>JAEEGJ010015403.1_pt1 | contig 17861 bp, 10 predicted proteins | sample 8958761 | NCBI WGS metagenome assembly JAEEGJ01 (sample SAMN16246546, study PRJNA631951) | gut metagenome | biome: gut microbiome; feature: rumen; material: RS-attached | host: Bos | place: Iran: Karaj | collected 2018-10
CAAGATTGCGGGCCATGGCTACAACAAGCGTCTCACCGTCCGTAAGATGTCGGGCACCGTGGGTGTGGAGCGTATCTTCCCCATTAGCTCACCGGCTATCGAGAGCATCACCGTCAACAAGGTCGGTAAGGTGCGTCGTGCCAAGCTGTATTACCTACGTGCACTCACCGGCAAGAAGGCCCGTATCAAAGAGAAGAGAGTCAACGTGGCAAAGGCGTAAGCGCTTTTCAAAATGGTTTGAAAAAAGGCTTGTCCAGTTGGGACAGGCCTTTTTTGTTGGAGATTTCTTACGGGGTTGTGTCAGTCGTTGCGACTGAAAGAGGCTGTGAAACAGGCTTCGGCTATTTCCATACCGCTGACGGGGGGATGGTGCTTGCAGATGCGGACATCTACGCTGTCCAGTTGTGGAAAAGCGTCCAATAGTCGCTCGGCAATGCGTCGGCTGACGTGCTCAATGAGGTTGGAGGGACGTTCCATTTCAGCTTTCACGATGGTTGCTGCAGAGGCGTAGTCAAGGGTGTCGGCAAGGTCGTCAGAGCGAGTGGCTGCATCAAAGTCGGCATGTAGACGCAGACTGACAGAATAGCGCCCCCCCACGGTGCGCTCCTGGGAAAATACGCCATGGTAGGCGTAGAAGGTCATGTCGTTTAGCTCAATCATATCATCCGCAGCGGGAATAGCCGCAGTTGGTGCAATGGAGGCAGCCCTCTTCATAGACGAGTGTCTGCTCGCCACATGAGGGGCAGGCCTGATCCTTGATAGCGGTGCCATCGACAATGTACTTCTTCAGCGCACGCTCCACACCCACCTTCCATGTGTTGATGCTCTCGTTGTCCATCTGAAGGCTGCTGACCATCTTGATGACCTGGTCGATGGGCATACGATAGCGCAGCACGCCGCTGATGAGCTTGGCGTAGTTCCAGAACTCCTTATTGAACTTCTCGGAGAGGCCTTCGATGGTGGTTTTGTAGCCGCGCTTGTTGGTGAACTGGAAGTCGTAGCGTTTGATGCCATTTTCATCGACGTTTTTGATAATGACGCCTTCGGTGACAGACTTGGGCAAAAGGATACCCTCGTCGTCGTCCTGCAGACCGGTGAAGATTTCGTAGGGGCGTCCGTCGAGTAGGCCGACAAAGGCCACCCACTTCTCGCGGTTGTTCTGGAAACGTACGACGTCGCATTTCAAAACTTTGGGGCGTACTTCGACGACGGGCTGACGGCAGTCACATGGCTCGCAGCGTTTCTTCTCGTCCTTCTTCTCGTCAGTAGCTATGAGCACGCCGCTGCGGCAGCCGTCGCGATAGACAGTACAGCCCTTACAGCCCTGGCGCCAAGCCTCGATGTAAAGCTCATTGACGAGTTCCTCGGTAGTGTTGGCTGGGAGGTTGATAGTGACGCTGATGCTGTGATCTACCCACTTCTGGATGCGCCCTTGCATCTGCACTTTCTTTACCCAGTCAATGTCGTTGGCGGCTGCGTGGTTGTAGGGCGATTCAGCCAGCAGGGCATTGATTTCGTCCTGTGTGTAGCGCTTGGTGGTGTCGTAGCCATTAACCTTCATCCACGTGAGGAACTTGTGGTGATAGACGATGAACTCCTCGAAGCAGTCGCCTGTTTCGTCGATGTAGTCGATGTGGACGTCAGGGTCATCCTTGTTGACCTTGCGACGACGCTTATAAACGGGCATGAAAACGGGCTCGATGCCACTGGTGGTCTGCGTGAGGATGCTGACGGTACCGGTGGGGGCGATGGTAAGGCAGGCGATGTTGCGTCGTCCATACTTCACCATGTCGGCATAGAGCTTGGGGTCGGCCTCGGCGATGCGAAGGATGAAGGGGTTGGCCTTTTCGCGCTCGGCATAGAAGATTTCAAAGGCTCCACGTTCACGGGCCAACGTGACGGAACTGCGATAGGCACTTAGGGCGACGGTCTGCTGGACACTAACGGCAAAATCAGTAGCTTCGTCGGTGCCATAACGGTAGCCCATAGCGGCTAGCATATCGCCTTCGGCGGTGATGCCTACACCTGTGCGGCGACCCTTGGTGCTTTTATCCATAATTTTCTGCCAGAGGTGACGCTCGGCGTACTTGATCTCCTCGCTCTCAGGGTCGGTTTCAATTTTCTCCTGAATCTTCTGGATTTTCTCTATCTCGAGGTCAATGATATCGTCCATGATTCGTTGGGCCTTGGCGACGTGATCGCGTAGCAGGTCGTAGTCGAACGAGGCTTCAGGGGTGAAGGGATTGCGAACGTAGGAGTAGAGGTTGATGGCCAATAGGCGGCAGCTGTCGTAGGGACAGAGGGGAATCTCGCCGCAGGGGTTGGTGCTGACGGTGCGGAAACCCAGGTCTGCGTAGCAGTCGGGAACAGACTCGCGCAGTATGGTGTCCCAGAACAGTACGCCGGGTTCGGCCGATTTCCATGCGTTGTGAACTATCTTTTTCCAGAGTTCGCTGGCATCGATCTCCTTCTTGTATAAGGGCTTCTTGGCGTCAATCGGGTAGCACTGGGTATATTTGCGGCCCTCAATGGCAGCCTTCATGAACTCATCGTCAATCTTGACCGATACGTTGGCGCCGGTAACCTTGCCGCTCTCCATCTTGGCATCAATGAATGACTCTGAATCAGGGTGCTTGATTGATACGCTCAGCATCAGGGCACCGCGGCGTCCGTCCTGTGCAACCTCACGGGTGGAGTTTGAGAAGCGCTCCATGAACGGAACCAGTCCTGTTGAAGTGAGTGCCGAGTTCTTTACGGGAGATCCCTTGGGACGAATGTCAGAAAGGTCATGACCCACACCGCCACGGCGTTTCATCAGCTGCACCTGCTCCTCGTCAATCTTCATGATTGCTCCGTATGAGTCAGCTGCACCCTCAGTACCTATAACGAAGCAGTTGGAAAGCGATGCAATCTGATAGTTGTTGCCTATACCGGTCATGGGGCTTCCCTGGGGAACGATATACTTGAATCCCTTGAGCAGGTCATGAAGCTGGGCCGCTGTCATGGGGTTCTTGTACTTTTTCTCCACGCGTGCAATCTCATTGGCTATGCGCCAGTGCATGTCATCAGGAGTCTTCTCATAAATTTTTCCGAAGGAGTCCTTTACTGCGTACTTGTTCACCCAGACTTTGGCTGCAAGTTCGTCACCTCCGAAATAGTCCACTGAGGCCTTGAACGCCTCATCGAAAGTGTAGGTTAGTTTCTTGTCGTCCATTTATAATATACTTGTTTGATGTTTGCGCAGGGTACAGGCCGATCGGGGAGATCGGCAACAGCCTTACAAATGTAAATAATGTGTCCGATAAAAACTAATGTTTGAAAAAAATAAATTCATATCATGACTGAAGTTTTCCGTTTAGCAGAGTTATATTACAGATAAACAATTGAATACGAATTTTGGAAACTGAAAAAGTTTTCCAAAACGGACAATTGGGCGTTATTTTGGGAGTGTGGGGTTGTTTTGAAAGGAAACTGCATAAAAACAAAAAAGCGGTGACAGAATCACCGCTTTAATCAACCTCTACATCCTAAGAACTCAGCAGCGAAGTCCGCTTTCGATATTTTCCATATCGGCCTTGAAGTTCTTGTCAACCTGAATCTGGTCACGAACCATGTTGCAGGCGTGGAGAACTGTGGCATGATCGCGCTTTCCGATGTAGGCTCCAATCTTTGAAGTTGAGAAATCCAGATACTTTTTGGCCAGATACATACTTATCTGTCTTGCCTGGACAATCTCATGCTTGCGTGATTTGGACTGCACGGATGTCTCGTCGATGTTATAATAGTCGCAGACCTTTGAGATAATTGATTCGATTGTGATGGGTTTCTGCTCGTGATGCTGGCTCTTGTCAATCACCTCATGGGTAAGATTCAGGTCAACCTCCTTGCCGTAGATTGTCGAGTAGGCCATGAGTGATACAATCACACCCTCCAGGTCACGAACGTTATCCCTAACCTTGTCGGCTATGTAATCAATTACCGGCTCCGGGAACTTGATTCCGTCGCGTCTTGTCTTGTCGCGAAGGATGTCCTTGCGCAGATTCAGGTCCGGACGCTCCAACTCAGCCACCAAGCCCCATTTGAAGCGGGTGATCAGACGCTCCTCAAGGTCTTTCATATCCTTGGGAGGACGGTCGCTCGTCATGATGAGCTGTTTGTGGTTAAGGTGCAGATAGTTGAATATATGGAAGAATGTATTCTGAGTCTTGGTGTAACCGGACAACTCCTGCATGTCATCGATTATCAGTACGTCTATTGACTGATAGAAATGGATGAAGTCATTTACGGTGTTGTTTCTGGCAGCATCTGTATACTGAACCATGAACAGGTGTGCAGATACGTAGAGGACTCTCTTCTCGGGATGGAGTTCCTTTACCTTGCGGCCGATAGCGGTAGCCAGGTGAGTCTTGCCTACGCCGGATGAACCGTATATGAACAGAGGGTTGAAAGCACTGCCTGCAGGATTGAGTGCGATGGTCTCGCCGGCTGTACGTGCAAGCTTGTTGCTGATACCCTCAACGAAATTGTCAAAACTGTAATTGGGATCCAGCTGCGGATTGAGATCCTGAACATACGGAGCATCGGTTGGGGCGGGAGCCTTGTTTCCGATCTCGGCGGTACCCTTGATATTATATAAGGTATCGGCTGAACTTACGTTCTGGCTTATGTTGTTCTCCTTATCGGTAAGGATGCTGTATGCCAGTTTGGTGCCCTTTCCGAATACCTTTGTGAGAGCTGCCTTGATTACGTCCAGGCAGTTCTGCTCGAGATACTCATATACGAATGGGCTGGGAATCTGGATAAGGAGTTCGCCATCTTCCAATGATACCGGCTCTGCTACAGAGAACCACGTATCGAAAACTGCCTTCGATACGTTGTCACGGATGAAATCCAGACATAAGCTCCATTGGTTTTTGAGTTCAGTCCCTATCATGTTTTTTAAGAAGTGTGGGGTAGGACAATGTTGTCTTTCCATCAACTGCTTTGCAAAGTTGACAATCTTATTTCAATAAAACAAACCGGTTGGTTCAACCCCAAAAATCGTCTTTTGTAAAATGCTGGCAATCAAGTCCTTGGAAAAACCTATTAAAAAAGTTGAAAAGAGCCTATTGATTTTTATCACGCTCTTGACTATCAGCAATTTAGCCTGTTGATAACTCTAAAACCAGTCCTTTTTTTTGCTCCGAATCATCCGTTTTCAATGCATCCTAAAAGCGGATTGCATATTGACCGATATTAAAATCAAAAATGCGCCATATTTAGACGAAATCTAAATATGGCGCTGTGAGAAAGTGCATAATTTAGGAATATTATTTGATTTTTGAACTTATTTCCTGAGCCTTTTTCACGCTAATTTTCTTGCCTTCATGGACGGCAATTACGAACGCGTCCTTATACTTTTTTTGGACCTCCTTCTTCGTCTGTTGGATGGCTTCATAATCGGTGGTGTCACCGCATGTGTACTTGCACATTCCGCCTTCGGAATAGTAGCTTACATTGGGATATGCATTCAGACGCTTGTCGTTCTTCTTGAGCGGATTCTTGATGCTCATGAACTGTACCTTATAAACAGGTAGTTCTGCATCGGCCCCCTTGTTGCCTATGGCCTGTGATGTGGGAACGGCTTTTTCAAGCAGTTTGTTGTGGTATTCCAGATATTCGCTGAATGCCTTGTAGAGGCTTTGCGCCATTTCGTCCACTCCTTTCTGCGATACCAGGTACTTGCACTCTGCATCGTTTGATATGAAGCCCAACTCTATCAGGATGCTCGGCATCGTGCTCTTCCACAGGACAAGATATCCGGCCTGATGTACGCCGCGGTCCGGGCGCTTGGCCGAACCTACCATCTGGTTCTGGGTGAACTGTGCCATCTTGAGGCTTTCTTTCTGATACTCGTTCTGCATGAATTCAAAAATGATCATGCTCTCGGGGCTGTTGGGGTCATAACCCTCATAATGGGCCTGATAGTCATTCTCCAAAAGGATGGCCTTGTTCTCTTCAAGGGCGGCATTCAGGTTGGCACTGGTTCGGTTCTCCTCAACACCAAGCAGGTATGTCTCGGCTCCGTTGGCCGCCTTGCTCTTGGCTGAGTTGGTATGTATTGAGATGAACATGTCGGCACCTGCCTTGTTGGCAATGTCAGCGCGCTTGTACAACTCTACGAATACATCGGTCTTACGGGTATAGATTACTTTGACATCCTTGCAGTTCTCCTCAATGAGTTTACCCATCTTGAGCGCCACGTTCAGGTTTATGCTTTTCTCCTGGTTCTTGCCGTTGACTGCTCCCGGATCCTTTCCTCCGTGTCCGGCGTCGATTACCAGTATGAACTTGCCCTGATCATCTACGGCGCTGGCAGGTAAAGCCAGTGTGAGGCTAAAAGCTGCTATTAAAAATCCGAATATTCTCATTCTCCTTTTTTAGTTTCATATTTTGCGGGAGTTGCATCAGTTCCTGATATGAATGATGCGAACTGCCTCGGGGTTATATGTACGGATTCCTTCATGAACTCCGGAATATTGAATGCATACAGGAACTCACGGTTGAAGTCGGGATCTCGCTGTGGGAGTGCGAATGGTTTTGAGAACCGTCCGTTCTCATCCATGTGGCTGAAATAGAGACGTGTGTGGACACCGTCTTCGCGGCGTGTGCTGAACATCACCCATCGGCCGTTGCTTGACCATGAATGGAAACTCTCCGCAAAGGGGCTGTTCAGTTCATCGGGATATCTGTAAGAGCCGTTTTCAAGGTCAAACATGATATAGTCCGATACTATCTGGTCAAGAGGAAATACTCCGTGGGTGCTTATGCAGGCCAGAAGCCAGCGGCCGTCGGGTGATACGCGCGGCCATGTTATGCTGCTGTCGCGGGCGGCGGCGTCAAATTCCAGTTTCGTGGGGCCCCATGTCTTGGTGTCGGGGTCAAACGGTTTGCTGTAGAGGTTGAAATGGAAATCCTCACGTGACAGGAACATCTCGTTCTTGCGCTTGTCGCCATAGTTGCCGTCATACCTGTAGGAGACATAATAGAGTTTCCGGCCGTCAGCTGACCAGTTGGGATAGTTTTCCAGTTCACTGGAATCATTCTCGATCACACTGACGGTATTGTTCTTTATGTCATAAAGTATAAGGTCGCTTATGTCGTCAAGCACCTCCAGCTTGTCGTGGCTGGCGGAATGGACTGACTGGTGGGTGCGGTTGTTGGACAGCGCGATGTAATCATGGGTGGGATGCCATGACGGATAGACTCCAGCCGAGAGGGTGTGATCCGTTTTCATGTTCACCTTATGCAGTTTACCGTCCAGGACCATCACTGTTCCTCCCTTGTACTGGCGGACATGGAAAAGCATGTTGTCAGTGCTGTAGTCCCTGTAACTGTGGCAGTTGATGCAGGCTCCGTCGGCGTTTGTCTGCACCATGGTGTTTGCGAATATGACTTTCTCCCTGAAGTTGGTCAGGTTACGCTGTCTGATTGAAAGGTTCTGGTAGGACTCTACCGCTACGGGGATGACACGGTATGATATGTAGGGGTCTATCTCATCTTCTGAAACGCTCATGGAGAAGGGCCGATAGCTGTGCCATCTGCTGTCATCGTCCATTACGAATACCTGGATTCCTATAAGACCGTGCTGCTTTATCTTCCTCCATTTACGCGGTGGTATCTCTACCTTCTGTCCGCTGATGACGGCTTTATCGGCCCCTCCCGTTATTACCGTTACGTATTTCTTTCCTTCCTCTTCAATACTGAAATTGAGAGGGGCGATGTTGGAAGGTATGACCACATTGGTGTAATCGGGGAATACCGAGGGGACTTTGTCAGTCTGAACGGTGGATTTCGGTATTCCCGTGCAGGATACCAGAAGCGTCAGAGCAGCTATCGTGATACAGTGTTTCATTGATCAATATGTATTAAGGTCCCTCATAAAATAGTAATAGTAGTAGAAGGTCTTTCCGAACCGCTGACAGAACGGGTAGGATGCCTCCTTCATGGAGCGGATGGAGTGGCTTGAGACGTACTGGTTGAAGGAGTCGTACCCCCTTCTGACCTGCTCGTCCAACGGGTAGTCCAACTGGGTCTTTCTAAGTGAGCTGTACAGGATCATAGCCTCCTGGACGGAGCGCGGCAACTCCCTTACATGGTTGGAGTTGATATAATAGCGCAGTCTTTCCCAGAAACGGTTGATATCCTGAATGCGCATGGCGATGAGCAGTGCCGCCCTGTCATATTCGGGCGTGGCAAGTTCGGGCTCCTCTTCCATGAAATGGTTTATGAGATAAGCCTCGGTCTTGATCATGTCGTTTGACATGCGGTTCTCAAAACACATGTACGGAAGGACACTCTTATAGGGAGCGGCGGCGGCCATTGCCTCACGGTCCGATTTGAGCGTGCGCTGGGTGCGCGCCCACTTGCGGTAGAATATGGTCTTTTCCAGTTTGCTGATATATTTTTCGGCAAGGTCGGGCTCCTGCATTATCACTGAATGCATGGTCATATATCTGAGCGTGCTGAAACTCCAGTTGTGCTCAATGACATCCTCAAGGCACCAGCGGTAGCACATGTTGACCAGGCCGTACTGGAAATACAACTGCTTGCCTGACTGCCAGGCCATGGGTATCTGGGTGCGGGAATTCTGCATACGGCTGCCGTCCTTCATGGTGAATGCCTCTTTGAGCGCACGGTTGGTCTTGAGCAGCGCCAGATCCCTGTAGAGTATCATGGAACGGGTCGGTTCAAAGAAACGGCTGCTGTACCTTTCGACGATTTCATCGATCTCATCGTTTGATCTTGCACTCTCAATCTTCCTGCTGCGTGACTCAAATGCCTTTTCGTCTGCTTTCTTATGACTGTCAACAGCCTTCTGATATGTTTTGATGACATGATTCCAGTCATATCGGTCAACTGCATATGACATCTCAAGTTCGGTGTGGAAGTTGCAATCCCTGTACCAGAATCCCCAGACCATTGCAATTGCCGCGATATATGTCAGGGACCGGGTGATGATGCTTTTTGTGCTGTCATCCTGTCCTGAGGATTTGAGACCGGTTCCAAGAGCCAGAAGAATCTGGCAGAGCAGAGAGAGTTGGAAGGGGGCTCTCATGGCATGCGTCCAGGAATCGGATGAAATGGACGGAAGTCCCATTATCCAGCTGTCGGTCAGTTTATAGGATGTGTATGCCGAATAGATGACCAGCGGCACCAGCAATGAAAGGATCAGGGCCGATACGGGCACCGTGATACGCTCCCTGCGGGGAAGGCCGGAGTTTACAAGTGTGGCGCAACCGCATACTATTGCACCTGTGAAAGCGAATGTGCCGAACAGGGCAAAGCCTGCCGTGGTCCAGACTGCCAGGAACAGGACCTTGCTCCAAAGGGCTTTCATGCGTCCGGCGGCTGACAGTGGTATAAGCGATATCAGAAATCCAAGGACGGGAGCGAAGAAATGGTCCTGGCTTCTCATTAAGAACACTCCGTATCCTAATGACATGTTGCCGATAATGAGCAAAGCCACCGGAATGAGAGCCAGCGGCCGCCTGTTTTCAGGAAGGTTGAAAACGCGTATGGTAAGCTGATAGGCTATGAGCAGCAGCAATACCCACAGCAAAGCTCCAAGCCAAGGCAGGTGAAGGAACTGCGTGAGGAATGAACCGGCAAGTCCGAGGAAGCCTCCCGGAGTCTTCAGACACTCCGCAATGAACAGCTTGTCAAACAGGAAAACCGATAGATCCTCCACTTTGTACAGAAAGAACTGTTCCTTCAGTACCAGTACGCACCAAAGGATGGCCGCCAATAGGAATGGTGCCGTTTTGAATATCCGCCGTATCAGTCCTCTATATTTCATTATTGTAGTAAGTGTAGTAATTAGTTGGCGCGCGTGTGCGCGATAAACTCGCGTAAAGGTAGCATTTTTCCCGATAACGTCATTCTGTAAGGCAAAAAACAATTACTTTCGCGGTATCGGAACAAAAAATAACCCTGACATATGAAACGAATTGCTTTACTGACCATTATCCAATTGGCACTTATCCCTTTGACCGCTCAGCAGCCGGTTTGGCTTGATCCCGAGGCAAACAGTGAAAACGAAAAGCCTGATGTGGCTGATTACTTTGCCTATGAGAGTGCTGAACTGGCAGCTCAGGGAGAGAAAAACCGCTCTTCAAGGTTCATGTCAATTGAAGGCAACTGGAAGTTCAACTTTGTGAAGAACGCCTATGATAAGCCTGAAAACTTCTTTGCCGAAGGTTTTGATGACAGCAAATGGGTTGATTTCCCTGTTCCCGGACTGTTTGAGATGAACGGTTACGGAGACAAGATATACACCAACGTGACCTATCCCTGGAACAACGAGTATCCCATCAATCCTCCCATTGTGGGCGAGCGTGACAACTACGTGGGTTCATACCGTCAGAGTTTTACCATACCTGCCGGTTGGAAGGGTGAGCGCGTCTATATACACGTGGGCTCAGCCACTTCAAACCTCTGGGTTTGGGTGAACGGCAAGTACGTGGGTTACAGCGAGGACAGCAAGATGGAGGCTGAGTTCGATATAACCGATTATGTGAAGTTCGGCGAGAAGAACCTGATAGCCATGCAGATAATGCGCTGGTGTGATGGCAGTTACATAGAGGACCAGGACTTCTGGCGCTTTACCGGAATAGCCCGTGAGGTATATCTCTATTCACGCCCTCAGACTCATATTGATGATTTCCGTGTCGTCACTGACCTGGATGCAAAGTATGTGAACGCCACACTTGACTTTGAGGCATCGTTGGCCGGAGCAGACGGAAAGACCCTGAACCTGCAGCTTAAGGATGCTGACGGCAAGGTGATCCGCGGTGGTTCGGAAACTGTCTCAAACGGTTCTGTCAAGTTTTCGTTCCAGGTAGGAAATCCTTACAAATGGACGGCCGAGACTCCGTATCTCTATACTCTTTACATGACTCTCCAGGAACCCGACGGAAAGGTGATTGAGGTTGTTCCCCAGAAGGTGGGATTCCGCAAGGTGGAGATCCGTGACCGTCAGTTGCTTGTAAACGGACAGCCTATACTTATAAAGGGTGCCGACCGTCACGAGATGGATCCCTACGGCGGATATGTAGTTCCGCTGGAGCGGATGATCCAGGATATTCAGATCATGAAGCAGATGAACATCAATGCCGTACGTACCAGCCACTATCCGGATGATCCGCGCTGGTATGATTTGTGCGATGAATACGGTATATATCTGGTGGCCGAAGCTAATATAGAAGGCCATGGCATGATGTACGGACCCAGCCCTCTGGCCAGGAATCCGGAGTATGAGCAGGCACATCTGGAACGCAACAAGTCAAACGTAATAACATTCAAGAACCACCCCTCAATCATTGTATGGTCAATGGGTAACGAGGATGGTGACGGCCAGAACTTTGTGACCTGCTACAAGTGGATCAAGGAGTATGACAAGACCCGCCCCGTACAGTATGAGGGAGCTACCGGTTCACCTGACCACTGCGATATCCACTGCCCCATGTATGCCGATTACGGTGCCATGGAGCGTCATGAGAAGGGTAATGACCCGCGTCCCATGATTGAGTGCGAATACGCACATGCCATGGGTAACTCCGAGGGTGGATTCAAGGAGTACTGGGATATTATCCGTGCCAACCGTTCTGTTCAGGGCGGCTTTATCTGGGACTTTGTTGACCAGGCTGTATATGGCAAAAACGCCGATGGAAAGGAGATTTTCATGTACGGAGGTGATGAAGGCCGTTATCCCACATCGGACCAGAACTTTAACTGTAACGGCCTGATTGCCCCGGACCGCCGCTGGAACCCTCATGCATATGAGGTACAGTATTTCTACCAGAACATATGGGCTGCTCCGGTTGACCTTAAGAAGGGCGTCATTGAAGTATATAATGAGAATTTCTACACCGACCTGTCGGCCTACTATATGGAATATGCTGTTCTGGCCGATGGTGCCGAGGTGTCACGCGGACAGATAAAACTGCCTAAGATTGCTGCTCAGAGCAGGGTCAAGGTTACCTCGTCAGATCTGGCAAAGGCTTTGAAGAAGGCACCTGCAGGCAAGGAGATACTGGTGAATGTGGAGTTTAAGCTCAAGGAGGCCGCTCCGCTGCTTGAAAAGGATTTCGTTGTGGCACGTAATCAGTTTGAGGTTACCGGATATGCATTCCCGCAGATAGCTGAAGAGAACACTGAAGATGTAAAGATTGATGAGGCTGTGGCTTACGTCAAGCTTGAGGCTGCAGGTGTTGTATATACCTTCAACAAGAATACAGGCTGGATAGATTACATCGATATTGACGGCAGGCAGATCACACAGAACGGAAGCCAACTCAAGAGTGATTTCTGGCGTGCTCCCACCGATAACGACTACGGTGCAAACCTGCACACACGCATGCAGGCATGGCGCAATCCCAACCTCAGGCGCACCGCTTTCGAGTGCAAGGTTGAGGACGGTCTGGGCAAGGTTAACGTAAAGTATGAGATAGAGCAGCTTCATGCATCGCTTGAGATGGAGTATGTGCTGGACCGCGAAGGTTATATGCATGTTTTCCAGAAGATGATAACCCGTCCCGAGGAGGCCGCCCAGGCATTGGCTCAGGCTGCACCGCAGCGTCCCGGCCAGCGCGGGCAGCGTCAGCAGGGTATGCCTGATCTGTTCAAGTTCGGTATGACCATGGCGATGGCCAAGGAATTTGACCAGGTGGAATTCTACGGCCGTGGCCCTATTGAGAACTACTCGGACCGTAAAGACTCGCAGTTCCTGGGTATCTACAGGAGTTCTGTGGCCGACCAGTATTTTCCCTACATACGTCCGCAGGAGAACGGCAACAAGACCGATGTCCGCTGGTGGCGTGTGACAAACGCCGACGGTCTGGGTCTGGAGTTCTACAGTGACGCACCTCTGAGCATGTCATCACTCAACTATACCACTGCCGATCTGGACGAGGGTCCGCAGAAGCATAACGTACATGCGGGTGACCTGACTCCGCGCCCCTATACCGTAGTGCATATAGACAAGGCACAGTATGGTCTGGCATGCGTAAATAGCTGGGGTGCCACTCCGCTGGAGCCGTACAAGCTGCACTATGGTGACTATTCATACAGTTTTGTAATCAAGCCGTTGAGATGAGCGTAGGAAACGAAAGTTTGTGGATGGGGGTGATTGACAAGTATTACTCTGACAATCAGCCCCTCAGGGATCTGCTTCTGCTGCACAGCCGCCTTGTCGCCGACAAGGCCCTGAAGATTGTGGCTGCACACCCCGAACTGGGTGCCGATGCCCCATTCGTCGAGGAGGCAGCCATGCTTCATGATATAGGAATTTTCCTTACAGATGCCGATAAGATCCACTGTTTTGGCAAGTACCACTACCTGTGTCACGGTTACCTGGGTGCCGACCTGCTCCGGAGCGAGGGTCTGCCGCGTCATGCATTGGTGGCTGAGCGTCATACAGGCACCGGCCTTACGCTCAAGCAGATCCTGGAACGTGACCTGCCCGTACCTCACAGGGATATGATACCCGTCTCCATCGAGGAGAAGATAGTCTGCTTTGCCGACAAGTTCTACAGCAAGACCAACCCCGAAGATGAGAAAACGATTGAGCAGGCCGAACGCAGCCTGGCCAAGTTCGGAGAGGAGGGAGTCTTGATTTTCAGGGAGTGGTGCAGGCTTTTCCTGTAACTATTAAAAATTCTGAAAACAGCCCCGCGTGTGCGCTTGTGTGAGCTTTTATGGGTACTTTTGCAGTTTGATAAAGAGAAAGCTCATCAGCAAGTGAGGGGAAATAACAGAAAAAGATGGCTTGCAGTCCTACTCGGATTGTTTATTCCGGCCGGAATGGCAGTGGCTCAGGCCCCTGTTGATTCCATTCCCCCTGCAGTCTCCCCCATTGACTCCATAGCATCAGTTAAGGATACCGTATCGGCTGTACAGGACTCAATCCCAAAGGGACCCAAGAAAAAGAAAGACGCTCTGGAAGATCCGGTCGTATATGAGTCAAACGACTCTATGATCTGGAACAACGGAGGTTATGCCTCACTCTATGGTCAGAGCCGTGTCGACTATCAGAATATCCAGTTGACGGCAGCCGTCATAAAGATGCAGATGGACAGCAGTCTGGTCTATGCCGACGGAGTACGGGATTCGGCGGGAGAGTGGATGGGAACTCCGGTGTTCGTTGACGGCTCAACCCCCTACGAATCCAATCACATAAGCTACAACTTCAAGACAGAGAAGGGCTATATCAATGAGATCATAACCCAGCAGGGTGAGGGATATATGACGAGTCAGGAGGCCAAGAAAGGTCCGGAGGGAGAGTACTACATAGCCGACGGAGTCTATACCACCTGTGACCAGCATGATGATCCCCACTTCAATATCCGTATTACCCGAGCCAAGGTGCGTCCGGGCCGCGACGTGATTTTCGGACCCGCATATCTGGAGGTCATGGGCGTTCCGCTGCCTCTTTTCGTGCCGTTCGGCTTCTTCCCGTTCATGGAGGGCGATTATGCATCCGGTATCATCGTACCCACATACGGTGATGAGATGGAGAGGGGATTCTACCTTAAGGACGGAGGTTACTATTTCGCCTTATCTGATTATTTTGACCTCAAGGTGCTGGGTGAGATATTCACCAAGGGCTCCTGGGGCTTATCGGCCGAGAGTAAGTACAGGAAGCGTTACAAATTCTCCGGTGACGTATATGTGAGTTCGCTTACCACGAAGACGGGTGACAAGGGACTTCCTGACTATCTGGTTGCCAAGAACTACAAGGTCCGTTGGACTCACCGTCAGGATGCCAAGGCCAATCCCAATCAGAACTTCTCGGCCAGCGTGAACTTTGCCACACAGAGTTATGAACGCTCCAATCTGACCAGTCTATATAACCCGTCGCTGACTTCACAGAGCACACGAACTTCAAGTATAAGCTATTCCAGGAATTTCCCCTCAATTGGACTTCAGCTTTCAAGTTCGATGAACCTGTCACAGAACATGCGTGACTCAACGCTGTCGGTGAGCCTGCCTTCACTTAACCTCTCACTCCAGCGTGTCTACCCGTTCAAACGCAAGAAAGTGGCCGGAAACCAGAAGTGGTATGAGAAGATTTCGCTTTCATACTCAGGTTCGCTGAGTAACAGCATCACGGCTAAGGAGAAAGATATCATGCATAAGAGTCTGGTTCGCGACTGGAGCAACGGCATGAGGCATTCCATACCCGTGAGCGCCACCTTCCAGGTTCTCAAGACAATAAACGTGACCCCGTCATTCAACTACAGTTCACGCTGGTACTCCTACAAGATAATGCAGTCCTGGGATGATGCGAAGAAACAGGTTGACAGGGATACGATTTACGGTTTCAACCGCGTCTACAACTACAGCTTCAGCGTGAGTGCCAATACGAAACTGTACGGTTTCTATATACCTACGAACCTGTGGAAAAGGGTGTTCGGCGACAAGCTGAAGGCTGTCAGACATGTGTTCACTCCGTCTGTAAGCTACAGTATGGCACCTGACTTCAGTCTGGCCCGATACGGTTTCTACGACACATATACCTACACTGATGATAAGGGCGAGGTCCGTACGGTGGAGTATTCGCCATATTCGGGATCCATGTACGGAGTGCCGGGAAAGGGAAAGTCGGGAACCGTGTCAGTGAGCATAGGCAACAATCTGGAGATGAAGGTTCTGAACAAACTGGGGCGTGATACCATTCACAGCCTGATTGATGAGTTGGGAGCCTCCATGTCATATAACTTTGCGGCAAAGACCAAACCGTGGAGTAACCTCAATACCAGACTCCGACTCAAACTGCCCGGAAACCACACTTTCAACTTTAACGCCACATGGGCCACCTACGCCTATGAGTTTAATGAGCAGGGCAAGGTTGTGGTAGGAGACCGTACAGAATATTCTTATGGTCGATTCGGCCGATTCCAGGGCATGAGCCAGAACTTCTCATACACATTCTCCAACAACACGCTCAGGGAGTGGAGAGGCAAGATCAACGCCCTGTTTCACCTAGGCTCCCCGTCTGAAGAAGAGGAGGAGGTAGAGGAAGAGTTCGATGAGAATCCCAACGCAGACAGAACGTCACGTGTGGCTACTGCCGAATCGGCCCCGGGAAAACACGGCGGAGCGGCTCCGGTCGACGAGGACGGCTATGTGGGCTACTCATTGCCTTGGTCATTCTCAGTCTCATACGGTATCTCCATGAGGGAGGACCTGTCGGCCCCGATCAATGTGGCCCGGATGCGCTATCCGTGGAAACTGACACACAGCATGAATATGTCGGGAAACATGAAACTGACCAACAAGTGGAATATCTCCTTCTCGTCAGGTTGGGATTTCGCCTATCATGAATTCACGATGACAACCATGAGCGTTACGCGTGACCTGCATTGCTTCAACATGTCTTGCAGCGTCGTGCTCAAACCGTATACGTCATACAACTTTACCGTCAAGGCAAACTCGCAGATGCTGGCTGATCTGCTCAAGATCAAGAAACGTTCCAGCTATAACAGCTACGTCAACTGGTATAACGAATAAATCAACATAAATGCTATGAGCTACCTGATCATTCCTGAAAAGTACAAACCGCTCATGTCAATGCAGCAGACAGAGCAGGGTATCAAACTCATTAAAGAGTTCTTCCAACAGAATCTCTCAACCGGATTGCAGTTGAGACGTGTCACCGCCCCTCTGTTCGTGCTCAAGGGCATGGGTATCAACGATGACCTTAACGGCGTTGAGCGTGCTGTCACATTCCCCATCAAGGACCTGGGCGATGCCAAGGCCGAGGTGGTTCATTCACTTGCCAAATGGAAACGTCTTACCCTGGCCGAGTATGAGGTAAAGCCCGGCTACGGAATCTATACCGATATGAACGCCATCCGTGCCGATGAGAGCCTGGGTAACCTGCACTCACTGTATGTTGACCAGTGGGACTGGGAACGTGTAATCACGGCCGATGACCGCAACATTGATTTCCTGAAGCGTATTGTACGCAAAATATACTCAGCAATGCTCCGTACAGAGTACCTGATTAATGAGACCTATCCTCAGTTGGAGCCGTTCCTGGCCCGCGAGGTGTTCTTTATCCACTCCGAGGAGTTGCGCCGTCTCTATCCCGACAAGACTCCCAAGGAGCGTGAGGATGCCATATGCCGGGAGCACGGCGCCGTATTCATCATGGGTATAGGCGGCAAACTGGGCGACGGTAAGGAGCATGACCTGCGTGCACCTGACTATGATGACTGGACAACTCCCAATCAGGACGGTTTCATGGGACTTAACGGTGACCTTCTGGTTTGGAATCCCATACTGGGCCGCGCCATGGAGCTCTCATCAATGGGTATCCGCGTGGACAAGGAGTCTATGCTGCGCCAGCTGGAACTGTGCGGCAAGGAGGAGCGCAAGGAGCTCTATTTCCACAAGAAGCTGCTGGCAGGCGAGTTGCCTCTGTCAATAGGCGGCGGTATCGGCCAGTCACGTCTTTGCATGCTGTTCCTGCAGAAGGCTCATATAGGTGAAATCCAGGCCAGCATATGGCCCGATGACATGCGTGCCGCCTGCGCCAAAGCCGGAATACAACTGATCTGATATGGAGGTAAAGATAGACCAGAGTTGGAAGGAGCATCTCCAGACAGAGTTTGACAAGCCCTATTTCAAGACCTTGACAGACTTTGTAAAGCAGGAGTACGCCCATGGTCCGGTCTATCCTCCGGGACGGCTCATATTCAACGCATTTGATCTGTGTCCGTTTGATAAGGTAAAGGTTGTCATAATAGGACAGGATCCTTACCATGAGCCGGGTCAGGCGCACGGACTCTGCTTCTCGGTACAGGACGGAACACAGT
>JAEEGJ010015404.1_pt1 | contig 17860 bp, 13 predicted proteins | sample 8958761 | NCBI WGS metagenome assembly JAEEGJ01 (sample SAMN16246546, study PRJNA631951) | gut metagenome | biome: gut microbiome; feature: rumen; material: RS-attached | host: Bos | place: Iran: Karaj | collected 2018-10
CTCCTTCTTCTTGTCACAAGAAACAAAACCGATTGCCAACACTGCCAGCAATCCGCCAAGAATCAAACTTTTCTTCATTGGAATAAACTATTTGACAGCAAAGATAGTGCATTTTTGTATCTTTGCTATTCCTAAATGAGATTGTTATGGATAGACCCACTGTTGCGCTGATGTATGATTTTGACGGAACGCTGTCTCCGTCATATATGCAGGAGTACGATTTCATGGATGCCATAGGACTCACCGACAAAGAGTCATTCTGGAAGGCATCCCACGGACTTGCCGAGAAGCAGCAGTCCAGTACAATCCTTGCCTACATGAAACTTATGGTCGATAAGGCCAAGGAGAACGGAATCAGCATCCGCCGTCAGCAGTTCGTGGAATTCGGCCGCGGAATAGGCTTCTTCCCCGGCGTGGAGCAGTGGTTTGAGCTCATCAACCGCAAGGGTGCCGAGATGGGAGTCAATGTGGAGCACTACATAATCTCATCGGGCCTTAAGGAACTCATTGAGGGTACATCGATAGCAAAATACTTCAAGCAGATTTACGCCTGCTCGTTCATGTATGAGAATGACAAGGCCGTCTGGCCCGCCGTGGCAGTGGACTTTACATCCAAGACACAGTTCATTTTCATGATAAACAAAGGCATATATGACATATGGCGTAACGCCCAGATAAATGACTCCATGCCCGATGAGAGCCGCCCGGTTCCGTTCCAGAACATGATCTATTTTGGTGACGGAGAGACCGACATACCCAGCATGCGCATAGTAAAGAGCGAGGGAGGCCACTCAATAGCCATTTACAAACCCGGCAACGATTCCAGCCGCGCCCAGGCCCGCAATCTGGTACAGAGAGGCCGCGTAAATTTTGCCTGCCCCGGCGATTACCGTGAGGGCAGCGAGCTCTACAACGCCGTGATAGCCACCATAGCCAAGGTTAAGACCGGGTCCGATTTCCACAAACTGGAGCGCCAGAACCAGAAATCCATGCTCGAGGACTGACTCTCCTTTCGGCGGAGTTTACAAAATGAGAATGACTGTGCAAAACGCCCCGTTTTGCCAGATTCCCAAAAGGCTGGGGGTAGCTTTATCCTTATCTTTGCTACCCCTATGGAAAAGTTCAATATTATTGTTTTGGCAAAACAGGTGCCCGATACCCGTCAGGTAGGTAAGGATGCCATGAATGCCGATGGCACGATTAACCGTGCCGCACTTCCGGCAGTATTCAACCCGGAGGACCTCAACGCCCTGGAGCAGGCCCTTGCCATCAAGGACCGTTTTCCCGGCAGTACAGTGACCATGCTCACAATGGGTCCTGAGAGAGCAAAAGAGATAGTGATGGAGGGCGTGTTCCGCGGAGCCGACGGCGGTTATCTTCTGACCGACCGCCTGTTTGCAGGAGCCGATACCCTTGCAACATCATATGCCCTGTCAACCGCAATCCGCAAGATAGGAAAGTTCGATATCATTATAGGCGGCCGTCAGGCCATTGACGGTGATACAGCCCAGGTAGGTCCTCAGGTGGCCGAGAAACTGGGTCTGAACCAGATAACCTATGTGGAGGAGATCCTTGAGATGGACAGCAAGTCCGTTACCGTAAAGCGCGTGATCACCGGTGGTGTGGAGACCGTAAAGGCTCCGCTGCCCTGCCTGCTCACCGTAAACGGAAGCGCCGCACCCTGCCGTCCCCGCAACGCCCGTCTGCTCATGGGGCGCAAGAACTACGAGGTACCCGCATGGACCGTGGCCGATGTGAACGCCGATCCCGCCAAGTGCGGACTGTCAGGTTCACCCACCAAGGTAAAGAAGATTGAGAATATTGTATTCCAGGCCAAGGAGAGCAAGCGCTATGGAGCCGATGAAAAGGAGATAGCAGCTCTGATTGAGGAACTGGCCGTAAACCATATAATAGGATAAGCCATGAACAGCATATTCGTATATTGCGAACTGGAGGGAGTTCAGGTAGCTCCCGTCAGTCAGGAACTGCTCACCAAGGGCCGTTCACTTGCAAACCAGCTGGGCGTCAAGCTTGAGGCCATTGCCATAGGCAGCGATCTGGACGGAATTGAGAAGCAGATACTTCCCTACGGTGTAGATGTACTGCACATCTTTGATGACAAGAGCCTTGCTCCCTACACCACAGCACCCCATTCAGCAATTCTGGTAAAGCTGTTCCAGGAGGAGAAGCCCCAGATTGCACTTATGGGCGCAACCGTAATCGGCCGTGACCTTGGCCCGAGAGTATCATCGGCCCTGGGTAGCGGACTTACAGCCGACTGCACCAACCTTGAGATTGGTGAGTATGAGGACAAGAAGAGCGGTCAGGTTTACGAGAACCTGCTCTATCAGATACGTCCCGCATTCGGCGGCAATATCATCGCAACCATCGTCAACCCCGACCATCGTCCCCAGATGGCAACCGTACGTCAGGGTGTGATGAAGAACGAGATACTTAAGGCAGACTATAAGGGTGAAATCGTTAAGCATAAGGTGGCCGATTACGTCAGCCAGGCCGATCTGGCAGTGAGCGTGATTGAGCGCCACATGCAGAAACCCTCACACCATCTGGACAGCGCCAGCATAGTAGTGGCAGGCGGTTACGGAATGGGCAGCCGCGAGGGCTTTGACATGCTCTTCAAGCTTGCCGATGTGCTTCACGCCGAGGTAGGCGCCAGCCGTGCCGCAGTTGATGCCGGTTTCGTGGATCATGACCGTCAGATAGGTCAGACAGGTCTTACCGTACGCCCCAAGCTTTACATTGCATGCGGTATTTCTGGCCAGATCCAGCACATTGCAGGTATGCGTGAGAGCAGCCTCATCATGTCAATCAATCAGGACCCCGATGCTCCCATCAACGCCATTGCCGATTACGTAGTGACCGGCCGCGTTGAGGATGTGATTCCCAAAATGATCCGTAACTTAAAGGAGATTTCAAAATGAACAACTATAAGGATACCCCTGAACTGAAAGCCCGCATGAACTCTCCGCTTATGGAGCGCATTGTGGAGCTTAAGGAGAACTTCTATACCGAGGCCGATAAATACGACTACGCACCGGCTGATTTTGCCGATGCAATGGACAATTTTGAGCGTGTACTGGAACTTACCGGCAGCGTCTGCGATGAGGTTATTGCACCTGCTGCAGAGTCTGTGGACCGCGAAGGCTCACACTGCAGCGGCGGCCGCGTACAGTATTCTGCCGGAACTGCACAGAACCTCAAGGTGATGCACCAGGCCGGTATGTCAGGATTCGGACTTCCCCGTCAGTACGGCGGTCTGAACATGCCTGTAACCGTATTCAGCGCAGTAGGTGAGATGATTTCACGTGCCGATGCCTCATTCCAGAACGTATGGGGCCTGCAGTCATGCGCCGATACCATCAACGAGTTCGGAAGCCCCGAGCAGAAGGAGAAATACCTCAAGATGGCCAGTGAGGGTGCCACCATGTCAATGGACCTTACCGAGCCCGATGCCGGCAGTGACCTGCAGAGCGTAATGCTCAAGGCAACCGAGGACGTAGAGAACGGCTGCTGGAGACTGAACGGTGTTAAGCGCTTTATTACCAACGGTGACAGCGATATCCACCTGGTACTGGCCCGCAGCGAGGAGGGTACAACTGATGGCCGCGGTCTTTCACTCTTTATCTATGACAAGCGTAACGGCGGCGTAAACGTCCGCCGTATCGAGGATAAGATGGGTATTCACGGATCACCCACTTGCGAGCTGGTGTTCAACAATGCCAAGGCTGAGCTTTGCGGTGACCGTCGCCTGGGTCTTATCAAGTACGTTATGTCACTTATGAACGGTGCCCGTCTGGGTATCGCCACCCAGAGCGTTGGCATTCAGGATGCCGCATGGCGTGAGGCTACTGCATATGCTGCAGAGCGCCGTCAGTTCGGCCGTGCCATCGACACATTCCCGGCAGTATATCAGATGCTGGCAGTGATGAAGGCCAAGATTGAGGCTTCACGCTCACTCATGTATGAGACCTCACGTTTTGTAGATATCTACAAGTCACTTGACCAGATTGCTAAGACCCGCACACTGACCCCCGAGGAGCGTCAGGAGAGCAAGCGTTACAGCCGTCTGGCCGATGCCCTGACACCTATCACCAAGGGTATTACCAGTGAGTTCGCCAACCAGAACGCATATGACAGCATACAGATTCACGGTGGCTCAGGCTTTATGCGTGACTACGCCTGCGAGCGTCTGTACCGCGATGCACGTATCACCTCAATCTATGAGGGTACAACCCAGTTGCAGGTAGTTGCCGCACTGCGTTATGTAACCGGCGGAACCTACTCACAGTTTGCAAAGGATACACTGGAGAGCCTTGCTGACTCTGCACAGAAGAGCGCCATTCTGGAGATGGTAGCCAAGCTGGATGCCATGACCGAGAGCGCATCGGCCCACAAGGAACAGGAGTTCACTGATTTCTGCGGACGCCGTCTGATGGAGAGCGCTGCATACTGCGTCATGAGCGCCCTGCTGCTGCGTGACTCAATCCAGACTCCGGAGCTCTTTGACAAACCCCTCAAGGTCTTTGTTGACTGGGCAAAGGGGCAGGTTGAAGGCAATGCCGCTGTAGTCATGGGTTGGACACCTGAGAGTACGGAGTATTACAGATAATAATCTGATTCCCATATTGAGGTGCCTCGGAGATTTCTCTGAGGCACTTTTTGTTTTGATTTGGCATGAGTCAGGGAATAAATACATATATTCGCACAAAACAGTTTATAAACATACTGTTAGCTTATGAGAAATTTACGTATTGTTGTTTGCATTGTATTGTCCTTTTGGGTTCTGACCTCGTGTACTGATCATTATTTGTCCTTGCCGGTCAAGGAAATCCGTTTTAAGAACCTGACAGATACTTTGGTCCATGGTTATGAGACCGATGTACAAGTTATGGGAGCCAAATCAATAGTTGTTTGTGATACGTTTCTGGTTGTATTGACAAATGACGTCCAGGGATACCTGAAGATTTACAGTACTGAAAGTCTGAATTTTCTGGGTTCTTTAGGTTCTCAGGGAAGAGCCGGCAATGAATTCAACAAACCTTCCTTCCTGGAAAATCCGTATATGGATGGGGCCGATGTGATATTACCTCTTCTTGATAATAATATCGTACGTAAAGATCTGAACATTACCAGATCCCTCAAGGAAGGCAAAGCCGTTATTAATTCATCCGGACGCGTAATGAATGCGGCCATCGGAAGCAGTTTCGATTTAAAGAGGGATAAGGATAAACAATTTGTCTGTAATTCTTATGAGATTACCCCTCCGAAACCACCTACATACTATCTGAAAAACGGAGATCAGGAAACCGAAATAATGGTGTACCCCCAAATGGTCCGGGCAGTAGAAGATCATGTAGGTTTTTTGGGTTATGTGAGTCATATATACCGTCATCCATATAAGGATATATTCGTGGAAGCTTTCAATTTGAGAGACTATCTGTTTTATTTTGATTTTGAGAAAGAGTCTTATTATGCCGTACATCAGAAAGGTGCGTTGTCATTTGATGACTATTATGATGACAGCGCATTTTCAGAAGGTGATGAGCAAGTAAATTACTTCTGGTCAGGAGTATGTACAGACAATTTCATCATGTTTTTGTATGGGGCAGGGGATTACTGTATCAAAAGTAAAGACTATAAATCATCTGTAACTCCTCAAGAGGTATTGGTGTTTGATTGGTCGGGAAACTATTTATGCGGAATTAAACTTGACGTCCGTGTCCAGAAGATAACGTATGACCAAAAGCATAAGGTTTTATATGGCCTGAACGATTCCAATGAGTCAATATACGGTTTCAATCTCTCCCGCTATAATATAGGAAAGAAATAATGAGTAATTTTGTGCCGGAAAACGATTCTGGTGCATAGCAACGATAATGACATACTGAAGAGTGAGGCCCGTTACAGACGGCTCACGGAAACTCCGATACCAAGGTTGGTACTCAGCCTTGCCGTACCTACCATTATCAGTATGTCCATATCGGCCATCTACAATATTGTAGATTCATGGTTTGTGGGCCACATCAGCACTGCAGCAACAGCGGGTGTCGGTGTGGCTTTCGCATATCAGTCACTTATTCAGGCTACAGGGTTCTTCTTTGGTCACGGCTCCGGTAATTTCATGTCAAGGGCTCTTGGTGCCCGTGATGCGGAGGGTGCAGGCAAAATGGCGGCTACCGGTTTCATATCATCGTTCCTGATGGGAATGGTGTTTATGGTGCTGGGACTCTTATTTATGACTCCACTCTCACGCTTGCTTGGTGCCACTCCCGATGTGGTGCCTTACTCCAATGCTTACCTCAAATGGATACTCATAGCAACACCGTTCCTGGTGTCTCAGATGACCCTGAACAACCAGATTCGTCTGCAGGGCAACGCCATGCTGGCTATGATAGGCATAGCTACTGGCGCGGTGCTGAATATATTCTTTGACTGGCTGCTTATAAGCCATTTGGATATGGGTGTGACAGGTGCTGGTGTGGCTACTCTGGTTAGCCAGTTTGTGTCATGGGCTATACTGCTTTGGACAACCTCATTTGACGGCAATGTACATATACGTCTGGGTAACTTCCGTCCATCACTGGAACGTTTCCGTGAGATAGGGGCTGGGGGTTTACCGTCGCTAATGCGCCAGTCGCTCTCCAGCATATCAGCCATATGTATGAACTGGGCTGCCGCCAGCTGGGCGCTGGAGGGACAGGAGGCTTCCACTATTGCAGCCTTTACGGTGGTGGCCAGGATAATGCAGTGTGCAATGGCGGTGATACTGGGCGTGGGCCAGGGATTCCAGCCGGTATGCGGATTCAACTGGGGTGCCAAGTTGTATGGCCGCGTCAGACATTCATACCGATTCACTATTCAGGTGTGCGTGATTGTGCTGATAGTCATGTCAAGTTTAGGCTGGATATATGCCGCCGATATTATCTCGTTCTTCCGTGACGAGGATCCGGAACTGATTAGGATAGGTACAAGCGTACTCCGCTGGCAATGCGTGGCGTTCCCGCTGGTTGGATTGACTACTCCCACCAACATGCTGCTTCAGAACATACGCCGTACAGGAAGGGCCACTATTCTGGCTATGAGCCGACACGGATTCGCCTTTTATCCAACACTCTTCATACTGCCTGCAATCTGGGGTCTTGAGGGTCTGGAGGCAACAATGGCTACGGCCGATGTCATTACCTTCTCAATTGCCTTGCCCTTTGCAATCAGCATCATACGGGAACTTTCCGCCCGTGAAAAAGGCGAAATCTCATAAATCTGCATACCTTTGCGGTATGGAACATCTGGAACTGCTTAAGCGGCTCATTGCCACTCCGTCAACCACGGGTTCGGAGCAGGAGGTATCGGCCATTCTCAAGGCCGATATTGAGAGTCATGGCTACAAGCCCGAGTGCATCGGACTCAATCTGTTGTGTTATGGTCACAGTTATGATCCCGCCAAGCCTACTATTCTGCTCAACAGCCATATGGATACCGTAAAGCCGGTTGCAGGCTGGACAAAGGATCCGTTCACTCCTACAGTTGAGGACGGAAAGCTATACGGTCTGGGCAGCAATGATGACGGCGCAGGTCTGGTTTCACTGCTCTATGCCTTCTATGAGTTGGACAGCAAACCTCAGTCCTACAACCCGCTGTTCCTGGCTACGGTCGAGGAGGAGAGGAACGGACAGAACGGCATGAAGCTGGCCGTTGGCAGCCTGCCCAAGGTGGATGTGGCTCTTATAGGCGAGCCTACCGGAATGCAGCCCGCTGTGGCCGAGAAGGGTCTGATGGTGCTGGATTTCACCGTTCACGGAAAGGCCGGACATGCCGCACGTAACGAGGGTATCAACGCACTCTACCGCGCAACCGAGCTGATTGAGAAACTCCGCACTTTCAGTTTTGACAAGGTGTCCGATCTGCTGGGACCGGTCAAGTTCACCATAACTATGATCAATGCCGGAACGCAGCACAACGTCATTCCGGATACATGCACTTTCACGGCCGATGTCCGCACCAATGAGCTTTACTCCAACCGTGAGGTGTTCGATATCATAAGCGGCATGCTGCCCGAGTATTCTGAGGTGAAGGCGCGTTCGTTCAATCTGAATTCTTCAAGGATTGATGTAAAACATCCTATCATACGCAAGGCAGAGAGTCTGGGTCTGAAACCTTACGGATCACCCACGCTTTCGGATCAGGCGATCCTGACTTGCCCCTCATTCAAGCTGGGTCCGGGCCAGTCGGCCCGTTCACATACTGCTGACGAATATGTCACACTGGAGGAGTTGGAACAGGCTGTGCCCTTGTATCTGAAACTCCTTAACGGACTGAGGATAAGTGAATAAATATGCAGTGCACCGCTTAAAAACGGCCCTCTAAAGTGTTATCATCTGCAAAAATCACTTAAATACCCCTCAAAAATATACAGATTAAAAAATAAAGAATATCTTTGTAGCGCAATCACAAAACGGACACTCCGTTAGTGATTGATAATCTAGATAGATAGTCCTTTTTATAAATATCATTGGGTATCGTTTGATGTGAATCACGCGCCGCCAAAAAAAGAGAAGAGGAACCGTACGGTAACTCTTCTTTTTTTTTCCTATATTTACCGAACAGAACCCGTAAACAGTCATGATTATGGAAAACGGATACGCTGATGGCATTAGCCGCATAGAGATAAATTCCCTCTGGGGAAGAAAGCACATAGTCTGGAACCTGCGTCCGGACGTGAACATTCTTAGCGGTGTTAACGGCACCGGTAAGAGTACCATTCTCAACAAGACCGTAGCCCGTCTTGATTATCTGGCCGGTAACAGCCAGGAGGAGACTCCTGAGGTCCAGATAGAATATTTCCCTGAAGGTTCTTCCAAGATCAAGTATGACGTAATCAGGAGCATCGACCGTCCGCTCATGCACAGCAACCTGCTGGAGAAGATGTCCGACAAGAGCGTGGTATCGGAACTTGACTGGCAGCTCTACAAGCTTCAGCGCCGTTACCTGGATTATCAGGTGAACATAGGCAACCGCACCATCCAGCTGCTCACATCGGGCGATCCCGAGAAGATCCGTGAGGCGCAGGAGATATCGGCCCCCAAGATAAAGTTCATGGATTATATGGACGAACTGTTCACCGATACGGGCAAGAAGATAATCCGTACCAGCAACGAGATTCTGTTTGACCAGTTCGGCACTACACTGCTGCCGTACAATCTGTCATCGGGCGAAAAGCAGCTGCTGGTCATTATGCTTACCACTCTGGTTCAGGATATGACTCCCGGAGTGCTTCTTATGGACGAGCCGGAAATTTCACTTCATATAGAGTGGCAGCAGCAGCTTATTCAGCGCGTGCGTTCACTCAACCCCAATTGTCAGATTATTATGACCACCCATTCACCGGCACTGATTATGGACGGCTGGATGGATTCGGTATATGATGTTGAGGACATTACTGTAAAGTAAGGGGTAATCCGGCATGAAGAGACTTACAGACAATATTTCTTCCCGTTATTTCGAGGCGGCCGACAAGCTGTTGCCAAGCAAGCGCAGAGGCCGTATCGTGGCTTTCGTGGAGAGTTATGACGATGTCTCTTTCTGGCGTCTGCTGTTGGATGAATTCGAGACTCCGGAGCGCTATTTCCAGATAATGCTGCCTAACCGCGGCGGCCTGACCAAGGGTAAGAAATCGGCCCTGAGATCCTGCATTGAGCATAACGGACTGGGAAAGAGCCTGATTGCATGCGTGGACAGTGACTATGACTGGCTGCTGCAGGGTGTTACCCAGACATCAAGGGAGATAATCAGCAATCCGTACGTCATCCAGACCTATGCCTATGCAATTGAGAACTATCAGTGCTGGGCCGGCAGCCTGCATCAGATATGCGTACAGTGTACCCTTAATGACCATCGCCTGATTGATTTCGAGGCTTTCATGGAGCTCTATTCAAAAGCTGTTTATCCGCTGTTCGTGTGGAATGTATGGTTCTACCGCAATAAACTGCATAACAATTACAGCATGCAGGACCTGAATCTGGACATAAGACTCAAGTCTGTTGACGTACGCCGTCCGCAGGGAGCCATACTGAGCGTGACGGAGAGGGTGAGCCATAAGATACGCTGGATGGAGAACCATTATCCTGAGGCCATTCCCGAGGTCGCAGCCCTGCGCAAGGAGCTTACCTCAATGGGTGTGAGAGAGGATAACACCTATCTGTTCCTGCAGGGACATCACCTTGTGGAGAACGTTATAATGAAACTGCTTATGCCGGTATGCACGGTGCTGCGTCAGGAGCGTGAGGCCGAGATTCAGCGTTTTGCCGTCCACAACCAGCAATACCATAACGAGATCAGCGCTTATCAGCACAGTCAGATGGGTCTGGCCGAGGCCATACGCAAGAACACTGACTACAAAGGCTGCGAGCTGTATGAGCGTATGCGCAGTGATGTCAGGGAACTGTTAGTTATGCTTCCAGAAGGAGGGAGTGATAATAAGCAGGACGCTGAAGACCTCAAGTCGGCCGACCAGCATCAGGAAGGTTGAGAACCATTTGCCTATCGAGGGCATGTCACTCCACGGAATGTTACATCCGTGATTACCTATTGTCAGACCGATGTTACTCAGGCATGAGAGTGAGATTCCGTATGCCTCGGCTATGTCTATTCCTATGGCCAGGTAGAAGAACCAGCCTACAAATACAAGCGCAAAGAAGAATATGCTGAACGTGAGCACGCTCTGACGTGTTGACGGAGGTATGACCTTGCCGTTGATGCGGACCGGAAGCACTGCGTTGGGGTGCAGTATGCGGTTGAACTCATTGCGCATGGACTTGACGAGAACGGCTATTCGGATGGCCTTCATACCACCGGTGGTTGATCCGGCGCAGGCACCGAAATAGAAGCACAGACCCAGTGTCATCCATATGAACGGGGGCCACAGGGTGTAGTCGGTTGACGTGAATCCGGTGGTGGTTATGATGGCCGTTACATGGAACAGCGCGTTACGCAGTGAAGCGGATGCGTTGTAGGGTGTGGAAATGAATAGTCCGATGCCCACTATCGCGGTGAACAGGAGCAGTAACATGAGATACCACTTGAACTGTGTGTCCTCTATCAGTTTGCGTACCTGACCGCGGAATACCAGGAAAAATATCAGTCCGTAGTTGACACCTGACAGGAACATAAAGAAGGTGATGACATACTCAATTGTATGCGAATTGAAGTATGCTATGCTTGCGTTCTTGGTTGAGAATCCGCCGGTGGCGGCTGTAGTAAGGGCGTGGTTTACACTGTCAAAGATACCCATGCCGCACAGTCTCAAGGCAACAGCACAAAGAACAGTTATGAGCAGGTAGACGGTGATGATCCATCGGCCGCTTATACTGATACGCGGATGAAGCTTGTTTCGGGTGGGGCCGATGGCCTCGGCTGCGAAGAGCTGAACCTCGCCTACACCGAATATAGGCAATACGGCCACCGTGAAGAATACTATACCCAAACCGCCGATCCACTGTGTCAGGCTACGCCAGAAGAGCAGTCCGTGAGGAATCACTTCGACATCCTGTATGATGGTGGCGCCGGTAGTAGTGAATCCGGACATGGTCTCGAAGAAGGCATCGGTAAATGACGGTATATAGCCGCTCACGTAGAATGGCAGGGAGCCGAATATCGAGAAGAGTACCCAGCTTACGGCTACAACGATGTATCCGTCGCGGCGGGTCATGGCTCCCTCTCTCTTGCGGGCGCTCTTGCCTATCATCATGAATGTCATGCCGCAGCAGGCACTGATGAGCGATGCCATGATGAATCCGAACATATCGTCCTCACCATAGAAGATGGGCAGCAGTGCGCAGAGCAGCAGTATCCCTGATTCAATCAGAAGCAGGACTCCCAGTATGCGGTGTATGATCTTTACGTGTATCAATTGAAATACTTCTCTATAGTCTTAATCATTCCTTCAAGACAGAATACGACTACATGGTCACCGGGCTGAATCTGTGTGTTACCGGTAACGATGATAGCCTCCTTGTTGCGGATAAGTCCGCCGATGGTCACTCCACGCGGGAATGAGATGTCCTTTACCTGACTGCGGGTGATCTTGGCACCCTCTATGACGTTGAACTCGGCAACATCGGCATTGGCGAATGTCAGACACTTGACGTTGGTGACATCGGCATCAAGCATCATCTGGTAGATGTGGCTGGCTGCAATCTTCTTCTTGTTGATTACGGTGCCGATATCCAGCTTCTCGGCCATGTTGATGTAGTCTATGTTTTCAACCTCGGCTATGGTCTTGGTCACTCCGAAGCGCTTGGCTGCAAGGCAGGCCAGGATGTTGGTCTCGGAGTTGTCGGTCAGGGCTACGAATGCCTCGGTATGTTCAATTCCCTCACTCATGAGCAGGCTGGGATCACGTCCGTCACCGTTTATGATCATCACCTTGTCGTCACAGAGTTCGGTCAGGCGCTCGCAGCGCTCCATGTCACTCTCTATTATCTTGAGGTTCATGTAGTCGGGCATGAGCTGTGCGGTACGAACGGCAATTCGGCTGCCGCCCATGATTATGACGTCACGCACATCGGGCAGTTCCTCCTTACCTGCAATCTTGCGGATATGGGGAATATGCTTCTTCATGGTCATGAAGTAGACCAGGTCACCTGCCTGCATACGGTCAGATCCGCTCGGGATGATAGTCTCACCTTCACGGAGAATGGCTACGATGTGGTACGGGAGTTCCTTGCCGAGTTCAGCCAGAGGCATGTTAAGTATCTGGGCGTTGTCACGCAGCTTGATACCCATCATTACCAGGGCTCCGCCGGCGAATTCCCACCACTGACGGATCCAACTGAGTTTCATGCCGTCCACAATATCCTTGGCGGCCAGAAGCTCCGGATAGATGAGTGAATCCAGTCCGATGCTGTTGAAGTACTCCATGTGCTTGGGCTGGAGATACTCGTAGTTGTTTATTCGGGCAACCGTTTTCTTGGCTCCCAGATGATGGGCAAGTTGGGCGGATATGATGTTTCGGCTCTCATCGGTGGTTACTGCCACGAAGAGGTCCGCACTGCCGGCGCCGGCTTCCTTAAGACCGTGCAGCGATACGGGTGATTCCTGAATGGTGAGAAGGTCGAAACTGGAGTCAAGACGGGCCAGCTTTTCAGGGCTTTCGTCAATAAGGACAATGTCCTGGTTCTCTCCGGCCAGCAACTTGGCCAGATGGATACCAACATTTCCTGCTCCTGCAATAACGATTTTCATTTTCCGGTTTTTAAAGGTTTTGATGTCAGCTCACTCAGTGCGCTGATGATGGCATCTTCATCAATGTGACAGAGATGCAGTAACTGAGGCGTTGAGCCGTGCTCGATGAAACGGTCGGGCAGCCCCATACGCTTTATAACAGGATTGAAGCCGTTATCAGCCATGTATTCAACTACTGCGGTGCCCAATCCTCCGGTCACTGCGCCGTTTTCAATGGTAATGATACGGCTGTATTTCTTGGACACCTCCCTTAATATGGATGTGTCGATAGGCTTGAGGAATCTCATATCATAGAGTGCGGCAGTCTTTCCGCTCTCCTTCTCCCATGATGCAATGGCCTGCTCAGCCAGATTTCCTATGGGGCCGATGGAGAGGACCGCAACGTCATCGCCCTCCTTCAGTTTACGTCCGGTGCCGATGACAACGGGCTCGAACGGCTTGCGCCAGTCGGACAGGATGCCGCGGCCGCGCGGGTATCGGATTATAAAAGGTCCCTGGTCGGGGAGCTGGGCGGTATACATGAGGTTGCGCAGCTCTATCTCATCATACGGCGATGCGATGGTCAGGTTGGGGATGGGGCGCAGGAACGCCAGGTCAAAGGCTCCGTGATGGGTGGGGCCGTCTTCACCTACCAGACCGGCGCGGTCCAGACAGATTACTACATTGAGTTTCTGTATGGCGACATCGTGTATGACGTTGTCATAGGCACGCTGCATGAATGACGAGTAGATGTTGCAGAACGGCATCATGCCCTCCTTGGCAAGACCGCCTGAGAATGTGACGGCGTGACCCTCGGCAATACCTACGTCAAAGCAGCGGTCGGGATAGACCTTCATGGGGATATCCATGCTGCAGCCTATGGGCATGGCGGGTGTGATGCCTATGATCTTGGAGTTCTCACGCATGAGTTCGAGCAGGGTCTCGCCGAATACGTCCTGGAACAGGGGCGGCTGGCCGTTGCCGTTGCGGACTATGCGCTCGCCGGTGACCTTGTCAAAGAGTCCGGGGGCATGCCAAATGGCTGAGTCTTTCTCGGCCGGCTCGTAACCCTTGCCCTTGACGGTCTTGATATGCAGCAGCTTGGGGCCGTGCATGTTCTTGATATTGCTCAGCACGCGTACCAGGTTCTGGACGTTGTGTCCGTCAATGGGTCCGAAGTATCGGATATCCATACCTTCGAACATGTTGTTCTGGTGGGTGAGCTTTATCTTGATATGGTTGTTGCGGCGTATTATGTCACGGCGCTTCTGGTCAGTCATGAGTCCCAGCTTGTCTAGTACCCTTGATACGTAGTAGCGGAACTTGTTGTATGAGCGTGAGGTGTGGAGCTGTGTCAGATAGCTGCGCATGCCTCCTACGCTCTGCGATATGCTCATATCGTTGTCGTTGAGGATAATGAGCAGGTCGTTGTCAGTTATGGATGCGTTGTTGATGCCCTCGAATGCCAGTCCTCCGCTCATGGCTCCGTCACCTATCACGGCTACTACGCGGCGGGATGAGTTGCCGTTGCGCTTATCGGCCACGGCCATACCGAGTGCGGCCGATATGGAGTTGGACGCATGTCCTGCGGTAAAGGTGTCGTAGACGCTCTCATCGGGTGAGGGGAAGGGACGCAGTCCGCCGAACTTGCGGTTGGTGCAGAAAATGTCGCGGCGGCCGGTAAGGATCTTGTGTCCGTAGGCCTGATGTCCTACATCCCATACGATACGGTCATCGGGGGTATTGAAGACATAATGCAGAGCTACGGTCAACTCGACAGTACCCAGACTTGAGCCAAAATGGCCGGGGTTGTGGGAGAGCTCGTCAATGATCATCTGTCTGAGCTCATCACAAACCTGGGGTAACTGCTCCGGACTCAGTTTCTTGAGGTCGTCGGGGGAGTCGATGGTTTTGAGCAGGTTGACTATTGGTTGTTCCTCTTCAGCGTTCTGCATCCTCTCTTCTTTTGTTGTTCAAACGGCAAATGTACCAAATTAGTGTGAATATGAAGTCTTTTTATCTATATATTGTCTTTTTTAATATGGTGACGCAAATAATGATTATCTTTGGCAAACCGGAAAATTACTACACGAAATGACATATTCCATAGATGATATCGTCGCTATGACGGGGGCCGAAAGGCACGGTTTCTGCCCGGCCAGAATATCATGGTTACTGACTGACAGCCGGTCTCTCTGTTTCCCCGCCGAGACCATTTTCTTTGCTTTGAAGACCAAACGTAATGACGGTCACAACTATATACGCGAACTCTACAAAAGAGGTGTAAGGAATTTTGTAGTCAGTTACCTCCCGGATAACATGGATGACTATCAGGAGACCAACTTCCTTCTTGTCAGGGACTCGCTGGCTGCGCTTCAGACTCTGGCTGCAGCACACAGGAAGAACTTTGACATTCCAGTCATAGGCATAACCGGCAGTAACGGCAAGACCATTATCAAGGAGTGGCTCTATCAGCTGCTCGAGCCGGATTATGCGGTTACACGCTCGCCCAAGAGCTACAACTCTCAGATAGGTGTCCCGCTGTCAGTATGGCTTCTGAACAAGCAGTCCGAGATAGGAATCTTCGAGGCCGGTATCTCCAAGAAGGATGAGATGCGCCAGCTCTGGAAGATCATCAAGCCTACCATAGGCGTCATCTCAAACATCGGCCTGGCACATCAGGAGAATTTCCAGTCGCTTCAGGACAAGTGCATTGAGAAGCTGCGCCTGTTCCAGGATTGCGACGTGGTCATCTACAACGGTGACAATGACCTGATACAGAGCTGCGTGGACAAATCCATCATCACAGCCCGTGAGATCGCATGGTCACGCAGGAATCAGGACAAGCCGCTCTTTATCTCATCGGTCGTAAAAGGAGAGAGCTCCACTGAGATAAGCTACCGTTACATAGGTCTTGAGAACAAGTTCACCATACCGTTCATAGATGACGCCTCCATTGAGGATGCGCTCCACTGTCTGGCTGTCTGCATCTACCTGATGGTTCCGCCCGAGAAGATCACGGAACGAATGGCACAGCTGGAGCCTCTGGCAATGCGTCTGGAAGTGAAGGACGGCAAGCAGGGCTGCATAGTCATCAATGACAGTTACAACTCCGATATATCTTCACTGGGTATTGCGCTTGATTTCATGGCGCGCCGTCAGGATGACAAGTCCCGCAGCCGTACCCTGATACTGTCCGATATCCTTCAGTCCGGCTGGTCGGTCCATGAGCTTTACCGCAGGGTGGCGCAGCTGGTTGAGAGCCGCGGCATCACCAAGCTGATTGGTATAGGTGATGACATTTCATCCGAGAAGAAACGTTTTGACGTTCCTGAGAAATACTTCTTCAAAACTACAGATGACTTCCTCAAGTCAGATTTGATGAAGAGTTTCCACAATGAGCTGATTCTTATCAAGGGAGCCCGTGTCTATGAGTTCGACAGGATTGCCGAGCGTCTGGAACTCAAGGTCCACGAGACTATACTTGAGGTCAATCTTCAGGCATTGGCCGATAATCTGGACCGTTACCGCGGTATGCTCCCGATCGAGACGGGTATTATCTGCATGGTAAAGGCATCGGCCTACGGATCAGGAGCAATTGAGGTGGCCAAGACACTGCAGGACCGTCAGGTGGATTATCTGGCTGTGGCTGTGGCCGATGAGGGCGCCGAGCTGCGTAAGGCCGGAATCACCACCAGTATTATGGTGATGAACCCCGAGCGTACATCATTCAATACCCTGTTTGACTACAAGCTGGAGCCCGAGGTTTACAGCTTCCATCTGCTGGATATGATCATCCGTGCGGCTGAGCACAACGGTGTTACCAACTTCCCGATACATATCAAGGTTGATACCGGTATGCACCGTCTGGGATTTGCCCCGGAGGATATGCCCGAGCTGGTACACCGTCTGCAGAAACAGACCGCGGTGATCCCGTGCTCCATATTCTCACATTTTGTGGGCAGCGACAGCCCTGATTTTGATGATTTCACCAAACTCCAGATAGAGCGTTTTGACAAGGCGGCCGATGAACTGCAGGCTGCCTTCAAGCACCATATCCTGCGTCACATCTGCAACTCTGCAGGTATAGAGCGCTTCCCGAATGTCCATTATGACATGGTTCGTCTGGGACTGGGACTGTACGGTATCAATCCTATCGACAACCAGCCGCTGGAGACGGTCTGCACTCTTAAGACCACCATACTCCAGATCCGCGAACTTGAGAAGGGCGAGACCGTGGGTTACAGCCGCAAGGGCAAGATAACCAAGCACTCCCGTATAGCAGCCATACCTATCGGATACGCCGACGGTCTGGACCGCCATCTGGGCAACGGCAACGCATACTGTCTGGTAAACGGACAGAAAGCATATTACGTGGGCAACATATGCATGGATGTGTGTATGATTGATGTGACCGATATCGATTGCCAGGAGGGTGACAGCGTTGAGATTTTCGGCCCCAACCTGCCGGTTCATGTGCTCTCCGACATATTAGGAACCATACCTTATGAGATTATATCAACCGTTTCGATACGTGTAAAGCGTGTCTATTACACTGAATAACTAACCTAAAAAATTCATATGTCAAACAACTCAGAATCAAAAGCCCAGCGGATGACTA
>JAEEGJ010015408.1_pt1 | contig 17857 bp, 7 predicted proteins | sample 8958761 | NCBI WGS metagenome assembly JAEEGJ01 (sample SAMN16246546, study PRJNA631951) | gut metagenome | biome: gut microbiome; feature: rumen; material: RS-attached | host: Bos | place: Iran: Karaj | collected 2018-10
GAAAGTGCTACGCTTCCTCCCGCAGGATTGAAATCAGTAAGGCCATAATTGTTCCAGAGCAGGCCGTAGCCCTTGCTTGATAGCACGAACGGGATGGAGATCTGCGTATTGACCTGCGTCAGACGGCGGGTCAGGCCGCGGATGTTGAGGTAACCGTCCTGAAACTGCCCGGTTCCGTACAGGAATTCATCCTTCGGAGACACGAACGCCTGCGAGACTGCATATGCGGAATGATCCTGCACGGAAGTAGCTTCGATATGCCTCTCGCCGGGAATCTCCTCCAGCAGGACATTGCCCGCTGCATCGAAATATCTCAGCGTACCGTCGGCGCGGGTGTAACGGACCGTCATCTCCTCCGTACTCAGTTCAACTATATCCCCATCCTTACGGACCTTGAATTTCGGAGTCCTTACCTTTTCGGTATAAACCAGTTCCTCCGGGAGGACCGAACCTTCCGGAACGAGTTGGACACGGACGGCATTGGAACGCAAAGGACTGAGGATGAGCATTCCATCCCCAGTCTCTATCTTCACGGCCTTCCCGGCCCCGGAGCAGCGGCACGCCATTACGACGCACAGCGCCAGTCCGGCGGCCAGGCCAAACTGTCTGAATATTTTCATGGTTTACCTTTTACAGGATAATCTGCTTGCCGAGCTTGAGCTTGTCGCCGGAGTCGTCAACGGTCCAGTACTGCGGCTTGCGCGGGCCGTTGCCCTCGGAGTGATGCACGACGTAGCGGAGTTCGCCATCGAAGGTGCGGAAGAGCATTCCGTGGCCGGAGTTGTTGCCGAGGAACGGCTCGGGTTCCTGGATCCAGGGGCCTGCGATGGTGCCGGACTCGGAGTAGCAGACTACCTGCAGGTAGCGCTCCTTGCCCCAGGTGGACCAGAGCATGCCGAGCTTGCCGGTCTGGGTGCGGAACATCTGAGGGCCGTCGGTGACCCAGCCGGGCATCTTGAGGCCGAAGGTGGCTTCGCCGAGGCCGTTCATTTCGCCGCAGCAAGGCAGCTCGCTGGCGCGGAACAGGGTGACGGGCCACTCGGAGATGGTGTGGGTGAGATCCTTGGACAGTTCGATGTAGTCCATCGTACCGTCGATGATCTGGGTCCACTCATGGACAAAGATCATGTAGATGTGTCCGTTCTCCTCGTAGAGGGTGCCGTCGATGCAGTCCCACTCGCGCGGCTGGTAGTCATATCCGGGCGTGACGGAGAACGGGAGGAACGGGCCTTCCGGGCTCTCCGAACGGAGGATATAGGTCTGGTTGTGGGGCACGTTGTAGCGGCGGGGAACCTGCTGGATGAGGTCGCTGTGGTCGCTGTAGGTACCTGCGTAGTAGTAATAGTCGCCGATCTTGTGGATTTCGGCGGCGGCGGCGAAGCCGGCCTTCTCGCACCAGGTTCCGCTCAGGTCCACGATGTTGTACGGGCCCTCCCACATGACGAGGTCCTTACTGCGGTACTGGCGGCCGCCGGAGGAGGTCAGGTAGTAGGTCTTCGTGACCGGATCCGGATAGATGAACGGGTCGCTCATGGACAGGTCGTTGAAGTGGACGGTGCGGATCTTGTTCATTTCGGCCATCCGGGCCCGCATACGGGCCGCCATGCCGGTCGTGTCGCCGGTGGCCATGCCGCCGAAGTTCTTCTGGCCGGGATCGGCCAGCGGGGCCTGCTCGCCGGGTTCGATCTTGACCGGTTCGGCCTCGACCGTCTTCGTGGTGTTGTTGCCGCACGACGCGAGTGTGACCGCGGCGAGGGCGATTAGGGGAAGTGCTTTGATTTTCATTTGTTAAGGATTAATTGGCATTTATGATTACCAGCCCGGGTTCTGCTTCAGGTTGGGGTTGGCGGAAGTCTGCTCATACGGGAACGGAAGAAGTTCATACTTATCCTGCCAGCCCTTGCCTTCTCCGGGCACGGCTTCTACATCCCACTCCGTGGTGCCCGGCTTGTAGCCGTGGAACTTGTAGTACGTCTTGCCCTTGTTCGCGAGCACTGTAGATGCTTCACCCCAGCGGACCAGGTCGAAGTAACGCTCCTGCTCACAGAAGAGCTCGGCGCGGCGCTCGTCCTTAATGTCCTGGTAGGTCATGGAAGCCAACTCGGGAATCTGGGCGCGGCGGCGCACCTCGTTGAGAGCCTTCAGACCCGTGCCATCGGCATCGTTGTCATAGAGGAACTTGGCCTCTGCGTAGAGCAGCAGTACCTCAGCATAGCGAAGCATAGGGGTATTGGCCTTATACCACTTCCAGAAGGGCGGGCTCGTCCCCTCGTACGCCTCGCTGAGCCAGCCTAGGCCCCGGAAGGTGAAATAGCCTGCATTGTGGTAAACGCCTGATTCTGCAGTGACACCGGGCGTAACGCCCTCGGCATAATCCATGGCCAGCACCTGGTCGTAGGTGTGGATGGTGGACTTGAAGCGCGGCTTCTCGGTACCGCCTTCATGCTTTGCCAGGAATTCGCCGAACTCCTTGGATACGGCGTTCCAGCCCCAGCCACCGAAGAAGTCGCTGGGGAGCTGAATCGTGCTCGGCCAGCCGGTCCACGTATGGCGAAGGTCATTGGAAGGGTCGCCGGGGAAGCCGTCATTGTCGCCGGCATTGTGCTCGAAGACGTATTCTTCGCAGAAGTCGCCTGCCTGGCGCTCGATGATGAACATATCGGACACGAGGCCGTAGAGGCCGGAATTGATCACGGTCTGGAGATCCTTCACGGCGCCTTCCAGAATGGTCTTGTCATTGAACTTCTGGCCGTACCAGAGGCCCACCTTGCCGCGGTAGGCGAGCGCCGCATGCTTGGAGATGCGGGCGCCGAAGGCTTCCTGCTGGCCCTTGCCGGAGATGGCCGGCAGCGCGTCGGCAGCCTCTTTCATCCGGTCGAGGATCCACTTAATGGACTCCTCGGTCGGGGTGTTGGACTGGTAGTACTCGTCCTGGGAGAGCACGTGGTCCACAAGCGGCGGGGTGCCCCACCAGCGCACGGCGTCGAACATCGCAAGGGCACGGAGGAAGTTGGCCTCGGCCCTGACGCGGTTGATGCGTTCGTTATTCGACTCCGGGATCTTCTCCAGGATCAGGTTGCAGTGGTAGATGACTTTGTAAACACCCCTGTACATGATCTTCGGGGCGGAGTCGGCGGAGGTGACGTTGTAGTTGCCCGCATCCTGGAATTGGTTGGAGTTGTCGGTGAAAGAGCCGCCGCCCGGGTAGTGGTCGTCATCGATGGCATTCAGGAACATGATCTTCTCGATGCCGTTGACACAGGTCACGTCGCGGCCGCCCCAATACAGGTGGTAAATGCTGCCGATCAGGGCTTCCGCATCTTCCGGCGTGGCATTCTCGTAGAAACCCTCGGTGGACAGGACGCTCTTTTGACGAATGTCAAGGTTCTTCTCGCAGGCGAGGGTCGCCATCAGAAGTGCAGCGAATGATAATATGGTAACTATCTTTTTCATATTGTGTGCAGTTTTAGAACGATACATTCACACCAAAGACCAGTTTCTTGGAAATCGGGTAGGAGCCGAAGTCGATACCCAGACCGCTGGCGGAGGAGCCGACATGGCTAACCTCAGGATCCAGGCCCGGATACTTCGTGAAGGTGAACCAGTCGTCGAGGGAGACATACGCACGGAGATTGCTCATGCCGATGCGCTTAACGAGCTTCTTCGGCAAGCTATCACCCAGCTGGATTTGCTTGATATTGAAGAAAGAAGCGTCAAAGACGAGCATGTTGGAGCTCCGGTAGTACTTGTCGTTCACATCCGGCTTCGGGTATTTGTAGCCAGAGGAAGAGGGGCTCTGCCAGGCGTTCGTGTAGAATTCCCTGAGTTTATTCTGCTGCAAGGCGTCGCCACGCATCACGGCGTAGAGCATTTCGGCTCCCTGGGAACCGGCGCCCAGCACCAGCAGGTCAAAGCCCTTCCAGCCCAGGTTGAGCGTAAGGCCATAGGTGAAATCCGGGATGCCGCTGCCCACAAAGTCACGGTCTTCAGCCGTAATTTCGGGGTTGTCGTCGAAGTTCTTGTACACGGCCTCGCCGGTCTCCGGGTTGATGTGGTCCACGACGAAGGTACGCAGGTACCACAGCGGATAACCCTCTTCGAAATACGTCACCGGGTAGTCGCCCCAAATTCCCGAGCCTTCGACGCGTTCTTTGGAAGTGCCCTCCACAACCTTGTTGTGGACGGTGGAGAGGTTGCCGCTGATGCCGTAAGAGAAGTCGCCGACGGTGTCCTTCCATCCTAACTCGAACTCGGTACCATGGTTGTTCACGAGGCCGGCGTTGACATAGACCCGCTCGCAACCGGTGTTGGCCGGAGCCGTGGTGCTGGTCAGCAGGTCGTGCGTATTCTTGTTGTACCAGTCCACGGAGAAAGAGAGGCGGTTTTTGAACATGCGCAGGTCCATACCGACGTCCACCTGACGGGAAGTCTCCCACTTGATGTTCGGGTTCGGCAGGACCGTCGAAGGACGGATGCCCACCAGGAACTGGCTGCCGTCCAGATTATAGCCATAGTTCTTGTTGCTCTCCAGGGAGGAAGCGTACTGGTACTCGCCGAGGGCGTTGACATTGCCGTTCACACCCCAGGAGGCACGCAGCTTGAGGAAGTCGAGGCTCAGTGCAGACTTGGCTCCCTGCATGAAAGGCTCGTTGCTGACCGTCCAGCCGGCGGAGACGGAAGGGAAGTAACCCCAGCGGTGATTCTTGTCCAGCTTGGAGCTGTCATAGGCGTCGGCGCGGAAGTTGGCCTGGACGAAATAGCGGTTGGCATAGGACCAGCCGATACGGCCGAAGTAGGACATGTTGGCCCGGACTTCCGGCTGGCCGCCCACGCTCATGCTCGTCGTATTGACGGAATTGTTCAGGTAGCGGAAATTGGGATCGTCCCTGGTGAGCTGGTAGGCGGCACCCCGGAGGCTGTCCGTGTTGGTCTGCTGGTAGGACATACCCGCCATGGCCGTGAGCTCGTGCTGGCCGAAGATTTTCGTGTAGTTGGCGAAGTTCTCCCACTGGTAATAGAGCCGGTCGTTGGTGGAACCGCTGATGGACATCGCCTGGTTGGTCTTATTGCTGACGTAAACCTCGTAGTTGTAGGTGTTGGTGTGGCTGTAGCCGCCCTGGAAGCCGAAACGGGAGGTAATCACCAGGCCCTTGATCGGCGTAAAGTTGGCATAAGCGGTACCGCGCACGCGGAAGCTCTGCGTCTCGGTATCCGAGCGGTCCAGGATGGCCTGCGGATGCCAGATATAGCTGGTCGCGTTGAAAACAGAAACGCCGTAAACATGGCCGTCAGGATCGCGGGGAAGCGCGTCGTTCATCAAAAGCTGGACGTGGGCCGGGATGGCGTTGTCGTCATAGGTCCAGGGCATGGTCGGGTCCGCCGTAAACATGGCGCCCATGACGGACTCGGCGGTCCCGGAGCTCTCGGAGACGGCCCGGCGCACGCTGCGGTCGATGGTCGTGTTGACACCGACGGTCAGCCAGTCCTTGACTTTGTATTCGGCGTTGATCTGGCCCACCAGGCGACGGAAGATATCCTTGTCGCCTACGACGATACCGTTATTATTCGAATAGGACAGGGAAGAATAGAACCTGGCCCGGTCGTTGCCGCCCTCGAAGCCTACGGTATGGCGCTGCTGGTGACCGGTCTCGAGCATGTAGTCCGTCCACTTGGTGTCCGTCTTGCCGTCATATTGGAACTGGTCCTGCGTCGCCGCGCCGGCAAGTACCAAATAGTTCATGTACTCGCGCGCGTTCATCATTTCGGGCAGGTGAGCGACGTTCTGGCTCGACATCTGGAAATTGTAGAAGACCCGGCCGGTTCCCTTCTGGCCGGATTTGGTCGTGACCAGCACGACACCGTTACCGGCCTCGACACCGTAGATGGCGGCGGAAGCGGCATCCTTCAGGATCTCAATGGAAGCGATGGACTCCGGATCCAGGTAACTGATGTCGTTCACCTTGAGGCCATCCACGATCATGAGCGGAGTGGTCTTGGAGTTCGAGGAATAACCGCGGATCTGGATGGAGGACGCGGCACCCGGGGCACCGGACGAGTTCACGATCTGGACGCCGGACGCCTTTCCCTGAAGGGCTTGGGCGACGTCGGTGGCGGTGCGATTCTCCAGGTCAGACTCCTTCACGGAAGCGATGGCACCCGTGACGTCGCTCTTGCGCTGGACTCCGTAGCCGATGACCACGGTCTCTTCGAGCATTTCGGCATCCTCTTCGAGGACGATGTTGAAGGTGCTCTGATTGCCGACCGCAAAAGTCTGGGTCTTGTAGCCGATGCTTTCGACGGAGAGGGTTGCCCCGGCGGGGACGTTCAGCGTGAAGGCACCGTCCATGTCGGTGGCGGCACCGATTCCGGTGTTACCTACCACCATGACGGCGGCACCGACGACCGGTTGCCCGGCGGCATCGACGACCTTGCCGCTGATGGTCCGGTTCTGGGCGAAAACGTCCAGAGCCCCGAACAAAGCGCAGAGCATCAGGATGACGCTTGCTGCTTTTTGTAGTTTTTTCACCATGTGTTTTGTTGTTTAGTTAATGAAATGGTAATAATTATGAGGTAGAAAGTGTTGTTTCGCTGGGAAAGACGGGCGGCGAAAGAAATTAAAACTTTTTAAAAACAGATGGCTGGTTGTGTTTAAATTGTGGTTGTTTGTTGTTTTTTGCAAAATTACATACCTTTGCCTTCCGTAACGAGGACTTTTGTTTTTAAATGGTGTACATTTTATCGAGGAGGGTGGAAATTTATCTGGCGATTTTTTTCTCCCTGACATTGCTTCCCGGAAGGGTTTACGCCCAAAAAGGCGTGGAAGACTACCTGATCGTCGACCGGCTGTCCCGAGAGACTGGGCTTCCGGACCAGGACATCAACGGAATCTATTTCGACAGCAAAGGGTATGCATGGATCAGCACCTTCGGCGGGGGGCTGGTCCGCTACGACGGTGACTCTTTCATCAAGTTCTCGAGAAAGACGGATCCGGACTCCGTCGGCGACTTCATCAGCCAATGCTGTGAGGATGATTTCGGGAGACTGTGGATACCCGGTGCCGGGAGCTTGGATATCCTGGACCTGAAATCCCTTACCATGGCGGACGGCTTCTCCGGAGTGTCAAGGGCCTGGCTCCGCGATCATCCGTCCGGCTCTTTGTGCAAGGATACCAAGGGATGTATCTGGTTCACTTCCAAAGACATGCTGTTCAGGGTGGCCTTCTCCGACGACGGGGATACTTTCCTGGTCGATTCCCTGAAATGCAATGTCATGAATGACAACCTCATGCCCAAGGCCTGCGACGTGGAGAATGACGGCTCCGTGTGGATTACCCTGAACGGGAATATCTTCAAGGTCCGGCAAATTGAGGGCAAAGGTCTGCATGTGTCCCGTGTCCTGCCCGGCATGGACATCGGAGAGGACAACACGGCCACCGCCTTCCTGCGCTCCGGAAACGACGTGTGGATCGGAACGCAGAAGGGATTGTACAAGGTCGATATCGTCACGGGAAACCATGTCTTCCATCAACATTCCGACTCGGACCCTCGCTCCATCCCGAACAACGAAATCACCGGGCTGTGTTCTACTCCGGAAAACGAGATTGTCGTCGGAACGGTGGGGGGCGTCTGTATCTATAATCCTGTCAATCAATCGTTTGATACATACGGTGCCCGCACCCATGATGACGGGCATCAGGCCCTTCCGGGCGATATCGTGCGGGGCATTGCCGCCCGGGGCAATCAGATCTGGGTCGGCATGGAGGCGGAAGGGCTTGTCGTCCTTCAGAAGAAGAACCTACAGATCACCAATCATTCCCGCATCGAGACCACGTCCTCCCCGATTCCATCGACACCTGTCCGGTCGCTCTTCATCGACAGTAATGACGTCCTGTGGCTGGCGGCCACGGAATTCGGCCTTTGCCGGCAGGTCGGGGACCTGGTTTTCCGGAACTACCGCACGGACAACTCCGCCCTGTCGGGCAATTCGGTAACCGCGTTCTGCGAGGACCGGAACGGCCGGATCTGGACGGGTACCGTGGACGGGCACCTGAATTATGTCAATATGTCCGGCCCCGATGTCGTCCGTATCCCGGACGGCAGCAAATCGGAGGTGGCCAAGAATATCGACGTCATCCTCGGGCTGACGTATGACCCCGTCAACGATTTCGTATGGATTATGGCCCGCAGCGGGCTATATATTTATGACATAGGCCATTCCTCGTTCGTCGAGTATCCCGGGGAACTGCCCACCTGCCTGTGTGCCTGCATCGTTTCCGGCAAACTCTGGGTGAGTACCACCGGAGGCATGAGAATCATCGACCTGGAGACGTTGGAATCCAGGTCGATGGCGGAGTTCCCGACTTGCATGTCGCTCGTCCCGGATGGGGAGACCATTTGGGCCGGTACTTATGGGAGCGGCCTGTACAAGGTGGACAACTGTCTGTCGGACGATCCGGACATAACGGTCTATTCGGAAAATGACGGGCTGGCGGACAGCCAGATCAACGGCCTGCTCCTGGACGGAGTCTATCTGTGGATCACGACGGAATACGGTCTCTCCCGCCTCGACACGCAGACCGGAGAGATGACCAGCTACGGCATCGAGGACGGACTCAGGTCCATGGCGTTCTGCGAGAACAGCATCGCGAAAGGACGGGACGGGAGGATTTATCTCGGACTGAAAGGAGGCGGCTACAGCGTCCTCCGGTCCAGTTTTGTCCCGAATGAATACGGAAACTCCCCCGACGTGGTCATATCAGGCTATTGGACCAAGGAAAAGTTCCACAGCCTCTCGCATGTCAACACGGTCGGCAAGGACGAGACGGACACGGACTTCACGCTGAAATTCTCGGACCTGTCCTATACCAGGAGGGCGGACGTCACCTACGAAAGCCGGATCTGGCCGATGGAAAAGGGCTGGTCACCCGTCTTCGAAAACGACACCCATCTCAAATTCGGACACATTCCGGGCGGAGAATACCGGATTCAGATCCGCGCGGTCGACAAGAACGGGAACGTCCTGTCCGCGGACGAAAAGATCCTGGAAGTCAAGCCCGTCCTGTACAAGAGGTGGTGGTTCCGTCTTCTTCTGCTGCTCTTCCTTGCCCTGGTCGTATACTGGCTCGTGAAATGGAATACCAAAACCATCAGCAAGAAGAAGAATCTGCTGCAGGAGGAAGTGGACCGGCAGACGAAGGAACTGAAGAGAAAGGCGGAGGAACTCTCCGAGCAGAATGCGCTGCTGCAAAGGCAGAATGAGATGATCGCCAGCCATAATACGCTGTTGGCCACCACTTTGTCGACCCGGGATTCGGAATTCTCCTCCAAACTTCTGGAGGCCATCCAGAAGAAGTATAAGGATCCGGACCTCGACGTCCCCGAGCTGGCTGAAGCCATGGGCATGAGCCGCAGCCTGCTGAACGACAAGATCCAGAAAACGCTCGGCATGTCCACCGTCCAGTTCATCCGCACCTACCGCCTGAACGTCGCGAAGGAAATGATCTGCAACGGCACGAACGAAGACATGAACATCTCCGAGATCGCCTACGAAGTCGGCTTCAACGACCCGAAGTATTTCACCAAATGCTTCACCAAGGAGTTCGAAGCCACCCCGTCCGAACTGCATAGGAAAAGCAAGGATTCGTAACCGGACGAAAAAAGGGGCGGCACACGATCGTGCCGCCCCTTTCCACGTACTAAAAACTTCCTAAAACTATTACCAACCAGGATTCTGCTTGAGTTCAGGGTTATTGGCAATTTCCGAGGAAGGGAAGGGGAAGTACTCGCTCTTGCCTTTTTGGAAAGAGTAATTCACACCGGTATAGCTTTGGACATCAAAGTAGCGGAGGTTGTACACTTGGTCGAAGTTGGAGCCGTCCGCGTTGAGGTCGGCGCCGCTCTTGCCCTCTTTGTAACCGAAGAACACGGGCAGGGTCGTATAGTGGTCTTTCAGTTCCGTCTCGGCGTCGCCCCAGCGGACGAGGTCGAAGAAACGGGTCATTTCGCCCCACATCTCGAACCACTTCTCCTTCTTGACATTGGCCATCGTGAGGGTGGAGTACGTCGGCGCGCCGGCGCGTTCGGCGATCTTGTTGAGGGACTCAAGTCCCTTGCCCCCGGTCTCGCCCAGCTGGGCGCAGGCCTCGGCGTACAGGAGAAGGACCTCGGCATATCGGAAGTAACGGCGGTTGACCTTGGTGTAGTTGTAGCCCTTGTTGTACATGTCATCCGGGGTCACCGTCAATTTGCGCTGCCAAAAGCCCAGCGTCTCCGCGCAATAGTCGGCGCCGTAGCCATAGGGGCAATTCTTGTCGGGCTTCTCCATGGTCGTCGAGGCGAGGTACTCCTTGCGGGCGGGATCCTGCAGGGAACTGAACTCGACCAGGCCCATTTCCTGGAGGATCTCATAGTCGTAGATCCACGCCTTGAAACGGTTGGAGTACATGCCTTCGTTGGCAATGATGGCGCGCAGGAACTTGTCCGTCGGGGTGTAGTGGTTCCAGCCGGCGCTGTATTCCTTCAGGTAGGAACCGTCGGCAATCCGGAACTTGTCGACACGGACGGGGGTGTAGGCGCCCCAGTTGTCCGAGGCGGCGACCGTCTTGTAGTTGTCGTCCGTCATGACGGAGTTGGTCTCGAAGATGGACTCGCAGTTGTGGTTGCCCTGGGAGGTGAAGAAGAGGTCGGCCAGCTGCTCGCCGGGGATGAGCGCATATTTGCCGGAGTCGATCACTTGCTCCAAGGTGGTCTTGGCGCCGGCATAATCGCCGGAATAGACCTGTGCCTTGCCCTTGAGGGAGAGGGCGAACTCCTTGGTGGCGCGGACTTTCGACTTGTCGCTGACGTCGCTCTTGCTGTCCAGGGCGCCGGAAGCGATGGCCTCGTCGAGGGTCTCGATGATCCATGCCCAGGCCTTCTCGGGTTCCGAATTGGGCTGGCGGAATTCGTCGTTGGTCTTCAGGACATGGTCCACGATCGGCGGCGTGTTGAACATGCTCACCAGATAGATGTAGATCCACGAACGGATGACCTTCGCCTCGGCCACGGCGTTCTTCATGATGGCGGAAGTGCCGTCGGAGAAGTGGTCGATGACCAGGTTGCAGCGATAGACGATGGCGTACATGTCGTTATAGACACGGCTGAGATAGCTGACCGTCGGATCGAAGGTGTAGAACATATAGGAGTGCAGCTGGTCCACCGCATAGCCGGCGTCGCAGACATAGACCTCATCGGCCATCTCCGACAGGAAGGAGTACATATAGGTGTACAGTCTCCGTTCGGGCGAGTGGAGGATACCGGAATAGACACCGGCGAGCGCCTCGAGACAGTCTTCGTCGGTCTGATAGAAATCATCCTCGCTGAGGACGCCCTGCTGCGGGATGTCCAGGCGGGACTGGTCGCAGGAGACGGCCGTCAGGGCCAACAGGGCAGTAACGATGAGTATGACAGGATTTTTCATAATGCCTTTCGTTTGTTAGAATGAAACGTTGAGACCGAACATGATTCTCTTGGCCGTCGGGTAGGTACCGCGGTCGATGCCGCGGCCCTTGCCGGCGTCGTCACCGGCCACCACCGGGTCGAATCCGATGTATTTCGTGAAGGTGAAATAATCGTCGAGGGAAGCGTACACGCGCACGTCGCCGAGCTTCACGAAGTCAAGCAGCTTGTGGGGCAGCGTGTAGCCAAGTTGAATTTGGTTGATGCGGAAGTATGATCCGTCAAACAGCATCGCGTTCGACTGCAGCAGCACCGTCGTGTTGATGTACTTGTAGGCCGGGTAGAGACTCTTGTCGCCCGGATTCTTCCAGGCGTTCTCATAGAAGTGCACCGGGAAGTTACGGCCGACAAAGTCCTGGCGCAGGCCGGCGAACCAGATCTTGTTGCCCTGGGATCCGCTGCCGAAGATGGTGAGGTCGAAGCCCTTCCACTCCGCGGTGAGGGTGATGCCGTAGGTGAAGTCGGGCTGCGCGGAACCGAGATATTGCATATCGTCGTTGTTCAGTTTGTCGTCCTTGTTCACATCGGTGAAAACCGGCTCGCCGGTCTGCTCGTTGACGCCCTCGTAATTGAGTCCGAAGAAACCCCAGACGGGATATCCTTCCATGAACCGGGTGGCGAAGTGGATGTTACTGACCTTGGTGCCCTCGATGAAGGTGAGGGTCGGATCCAGGTAAGTGACCTTGTTGGTATTGTGCGAGATATTACCGCTGATGCTGTAACTGAAATCGCCGATGGTATCCTTCCACCCGAGGTCCAGTTCGACACCCTTGTTGCGGACGGAACCGGAGTTCATGAAGACTGATTTCTGGCCGGTGATGAAAGAGGGCGTCACCTCCACGATCAGGTCGTCGGTATCCTTGGTGTACCAGTCCAAAGTGGCGGTAAGGCGGTTCCGGAGGAAGCGGGCCTCGAGACCGGTGTCAAACTGCTTGGACTTTTCCCAGGAAAGGTTTTCGTTCGCGAGTTTGCCGGGATAGGACGCATTCGTGATGTGGACCCCGTCGGACAGCTGGTAATTGCTGGCGCCCTTGGAAATGGTGGAAGCATACTGATAACCGGAAAGGACGCCGACGTTACCGTTGATACCCCAGCTGGCGCGGAACTTCAGGAAGGAGAGGATGTCCTTGTTGACGCCCTGCATCCACGGCTCGTTGGTGACGGTCCAACCGGCGGATACGGACGGGAAGTAGCCCCAGCGGTTCTTGGCGGAGAGTTTCGAGGTGTCGAACGCATCGGCACGGAAGGAAGCCTGGATGAAATAGCGGTTGTCGAAGCTGTATCCCAGGCGGCCGAAATAGGACAGGGCCGCCGACTTGGCACGGGTGCCGGTGATGGTGTCGATGGCGTCGTCCGAGGAATAGTCCATGTACCAGAAGTTCGGCTCGTAGCCTTTCAGGGTGTCGGTCGTCCCATATAGGTACACGCTGTTGTTCTCGATATAGGACATACCGCCCATCGCGTCGATCTTATGCTTCCCGCCCAGGGTGACCGTATAGTTGAAGAAGTTCTCCCACTGGTAGCCCAGGCTGTAGCTGACCCGGTCGTTCAGGTCGTATGTAGTGCTCTGCATCAGGGCGTTCAGATAGTACGGAGCGAGATAGCGGCTGGTTTCCGACGCGCTCAGCGTGTAACCAAAGCGGGACGTGAAGGTGAATCCCTTGAACGGCGTCATGTTCGCGTACAGGGTGCCGTTGAGGTTGATGTTCTCCCGTCTTCCGTCGCGATACATATAGATACCCGCGAGCGGGTTGTTCGTACGCTCGTTGAACATGGAGGTCGTGATGAGTTCGCCGGTGGGGAGGGACAGGACATCGAATCCATTGTCCAGCATCACCTGCATATACTTCGGAACCGTACCGGCGCTGCCGCCGCAGAGAGGCGGTGTGAGCGGATCCAGGGTCAGTACCGCCGCCATGATGGAGAGGTCGTTTCCACCCATGGAGCCGAGGTTGTAGGAAGACTTCCGGATCTGGAAGGTATTGGTCGTGCCCACCTTGAGCCAGTCCTTGATCTTGTAGTCGGCGTTCAGCTGGAAATTGGTGCGCTTGAACGTGTCACGGTCTCCGTACACCATACCGTCATTGTCCAGGATGGAGAGGGACGTGTAGTAGGTGCCGCGGTCGTTGCCTCCCTGCACGCCGATCGTGTGGCGCTGGGCCGAGCCGCCCGGGAACATGAAGTCGAACCAGTTGGTATCGACCTTGCCGTCCCAGTACTCGTCGACGGTGGCCTGGGAGAGGGCGCCGGCACCTTCCATGAAGTCGATGTACTGCCGGGCGTTCAGGACCTGGGGATGGATGCCGAGCTTCTCGATCGTGTAACTACCGTTGTAGAAGACCTTTCCGTTGCCTTTCTCGCCCGTCTTGGTGGTGATGACGACGACACCGTTGCCGGCCTGGGCGCCGTAAATGGCGGCGGAGGCGGCGTCCTTGAAGATTTCGATGCTCTTGACATTCTGCGGGTCGACCGCGCTCAGGCTGGAGACCTGCAGGCCGTCGACGATGTACAGCGGATCGCTGGCGTCATTGGAGTTCGACGAGATACCACGGATACGGATGGAACCGATGGAACCGGGATCTCCGGAGGAGGAGATGACCTGGACACCGGACGTCTTGCCCGCAAAAGCCGCGGCGACATTGTCGACGGACCGGTTCTTCAGGGCCTCGCTCCCGACGGAAGCGATGGAGCCGGTGACGTCGCTCTTCTTCTGCACGCCGTAACCGATGACGACGGTCTCTTCCAGCAGCTCGTTGTCCTCTTCCATCACGACGGAGAACCGGGTCTGGTTGCCGACGGCGATTTCCTGTTCCTTGTAGCCGATGGAGGAGATAACGAGGACGGCACCGGGCTTGACTGTCAATTGGAACGAGCCGTCGGGGCCGGTGATGGCCCCGTTGGCCGTTCCCTTTTCGACGACGCTGGTTCCGATCATCGGACCCGCGCTGTCGTTGACCGTACCGCTGATTCTGACCTGGGCCATGAGAGGGAGGCCCATCAGCAGGAATAGTACCAAAGCAATTAGTCTACTCTTCATAATGCGGTTGAATAAGTTGGTTTAATGAATTGGTTATTAATTGGTAAAATGGTTATTCCGTGTCGTAGCGGAAGGCCCGGTAGGAGTGGGCGGGGATGTTCACCGTGGCTTTGGGTTCGGGCGGAGCCATGCGGCCGAAGAAGAAGCCGCCGGCCGGGGCGTCCGTTCCCGCGGCGAGGACTTCGCCGCTCTCGAGGTCCGTGAAGGACTTCAGGCCGGCGCCGGCGAGCTTGACCTCGACCGGGGTGTCGTTGAAGTTCTCGACGATGACGGTCTTGTTGTCATACAGGAAGATGCTGACCAGGGCGGGACCCTCCAGGTGCATGTCCAGGTCCTTGCTCATCAGCCGGCGGATCTCGTTCAGCACCGGAGCGGGGAAGTCGTAGAGGTTTCCGTAGTCGTCGGGGATGGCCAGCACGTACAGGTTGCCTTGGGAATACAGGGCGCGGTGGAGGATCGGCCAGCCGGACACGCCGCCGGTGAGCGGACGGCCCGCGCTGATGACCTCCCAGCTGTCATTGGTGAAATACTGGATCTGCGGGATGAGGATATCCTTTTCCGACTTGCCATAGCGGCCGAAGTCATTGACAATGGCCTTGTAGTCAGAGCAGCGGAGTTCGCAGATGTCGGCGATCTTTTCCGGGATGGCCTGCAGAAGGCCCGTGGTGATGAACACGTCGCCGCCGCCCTGGAGCTGTTTCCGGATCTTGTCGATGAGATCGGGATCCGCCGCGGCCTGGCGCGTGAGGAGGACCGTCTTCCGGCCCTCGGGGAAAGCGGAATACATGTCCATCGGCAGGCCGATCATGCCCAGGTAGTTCTGCAGGAACTCCTCGCCCGTCGCGTGGAACACCTTATAAGACTGGATGCCGACGGGCTCGCCGAGCTTGCCGACCAGCTCGTCCGTCTTGCGGAGCACGACATCGGCGATGCGGGCCATGGTGGTGGGTGTCACGGTCTCCTTGCCCTTCTGGATGGGAGCGGTCATCTCGTCATACTTCCAGCTGACGTCGCCGTCCTGCCAGGCGGCGCGGAAGCGCGGATTCAGCCGCACGCTCAGCAACTGGCTGTAGTCGAAGAGCATCACGTCGCGGCCCTTGGCGATGGCCGTCAGGAAGAGCTGCTCGGCATAGCGGTCCATGCTCATGTAGATGCCGCCGGAGTCCACCCAGCCGCCGCCGTTGCGCCCGCCCGAGATGTTCTCGAAATAGCGCATGATGTTGTAGCCGAGGTAGTTCTGCAGATGCTGGTTGCCGGACGGATCCCGGGTCTCGGTCCCGGTCCATACGCCGTCGAAGATCTGGGGTCCCCACTCGAGGTTGAAACCCAGACCCTGGAAATGGTCGTACCAGTTGGGGTACTTGATGATGACCTTTACCTTGGGGTTCACCGCCTTGGCGGGACCGACCACCAGGTTGCGTCCGGCCTCGTTCATCAGTTCCAGGCGGTACTGCGTCCAGGTGCGGTTGCCTTTTGCGGCAATTTCCACGTCCTTCTTGCTGCTGGTGAAGAAGAAGTCGTCCAGCAGGAATTCGTCGAAATGCTTCGCGGTGTGTTCCGCGACGCGCTTGACCCAGGCGCGGTCTTCCGGATCGGAATAACTGAAGGTCTCGAAGTTGTTGGACTCGTTGATCGTGTAGGTGATGCCGCCGGCGACCTCGATTCCCCGGGCGAGGAAGAAGGCTTTCGCCTTTTCGAGGGTGGCGTCGTCCACGAGTTTCATGTCGCGGTGCGTCTCCAGGTAGATCTTGTCCACGTCCAACTGGTCGGAAATGGTTTTCCAGGTGGATTCGAGCCATTCCGCGTCAGCCATCTTCTCGACTTCGTACGCGCGGACATAGACGGAGACTTTGAAATTCTTGTGCCCGGCCAGGAGGGGAATGGCGGTGAGAAACGCCAGGATACCGGTGCAGAGAATGCGGAAAGCGTGTTTCATGGATATTAATTATGGTTTACTGCAAAGATAACCACGGAGAGGTCTTCAAGATACGCCGTATCAGGGTCGATAGGGTGCGCATTTGTTCCGAATGAGGGGTTGTTTTGTAATCAGGGGGTATTTGTGCCTTCCCCGGTGTACAAACGACACCGTCATATCCGCATTTTCTTTATCTTTGTATGAAGAGTCCCCGTCCGTCTTATGAGAAAACCACTGTTCCGCTTCCTTCTGCCGATTCTTTTCTGTGTCTGCGCACCCGCACGCGCGGAGGAACTGATGGCCTTCCACAATCTGACCACGGCGGACGGGCTGATCAGCAACCAGGTGAGCGCCATTTACCGCGATTCCCGTGGATTCCTCTGGGTCGGAACAGAGGAGGGGCTCGACCGCTACGATGCCTACCGTTTCTGCAGTTTTACGGCCCAGGACGGCGTTCCGGGGCTGAGAATCAGCAGCTTGGCGGAAGATACTCAGGGCCGGATCTGGGTGATGACCTCGGACGGCAGCGCCTGCTATTCTTATCAGGACGACCGCTTCGTGCCGGCGGAAGAGGCGCTCTCCGCCATGGGCATACGGATCCGTGAGCCGGTCGCCGTCGGCTCGAATCCGGACCACAGTGTCTTCTGGGTATTGGGGGAGGAGTCGATTGCCGCCTACAGCGTCATACAGGACCGCGTGCTTGAATTCCCCGTTTCGAACACCCGTTACCTGCTGCCCAGCATGCAGGAGGACCGGATTTACTATGCCGAATCGGATGCCCGCCTTTTCTGTGCCGACATGCGGACGGGCGTCCGGGAGGAGATTTCGTATCCGGAATCCTTCCGCTCCCAGGTTGCCGGCCTTCTGCCCCGGCTGTATGCGGACAAGCGGGGCGGTCTCTGGGTTTATACTTATCGTACGGATATCCTGCTTCATTATACGCCCGCCGGCGGCTGGTGCCGGGAAACGCTTCCGAAGAACGAAGGTCAGTTCAACCGCATAACGGCCATCGCGGAGGACTCTTCCGGCAATGTATGGGTCACGACGAGCCACGACGGCCTCTTCCTGTTCCGGACGGACGGAAGCCGGCAGCAGATGACGCACGACCCGGACAAGCTTTTCTCCCTGCCCGGAGACAACCTGGTCGCCTTGCACATCGACCGGGACGACATCGTCTGGGTGGGCAATTTCAAACTGGGCCTTTCCAGCTATGCGCCCCGTTCGCTGACGCTGATGCATTTCAATGTCATCGGCACGAACGACATCCTTTCCTTCTGCGAGACGCCGGACGCCCTTTATCTGGGGACGGACGGTTCCGGGCTGTTCCGCTCGGACCGCTTTGACGGGACTTTTACGCCCGTCCCGACAGGCGTCACCGTCATCAACTGCATTACGCGCGACAGCCGGGGG
>JAEEGJ010015411.1_pt1 | contig 17852 bp, 9 predicted proteins | sample 8958761 | NCBI WGS metagenome assembly JAEEGJ01 (sample SAMN16246546, study PRJNA631951) | gut metagenome | biome: gut microbiome; feature: rumen; material: RS-attached | host: Bos | place: Iran: Karaj | collected 2018-10
TCGCGTCGCGCGGGATGAATGCTATCCAGTCGATGACCGGTCCTTTGCCATCCGCGCTGAAGCGCTGGCGGTAACGCCGCTCGATCATCGAGAACTCGTCGCGCACCTTTTCGGAGACTAGCTCGAAAGACATCGATTCCGGCGGTGGCGGCATCCGCCCGTAGACTTCCTGCTCGAAGATGCCAAGAATCTCCTTGCGGCGAAGTGACCAGTCGTTGGCGTCCGCCACCTTGCGGCCGTCGACGAACGTGAGCGGATCGGGGAGCTCGAAGTCGCGTCCGGGAAGACCCGCCTTCTCCTCGTCGTAGCTGATCGCCACGCCTTCCGTGTGCGCGTCGTCGGTGTAGAAGAAGGTGGCGTCGGGTTCAGGCGACCCCTCCATCCACTCAATGCCCTTGGACCTCCTGCGGACGAAGGCGAACTCCTCCTCCGACACCCATGCGGGCCTGATAAAAGTCTCTTGCATCATACTCTCCTTCAAAGATTGTCTCTCGCTTGTTTCCAAGTGAACATGGAAAATACTATCACATAGCACGTCGCGGTGCAAGGGCGAACATGCGAATTTGCAATTGATTTTGACACTCGCCCGATAACTATGGCATAATAAACTTGTCGTTTGACGAGGCTTCGGCCGCGCCGGACGAACAGTTTGGCTATTGGCTTTCAGCTATCAGCTTTTGGATCTTGACAATCAGACGATGCGACGGAAGCCAGAAGCTAAAACCTAAAAGCCGAAAACTAACATGACAACTTGCAATCATGCGCATCTACCTCGACAACTGCCGCTACAACAGGCCATTCGACGACCAAAACCAATTGAGCGTCCGTCTAGAGACGGAGGCGAAACTGCGTGTGCAGCAACTCATGCGGGCGGGAGTTCTGGAATATGTCTGGTCTGACATGCTCGTTGTTGAGGCTGGCGATTGCCCCATTCCTGAACAAATATAACATGATATGATCACTATGACTGACAGCGAAATCAAGACACAAGGCTACAAGGTGCTTGTGGATGCTTTAGGCGATGTCAATGCGGAGCGCTTCATCACGTTGACATTGCGCGAGCCTTTTGACTACACGAAATGGCGTGAATCGCACTTGTATCTTGATGGAGACATCCATTCGCTCGCCGAACGCGCGCGGGAGGCCGGTAGGCGTATTCGCGAGAAGGATGCCCATGAAGCCACTTCGCCTTAACATCAAACCCCGATTGGAGTTGGGGTTGTTCCCATTACATCATGGACATTTTCAGTCCGCACCATACAAAATCCCCCTCCCGAAGCGCACTCAGAAAAAACGGGTGCGCTATTTTTACTGGGGGTTTTAGATCCCTGTGCATGGAAAAGGAGTTGTCAGACACCGGAAGTTCCTCCGTGCCTCCGCTTCTCCCCATTCTCCGCGCTATGCGCCGCAGGCTTTTACTCCTCTTTGCGGTTTTTGTGGGTTTCGCTTGTGGGATTCAACCGCTCCGTCAACGGCCTTGAGGTAGGCGGACGAGCCGTCCGCGCTCGCGGAAGGGCAAGGCAGTGCACGGCTGGAAGCCGCACCTCCCAAGGGTCGCGCTTTCGCGCGACCATCGCGGGCAAGATGCCCGCGTCTCCAAGGGAGACCAAAAGCAATGCGGCAATTTCTTGTTAATGCGCCGTCATCGGATCATCAACCATCGGATCAACCGGGCACCCGGACATCCGACCATCTGAGAGCGGCCGCGACAAAGCGCGGCCCTCCCCATCTCCCAATCTCCTACCTCCCGGAAAGCGCCGCAGGCGGACTATGGGGACGCGGGCTGGAAGCTCAGCGTCTGAGCCTGAATATGGCGGGTATCTGCGTCCTGACTGGGCTAGACAGGCGAATGGCGTTGCCTTCGCTGCGGGAGAACTCGACAGTCTCCCACTTGCCGTCGCCGCGAAGACGCTCGATGATGGACGGCGGTTCGTCAAACTCGATTTCCGGGGCGTCGTCGCCGTCGAGGTCGAGAAGGTTCAGCACGAACACGTCCCCATCCTTCCCGGCCTTGCCGGAGAGGAATGTTGCCGGACCGTCGCCCAGGTAGTATGCCCCGCCCGGCAAGCCGCCGCCGAGTTCCCGCAGCAGACCGACGATCCAACGCTTGTACGTCTCGGAAAGCAACGTCTGGGCGTAGCTGATCGGCACTGCGGGCGGAAGCGGCTGGGCCAGTGTCACGACGCTTCCGCCGCGCGCGTTGTCGAACGCCACCGCTCCTGGTGCGAGATAGACCGGCTCGCCTTCAATGCTCGGCTGATTGAAGAGACGCGAGAGCACCCCCGCCCCCTCCGCAAGCCGCGTCAGGTCGGCCGTGTCGGCATTTACGCGCATCCCCGACTGTCGACGACCGTCTGCGAACTCATGGAACTGAACGGTCTTGAGTTTCCAGCTCTTCGCGTCGACACCGATGTCGGCGGAACGTCCATGCGCCGAAAGCCAGATTGCGGCCGTGCCGTCCGCAATCACCTTGCCGGAGAGGATTTCGTCTATCTCGTCGTCGGTCAGCTTTTCAAGCGTCGCGGCCGTCAAGGCGACAATGTCGCCCTTTCGCGCCTTGCCGAAACGATACGGGACGCCAATGAGCCCGAGGAAGAGATCGCCGAAATTCGCGTTCGATGGGCCACATGGCGGAATGACGACGCCGCCCTGCCTGAAGTCCACGTCCGCCGCCCATTGCATGAGGCCCTTGTTTTCGCGGAAGATGCGGCGGTAGTTGCGGCCGGAGCGCCGTTCGTGGTTGTTGCCGGTGCGCGTGATCCAGATCTTCGCGCCTTTCACCCCGTCGAGCGCCAGCATGACCATGTGGTCGAAAAGACGCGTGGCGGAGCACATCCACAGCGTGTGCGGGCACGTGTCCGCCTCCTGCATGAGAATCGCCCCTTCCCCCACCGTCGCGAGCTGCCGCGCGTATTTGCTGCGCATCTCGACGATGTGCAGGAGGTCCTTGCCGTAGTTGTGGAAGGGCGCGCCATTTCCCCTTATTGTCGGCTTCTGGCCGGGCGCGGCCAGTATCTCGGCGTAACGCCTTGCGTATTCGAGGTGCCCCTGGGACGCGCAGACGCAGATGATGCCGGGTATCGTTTTGTCGAAATTCTCGCGAATCGTCTTGAAATGGCCGGCGAGCGAATCGACCGTCAGCGCCATCCACGCGTCGCGGATTTTCGGATCCGAAGCAAAGGCCTCCAACACTTCCTCCCGCGTCCAGGAGCGCCCCGTCCGCCTGCCGAATTCGGCTAGGTGGAGCGGGCAGAAGCAGCCGTGCTGCCCTTTTTCCCAGACGAGACGCGTATCGTCGTCGACCATGAAGAAGTCAGGCTTGAGCGCCGAGAAGGTGCGGCACGCGGCGGCGAGGTACGTCTGGAAACCGGTGTCGAGCGGACACATCCGGTAAAGTGAGGAGCCGTCCGGCTTGACGACGCGCTGGAAGTCCGCAGGCGCACCAGGTTCCCCGCCGTGGCCCATCGTCGCCTGTAGAAGGATGCCGAGGCTGACGCCCGAGCGAGGCCTTATGAGCTTCTCCGCCTCGCGGTAGCGCGCGGCGAAGCGCGAGGCCTTGTCATCCACCGGATTTCCTGCGGGATGGATGGCGAACGACCATGCGATGCCGTCGATGATCGTCTCGTCGCCGACCATTACCGCGTCATCCGAGACGGACGCCGCGTTGTCGCCGTTGAGCGGCATCACGGATACCCAACGCGGGCAGGAGACTGCGCCCCAAAGTGTCCGCGTCGTACCGGAATCCGTAGTCTTGTTCGTCATGGGGCCGCTTTCTCCCTGTCGGGATCATCGTCGGCGAGGGCCTGCTGGAAGCGGTCGCGCTCCTCAGCGGTCGCGGGTCTTCCAAGCATGTGCACACAGCCGCCCGGACGTGTCGCGTCGGGATGCGCGATGACGATCTCCTTGATGCGGTCCTTGTAGACTTTGCGCGCCGCGCCAAGCTTCTTCCAGTCGCCTGTCTTCCAGGCCGCGCGAACCTTCGCCGCCTCGCGTGCGCATTCGAGCGACACGGCGAGGTAGTCGATGCGGGCAAGGACGTCGAAATCGCCGTCCGCGAGCTTGCGCGCCTTGTCGAGCCGCGCCTCGAACTCGCCGATGTCGAAGCGGTCCATGTAGCCGCCGACGCCCATCGCCCCTTCCGCGGCCTGCATGTAGTGCTTTTCGAGCTCCAGCATGTAGTCGGCGATTTCGTCCGCGGCCTTGCCGAAGCCTGTGCGGCACCAGTCGGCGGCGATTGTCTCGTAGTCGAGCCTGTCGGGGTTCGTCATGGCCTTGGCGATCATGTAGAACATGAAGCCTGCGGCGGAGTAGTCGGCGCTGCAGCAGTCGAGCGAGACGCCCACGACGCCGTTGGCCTTGAAGTCGGAGATGTCGTTGAAGAAGAGCCGACCGTAGTTGACCGGATATCTGTTGCCTCCGCCGAGACCGGCGAGACAGTTCGGCCGCCATACCGTTTGGTTGCCGAAGGAGAGCCACGCGGCGATGTTCCTGCGTAACGCGGGGAACCGTTTCGCGTCGCCGTAGTTGCCGGCGACGTTGAAGAAGACGATGTCCGGATCGGGGCGCAACTTGACCGGCGGCTGTGTGTAGTTCGAATAGACGAACTGGACGACGTGCTTGCCGGGACAAGCGGCGCGCACCCTCCGCTGGATGTCGTTGGAGAAGTCGAGCATTCTGTCCGTGAGCGAGACGTATGAGTAGGGATGCTTGGCCCAGGAATGCGGCTTCTCCTTGGAACGGTACAGGTAGCCGCGCGACACCGGCGAGTTGGCGGGGTCGAGCTTCCTGCACTCGTCGCACATGCAGTAGGTCATGTAGCCGCCGTCCGGCATGCAGATGGACGCGCCCTGGCGCCCGGGGTTCGCCTCGAAGACCCGTATGGTGTCCTTCGCGATCTGCTCGCGCAGCTGCGGGTTCGACGTGCAGAGCCTCGGATGGCTGTTCGTCTCCTGCTGGCGGGAACCTGTGTTCTGAAGCGCGAACCACTCGGGATGCTCCTTGAAGAACCTCGCGTAGTAGCCGCCGTACTGGTGCCCCGCGAGAACGCTTGCCTGGAATGTCGGGTTGTCGGTCTTCACAATTTTCCCTGCGTTGACGCCGTGCCACTGCCAGAATCCGCGGTTTCCGGGCCGGTCGACTTTCGCCCTTTCAAGTTTGGAATACTCGCTCGGCTCGAATCCGTAGGCGCGCAGTCCGTCGTTTACCTTGTGGTTGCCTGTTACGGGAACCTTCATGAGACGGACCTTGAGTCGCGGCACATAGTCGAGCGCGATGTCGTCGAGCTCGACCTTCTCGCGCTTTGGAATCACCTTGCCGGCCTTGCCCGGGAAGAGATAGCGGCAGCCAAGCGACTCCAGCACGTAGGTGATCGCCTGCGAGACGCCGTCACCTACGCCGCCGATGTAGAGTTCATCGCCGTTTCGGCGGATGATCGACTCGAGTTCCCGCGCCTTGCCGTCGTCGCGCCCGATGACAATCACGGGACCTGATTCCGGCTTCGCGGAAATGTCGACGACCTTGGGCTGGCGGCCGCTCATCTCATTCAGGTGCCAGGCGAGTTCGTCGGCCAGCTTATGCGTTCCGTCACGCTCCTTCAGGTTGCAGGCGATGGTCACGACGACATCGCCGTCGATGAGTGTCAGGCCCTTTTCGCGGACCGGCCGCGTCCTGAACTCGGCCTTGTAGACGAGCTGCGTCGGCAGCACGAGCGAACCGGGGGCGCCGAGCGGCGTGTAGTCGATTGCGTCGAAGATGTTGGTGCCTTGGATGGTCCCGACAACGCCGTCGGCCACGGCGTCGTCAAAGCGCTCGCCGCGGGTCGGTCTCCATGTCGAGGCCAAGCCGAGGGTGACACAGCCGGCAAGGGCAAGCACGGAAGTGGCGATTGCCACTATTGGTGATCTTTTCATGATTTCTCCTTAGGTCAAGTCCAATTCCGCGCTATGGGGCAGAATCTCGCACAGGACGAACAGACTGCCCGTTGTAGCGGATGAATCTGCCCCAGCCGAAGCCGCCGGAATTGAGAAAGAGGTAGAACGAGCCCATCGTATTGCTCGGATGCGGCGTAGAGGACCAGTATTGGCCTTGAGAGTCGGGGCTGATGAGTTGCGAGCCGTCGCCGTAGCCGGCGGCCGGAAGGAAGATGCTCCTGTTCGCATACTTGCCCGTGCCCATCACCAGGTACCCGGGTACGCCGTTGGTGGTGGTCCACGTGGTGGTGCAATTGCTGACGAGCGCATCAAATTCACTGCTCGTCGGCATGCGCCATTCGCCGCCCCAGTGTACGTGCGCCGCGTCATGTTCGGGAACGAGATTGTCCGTCGCATCAATGTAACTATTCTTCCGAAGCCACGAAACGGTTTGGCGGTATGTCGAGTTTGCCGGAACCGAATTGGTGAACGAAATACTTGTCCCGTCCGTGACCGAAATCCATCCGCTTCCCGTGTGCGTATACCCCACCGTGTCGCCCCACCAGAAGTAGTAGCCGTATTCCCACGGCTCCTCCGCGCCGACGTTCATGATGGCCCAGTACGGGCCGCCCTCCCAGAGCTGGACCATGATGTCGTCCTCGTCGCCAAAGATAACCGCCTTGAAGAACCGAACGGTGGGGCGAGCCGTCCCCGGCGAGCCTCCCCCCGCCTTTGCCGTCCGCCACGGCCCCTCCAGCTGCGCCGCGCCCTTCCACACCACCGGCGCGTCCGGCACGTTCCACTGTTCCCGCGGCGGATCGAACGCGACGTTCGCAAAGTCCGGCGTGCCGTCCGCCTTCATCGGGAACGACGCGATCCTGAAGTTGTTCGTCGCCACCTGCGGATCCAGCCCCAGCGCGTAGCACTCCCACACCTTGCGCCCGTTCGCCGCCGTCGCCGTGGCCGCCGCCTCATACGCCTCGCACGCATACGCGATTCCCGGAACGTGTGTGTCCAGCCACGCATACGGAACCGGAACCGGCGTCGTTTGCGTTTCCGTGACGGGCAGCGGATCGTACGTGACGATGCCGAACGCGCCGCACTGCCGCGCCAGCGTCGCCGCCGATGCGCTCGCCGCTGCGAGCAGCGCCAGCGCCGCCACTCCCAGCCAATAACTTGCACACTTGCTCTTCATCGCTCTTTTCCTGAATCGGTTGCGCGCGCAATCCTCGCGCTATTCGACAAATCCTCGAACAGGCCGGATGGACTGCCCGTAGTGGCGGTAGTAGTAGCCCCGGTCGAAGCTGTCCGATTTGAAGATGAGGTACCACGCGATTTCCGAGTTGCCCGAATACGGTGTAGAGGACCAGTAGTAGCTGCGCGAGCCGGGACCGTAGAGGCTCGAGCCGGAGCCGTAGCCGGCAGCCGGAAGGAAAATGCTCCGATCCGCAAATTCGTCCCTGCCCGTGACGAGCCGCCCATACACGCCGTTCCGCGTCGTCCATGTCGTATCGCAGTTGCTGACGAGTGAGAAGAACTCCGCGTCCGTCGGCATGCGCCATGGTGCGCCGAGACGCGCCGTCGCCGCGTCGTGCGCCGCCACGAGGTTGCCGGTCGCGTCGTTCCAGCCTTCCGACTGAAGCGCCGAATTGTCCTTGTACATTGTCGGACAAGAATTCCGATCGAACGGGCTGCTGCCCATCGACTGGCCCGTGCTCGACTCCCACGTCACACCGGAATAATAATCAGGCTTCTGTGTCCCGCCGCTTCGCGCATAGCCCACGGTGTCGCCCCACCAGAAGTAGTCGCCGAAATCCTCCGGTTCCGTGGCGCCCACGTTGCACTCCGCCCAGTACGGCCCGTTCTCCCACAGCTGGACGCCGCCGAGCTTGATCGTCACCACGAACGACGCGTTGGTGAGGACGAGCGCGCCGCCGAAGGACGAGGAGAAATCGATCACGTTCGTGTTCGCGCCCGCGACGACGTTCCTCTGGGTGAAGGTCGCGCTCGCGTTGTCGGTGTTGATTGTGATTTCCGCGACCGCGCCTGCGAGGAGCGCCCCGCCGACCGTGTATTCCACCGTCGCCCTGCCCGAATAGGGATACGACTGGTGGAACTTCGTGACCGTCACGGTGTTGGCGGCCATCACGCCCGTCGGCAGCGTGGCGAGGGCGAGCGCCGCGAACGCGGCGAGGAGAGAGCGTGGCGTCTTCTTCATGGTGTTGTTCCTTTCAAGGTGTTTTCGACAGAAACGACAGAGCGACAGAAACGACAGGGAACGCAGATAATTATAAACTTTTCCGCCTCGCGGGCGCAAGCGCGATGGGGAAATGGCTTCCCAAGAAGGGTTTTATATCTGGGGGTATCCCCCAGACCCCCAAAAAAGGAATTCCATGGTAAGCTCTCAATGGATGCGGCTGTGGGGCGCGAAGCATGGGCGAAGCGGTAGCGGAGCCCCTTTTGACAGCCCTCGGAGTTGATAATCCCGCACCTCCCCCGCAGGGTTGCTTTCGCAAACACGGAGGGTTCGGAGGGTGGGAGACACGGAGAAAATGGCAAAATAACTCCGTGTCTCCTCCTCTCCGTTTCCTCCGTGCTGAGCGCCGCAGGCCCTTTCAAAATGTGGAAATGTGGAAGCCGCCCGCGGCCGCGCGCGGTTCGCGTGCTAGTCGGCGTCCCGCACAGGCCGGACAGACAACCCGTATTGGCGGCCGTAGTAGATGTACGGGTAGAAGTTGTTCGAATTGAAGTAGAGGTGCCACGCGAAGTACGAATCGTCCGAATCCGGCGTAGACGACCAGTAGTAGCCCTGCGAGTTGGGGCTGCCGAGGTTCGAGCCGCTGCCGTAGCCGGCGGTCGGAAGGAAGATGCTCCTGTCCGCATAAGCCCCCGTGCCCGTCACCAGTCGCCCGGACACGCCGTTGGTGGTGACCCATGTGGCGGTGCAATTGTTGGTGAGGGCGAAGAACTCCGCGTCCGTCGGCATGCGCCACGGGGCGCCGAGATGCGCCGTCGCCGCATCGTGCGCCGCCACGAGGTTGCCAGTCGCGTCGATCCAGCCTTCCGACTGAAGCGTCGAATTGTCTTTGCCGTATGTCGGACACGACGAAAGTGAGAACGGACTGCCGCTCATCTGCTCACCCGTGCTCGACACCCATGTCACGCTTGAGTAAAATCCAAAAGGATACCATGTCCCTCCGCTCCACGTATAGCCCACGGTGTCGCCCCACCAGAAGTAGTAGCCGGACTCCTCCGGTGCCGAGGCGCCCACGTTGCACTCCGCCCAGTACGGCCCGTTCTCCCACAGCTGGACACCGCCGAGGTCAGGCTCCGCGTCCCCCTCCGTCGCCGAGAGGCGGTAGAAGCGAGAAGCGGTGTTCCCCATCGGGAACTCCGTGCGTCCCGTCGCGTCGAGCGGCTTCCTCCGCGTCACCGCCGCGCCCGCGACGTCGCTCGACTCCACGACCGAGACCGCGAAGCCCACCGTGTTCGATACGGGCGGCGTTATCACGACGGCGTTGTCGCCCTCGATCGTGATGTCGAGGAGCGGCGGGTTCGTGAACGCGCCCGTCGGCTTGCCGAAAGCGTAGCGGAAGACGTTGTGGATGCCGCTGGCGTCCGTCGCGTCCCACGCGCCCGCGACGCCGTTGGCGGCGGCCCAGTTCTCGTAGGGTGAGGAATCGTAGGTGACGCTGCCGGACGCGCTGCATCCGGCAAATCCTCGAACAGGACGGACAGGCTGCCCGTAGTAGCGGTAGTTGGAGTATTGCTGGGAGAAGCTCTTCGAAGTGAAGTGGAGTCTCCACGCGTAGCTTAAACGGCCCGGATGCGGCGTAGAGGACCAGTAGTAGCCCTGCGAGGCGGTGTTGTAGAGGTTCGTGGTGTCGCCGTAGCCGGTGGCCGGAAGGAAGATGCTCCTGTTCGCGTAAGCCCCCGTGCCCGTCACCAGTCGCCCCTTAACGCCGTTGGTGATCCACGTGGTGGTGCAATTGTTGATGAGGTCGTCGTATTCCTGATACGTCGGCATGCGCCACGGGGCGCCGAGGTGCGCCGTCGCCGCGTCATGCGCCGCCACGAGATTGGTGGTCGCGTCGATCCAGCCCTCCGACTGAAGCGTCGAATTGTCCTTGTTCATTGTCGGACACGTTGTCGGCGACGAATCCGAATCTGGAAACGGACTGTTGCTCATTTGTTCGCCCGTGCTCGACACCCATGTCACGTCGTAAAAGCGGCTGGTGCGTTCGTCCCAAGTTCCCCCGCTTCGGGTATACCCCACCGTGTCTCCCCACCAGAAGTAGTAGCCGGATTCCTCCGGCTCCGAGGCGCCCACGTTGCACTCCGCCCAGTAGGGTCCGTTCTCCCACAGCTGAACGCCGCCGAGGTCGTTGTCGCCGGGGTTGATCCTCACCACGAACGAGGCGTTAGTGAGGACGAGCGTGCCGCCGAAGGACGAGGCGAATTCGATCACGTTCGTGTTCGCGCCCACGACAACGTTGTTTTGGGTGAAGATCGCGCTCGCGTTGTCGTTGCTGATCGTGATTTCCGCGAACGCGGTCGCGGGAAGCGTCCCGCCGACCGTGTATTCGACCGTCGCCTTGCCCGAATAGGGATACGACTGGTTGAACTTCGTGACCGTGACGGTGCAGGCGGTGTCCGCAATCGCGCCCGCCGGCAGCATGGCGAGGGCGAGCGCCGCGAACGCGGCGAGGATGAGTTTCTTCATGGCGCGGTTCTTTTCAAGGTGTTTTCGACAGAAACGACAGAGCGACAGAAACGACAGGGAACGCAAATAATTTTATCACTTTGTCCGCTTTGCAGGCGCAATCGCGATGGGGAGTGTTGCCAATGGGGGAGTGTTGCCAATCCCAATCCCAATGAAGTGCAGGGCTGGAAGGAACTCCGAGGTTGCCAAAGGGCCTCCGCTACCGCTCCGGCTTGCGCTTCGCGCGTCCCAACCGCCTGCAAATGGCTTCCCAAGAAGGGTTTTATATCTGGGGGTATCCCCCAGACCAATAACCAATTGCCAATCCCAATGAAGTGCGACTAAGCATTGGATACTGGCTGTTGGATACTGGACACTTACACATTCAAGGCTTGAGCATCAAGTACAAGTCGTCGAGGTTGACTGTGAGCGGCTTGTCGCTGGGATTCTTGACGGTCAGCACGAAATCGTGGTCGCCGGCGGGGATGGCCGTCGGGAGGAAGCGGAACTCGTGCCAGCCGTTGTCTTCCGGCACTTCCTTGCCGAAGTCAACGCCCTTCATCGCCTGCCCGCCGATGGAGGCGGAGACGTCGGCGACGAAATCGCCCTCGCAGCGGGCGAAGAGCCGGAGCCGCGCCGAGACCGGAGCCGCGGGCGAGATTTTGCGGAGGTTGCGGACCTTCATCTCGCCGCCGGGGGCTATGGTCAGCTCAAGGCTGATGCCCTGTCCCGCGTGGCACTGGACCATCCAGTTGTCGGCGGCGTCGCGGTTGCGCACGGTCGTGTAGGTGTTCGTGCCGTCGCCCGTCACCTCCCAGGAATATCCGGAGTACTCGAAGGCCCCGTTGACGAGGTAGTTGTAGCGGTCGGAAAGGAGGAGCAGCCGCGCGCGCTCCGCGATCGTCCCCCACGGCCGCAGGCTGAGCGCCTGCGAGCGGGTGTCGGGGAAGAGGGCGTTGCTGCCGTGGTAGGCGTCGGTGTATTTGCGGCGGGCGCCTTCCGCCGAGATGGCCTTGCCCACGAGGTCGAGAAGGGCGTTCTTTTCCATCGTGACGATGTTGGTGGAGGGCTGTGTCAGCGGCATGTCGCAGCCGGCCGCGGCGAGGTCGGCGAAGCTCTTCAACGCGTTTGTGACGACCCTGGCGAAGGACAGGCCGTAGGCGATGTACGCGACGCGCGCCTTGCGCTCAGGCGTGTCCGCGAGCTTGGCGGCCTTCTTGATCTCGCGGTCGCACATCTTTGAGAACTCCTCGTCGAAAATGGTCGTCTGGAGACGGTTGAACTCCGCGTAGTTGTTCTTGTAGTGCTTCAGGAAGATTTCGCTGTGGCTGTCGGCGTAGGTCTCCACCTTGCGCTCGACGCAGTCCTCGACTGATTCGAAAAGGTTGTACATCGTCTCGGCCGCCTTGGGGCCGAACGCCTTCTCGCAGAAGTCGCGGAGGGCGGCTTCGCGGTCTAGGGTCGGATTCCATGCGAGGCCGGTGAGAAGATAAAGGTCGGAGGCCCTGGCCGAGAAGTTCCGTCCGGGTTCGCCATAGACGCCGGCGGCGCCCAATTTGTGGAGGAGCTTGAGGTTGCGGTCGATCTTGCGGCTGTGCGAGAGCGGGTAGCGCATCGTGTAGTGCGTCCCCCAGTACTCGCGGCCCATGATCTGCGCCCCTGTCGCGGCAAGCTTCTCAAGCTTGTCGTTGAGTTCGGCCTCCTCCTTCGCGTTCTTGCTGTAGACGAGATAGCAGCAGGACAGATAGACGTTGGGCGGCAAGTTGAACTTCTTTGTCGGAGCCTGGTCATAGCAGCTGTATGAGAAGAGGCCGACCTTGCTCTTGGGCGACGCCTTGTAGACCTGCCAGGCGATGTCGTTGAGGAAGTCGTACATGCGGTCCGTGATGTTGTAGCTCTTGCCGACGATTCCCTGTCCTTCGGGGTCCTGGGCGCGGCAGGCGTCGCATTCGCAGAAGCCGTAGCCGTCGTTCGGCGAGATGGACTGGATTGCCTCCGTGTTTTTGGCGATGAGGTTGTCGGCGATGATCTTCCGGACCTCGGGGTTGGAGGTGCAGAGCTGCCACGGGCCGGGCATGAGCGTGCCTGAAAGGCGCGTCGGCTTTGTGGGCTTCGGTTCGCCGATCCAGCGCTCCGGGGAGACAAGCGCGTAGTATTCCGGGTGCTCCTTGCCGTACTTCGCGCGCGGGAGGTGGTGGGCGAAGGCGTGCTGGAAGCCGCTGCCAATTGCGGAAAGCGAGGAGCCGACGTGGCGATGGCGCAGCCAGGCCGCCATATCGGCGCCTTCGCCGGGGAAGCGGCCGCCGGTGCTGAAGGAATTGGTGAGGCGACGCCTGAACGGCGTCACGTAGACCGTGGTTTCGTCCTTGATGGAGACTGGCTCCATGGGGTCGGCGACCGTGCCGACCTCGCCGGGCCACAGCCAGCGGACGCCCGCGTAGCGCTCGAGGAAGTCATAGACGGCGTCGGCGGTGCCGTTAAGGAGCTTCGTCGCGTCATTGCCGAAGAGCCAGATGCGCGTCGGCTCAACGATCCGGACGCAGCATTCGCGGCTTTCGTCCCATGTCACGTCGCAGTCCGGCGGCTTTGCGCCGACGATGATTCCCGCCAAGTCGGGCGAGACCTCCGCCGGCATCGCCTTGACTGGAAAGGCCTTGCCGAAGACTTTGACGAGGTAGCCGGAAAGCTCCGTTGCCAAGGTCTCCTTGCCTGGCGCGGCATAGATGTCGGCGTCCGCCGCGCCGAGTTCGAAGGCGTGCGCCTCCGTGACAAGAAGCGCCGCCGTCCCGGTTGCGGCCAAGAACGCCGCTTTGCAAAGATTGTTTTTCAGTGCCATGTTGATTCTCCCTTGAAGTTTTCAGGTTTCCGGCGCGGTAGCGCCCAGGTTTTATGGCCGTAGCCGCAAGTTCAAGTCATCTAAATTGACGGTGAGGGGTGCGGTTCCCTGATTCCTGACGGTGATGACGAACTCGTGGTCGCCGGCCGGCAGGTCGGCCGGGTGGAAGCGCAGCTCGTGCCAGCCGTCGTCATCGGGCAGTTCCCTGCCGATGTCGACGCCTTTCAGCTCCACTCCGCCGAATGAGACGGAGATGTGCGAGAGGGGGTCGTCGCCGCAGCGGGCGAAGAGTTTCAGGCGCGCCGAGACGGGAGTCGCGGGCGAGACCTTGCGGAGGTTCCGGACCTTCATCTCGCCGCCGGGGGCGACGGTCAGCTCAAGGCTGATGCCCTGTCCTGCGTGGCACTGGACCATCCAGTTGTCGTCGGCGTCGTGGTTCCGCACCGTGGTGTACTTGTTCGTGCCGTCCCCGGTCACTTCCCACGAGAAGCCCGAATACTCGAATGCGCCGTTGACGAGATAGCTGAAGCGGTCTGATCTGAGCAGGAGTCTGGCGCGCTCCGCCATCGTCCCCCACGGCCGCAGCGAAAGGGCTTCGGACCGCCTGTCGGAGGAGAGCGCGTTGCTTCCATGGTAGACATCCGAGTACCTCCTGCGCGCGGCCTCGGCCTCAATCGCCTTGTTCACGACCGCGAGCAGCGTGGCCTTTTCCATCTTGATCTCCTTGCCGGACGGCTGCGTCAGCGAAACGTCGCAGCCGATGTCGGCGAGGTCTTCGAAGCCAAGAAGGGCCGCCGTGACGATTTTCGCGAAGGAGAGGCCCGAGGCGATGTACTCGACGCGCTTCTTCCGCTCCGGCGTGTCGGCGAGCTTCAGCGCCTTCTTCGTCTCGCGATCGCACATCGTCGCGAACTCCTCGTCGAAGATTGTCGTCATGTAGCGGTTGAATTCAGCGTAGGTGTTCTTATAGTGATTGAGGAAGATGTCGCTGTGACTCTCGGGGTAGACCTCGATCTTCTTCTCGACGCAGTCCTCGATGGCCTCGAAGAGGTCGTACATGACGCGGCCTGCGGCTGGACCGAACGCCTTGTCGCAGAAGTCGCGGAGCGCCTCCGCCCGGTCGATCTCCGGATTCCACGCGAGGCGCGTGAGAAGGTAGAGGTCCGAGGCGCGGGCGGCGAAGTTGTTGCCGGGCTCGCCGTAGATGCCGGCCGCGCCGATCTTGTGCAGATGCTTCAGGTTGCGGTCGATCTTGCGGCTATGGGAGAGTGGGTAGCGCATCGTGTAGTGGGTGCCCCAGTATTCGCGCCCCAGAATCTGCGCGCCGGTTGCCGCGAGGCGCGAGAGCTTGTCATGCAGCGCCGCCTCGCTGCGGGCGTTCGTGTTGTACATGATATAGCAGCACGAGAGGTAGACGTTGGGCGGCAGATTGACCTTCTTCGTCGGCGCGTCGGAATAGCAGCTGTACGAAAAGAGCCCGACCTTGTTCGTCGGCGAGGCCCTGTAGACCTGCCAGGCAATGTCGGAGAGGAAGTCGTACATGCGGTCCGTGATGTTGTAGCTTCGGCCGACAATGCCCTGGCCCTCGGGGTCCTGCGCCTTGCATGCCTCGCACTCGCAGAAGCCGTACCCGTCGTTTGGGGAGATCGACCGGATGACATTCGGTCCGGCCGCGACAAGTTTCTCGGCAATCAGGCGGCGCACCTCGGGGTTCGAGGTGCAGAGCTGCCACGGCCCAGGCATCATCGGGTCGGACAGTCGCGTCGGCTTTGTCGGCTTCGGTTCGCCGATCCAGCGTTCCGGCGAGACGAGGGCGTAGTATTCGGGATGCTCCTTGCCGTACTTCGCGCGCGGCAGAAGCGCCGCGAAGGCGTGCTGGAAGCCGCTCCCCCTCGATTCGAGCGAGGAGCCGACGTGACGGTGGCGGCACCATGCGGAGAGGTCGGTGTTCTCGCCGGGGAAGCGTCCACGGCCACCTATGAAGGAGCTGGTGAGACGTCTTCTGAATGGTGTCACGTAGACGAACTTCTCATCGGCGAGGGTGACGGGCTCGCTGGGGTCGGCGACCGTGCCGACCTCGCCGGGCCACAGCCAGCGTACGCCGGCGAAGCGCTCAAGGAAGTCGTAGACCGCGTCGGCCGTTCCGTTCAGCGACTTGCGGCTGTCGTTGCCGAAGAGCCAGACGCGCGACGGTTCGACGATGCGGACGCAGCATTCGCGGCTTTCGTCCCATGTCACGTCGCAGTCCGGCGGCTTCACGCCGACGATGATGCCCGCAAGGTCGGCGGTGACTTCCTCGGGCATCGCCTTCACGGGGAATGATTTGCCGAAGACCTTGCCGAGGTAGCCTGAAAGTTCATTCGCCAAGGCCTCGTGGCCCGACGCGGCGTAGATGTCCGCGTCCGTCGCGCCGAGTTCAAAGGCGTGCGCCTCCGTGACAAGAAGAGCAGCCGTCCCGGTTGCGGCCAGGAATGCCGCTTTGCAAAGATTGGCTTTCAGTGCCATGTTGATTCTCCCTTGAAGTTCTCAGGTTTCCGGCGTCTTACGCGCCATTGCGATGCGCCGGAATCATTGCGACTATTTTGCCGAATCCGCTAGGTTTTGTCAATCGTTTTCACAAGCTTGTTGGCCCAAATTTTCTGTTGACATGCGATTTTTTATTTTGATACAATACTTACGTTTTTTTTGTTATCTTGTTTTCATTTTCGTATAGTCACGGCACCGATACGCATCGTGCCACAATTTCAAAAGGTTGCATCATGATGATATCAGTAAAGCGATTTGCGGTCGCGGCGCTCATATGCGCCGCGCTTCAGGCGTCGGCCTTTAACGTTACCCTGACGCCCAGCGCCAGAAAAGCGGAGATAAGCCAGAGCATCGTCAATCTCAATCTCGTCCATTCCTGTTCAAACGGCGAGGGATATGAAGGCGCAGCGGACATTACCTCCAACGGGAAAACCATCCATAGGGAACTCGGGGGCGGCACGAGCCTGAAGACGGAGACCATAGTCGGGAATGTGGCCTCCAATTTCAATCTGGGTCCCGGGGAACACTCCTTCGCGGGCGTTGTCACGCTGACAGATCTCAAAAACCATGACACGACGGCCGGCGGCACCACCTCCGTGAAGTTCTGCTACTGGGACGCCATCAAGGTGGAGCCATACGGCCCGTGCCACGACGAGTGGGGTCTTGAGCTTCTCTATGACGGCGTCTATGACGGCACACCGGTTTTCTCAGCCGGGGGAAAGGTGCTTGAGGGCGCCCCGTCAATAGATCCGTCCGCCTTTCCGCCGAAGACGCCGATCAGCGTCCATGTCGAGGATGGCGAGTGGGGCGCTTCAAAGTCAGCCTCCATACCCAACGACTTCTCCGGCGAAGAAGAGGTCAACTGCGGCGAAATGCGGCCGAAGTTGAGCAGTCTGGACATGTCGCTTCCCGTCTGGATTGGCCCGGGAAGGCTTGGACGCATGGTGCTGTTTCTCAAAGCGCGATCCAGCGTCTGGAGCGAAAATCTTCTCACCCGCCGTTGCCTGCGCGCGAGTTCCCGTGAGGTGCCAGGAGATTCGGACTTCGCCGTGTTCGAGTTTGAGACTTCCTCCAGAAAACAATACGCGACACCAAAGTGGCGCTCCATCGGCGACAGGGGCGGTCTCCTCCAGCTCCAGTATCCGCAAGGATTCACCGACCTCACGAACTACCCGTCGGGCGGCTACGGCATCACCGGCTACGCCTTCTCGGCCACGCCCGCCGTCTCCACGAACGACCTCCGCTACATCGCCGCGACGAACCAGCCCGTCGCCTTCCACTACGACGTGCTTCCGCGCGATCCGGAAGTCGTCGACTTCGGCGGGACGTCCGTGACGAACTGCGGCCTCGTCATAACGGGTTGGCGCGCAGGGGGCGCGACGAACACATGGGAATACGTCTACGCGGCCGACCCCGAGGACGAGGACGGCTCCGCCGACTGGCAGCTCGTGACCAAGGGACTCGTCCGCGAGAGCAAGACGACGACCCGCCTCGCTTCGGATCTCCGCGCGATACGCGACAAGACCTTTGCGGCGCAGGGCGGTCCGGCGGTCGCGGACACGCTGACCGTCGAGCGGAACTTCCCGTGGGGCTGGACGCGCGTCGCCGAGGTCGTGGATCCCGACGGCCTCGCCCTCTCAAACTCCTGGACCTACGCCGAGGAGGGCGCGGGCCGCTACGGCCGCCTCGTCTCGCACACCGACGAAAACGATGTCACGACAATATACGAGTACGATGCGCAGGGGCGCACCTCCGCCATGACCGCGCCGACGCCCTCCGGCCTCCGGCGCACGGAATACTCCTACGCCGTGATCGACCCCCGCGAGAACGCAACGTCGCCAGTCTCGCCCCACACGGCGCGGACGATGACCGAGAGCAT
>JAEEGJ010015414.1_pt1 | contig 17848 bp, 13 predicted proteins | sample 8958761 | NCBI WGS metagenome assembly JAEEGJ01 (sample SAMN16246546, study PRJNA631951) | gut metagenome | biome: gut microbiome; feature: rumen; material: RS-attached | host: Bos | place: Iran: Karaj | collected 2018-10
GTGAAGGTCGATGGCGACAACGAGAAGATCAAACAAGTGGCTACCATCTCCGCCAACAACGACAGCGAAATCGGCGGCCTCATCGCCGAGGCTATGGGCAAGGTGAAGCAAGAAGGCGTCATCACCGTTGAGGACGCCAAGGGCATCAACACATATGTCGACGTTGTCGAAGGCATGCAGTTCGACCGTGGCTACATTTCGCCTTACTTCGTGACCAACACCGAGAAGATGGAAGCCGTCTACGAGAATCCTTACATCCTCATCTACGACAAGAAGATCTCCGTGATGAAGGACCTGCTGCCCGTGCTCGAAAAGACCTTGCAAACGGGTCGTGCCCTCATCATCATCGCTGAAGACATCGACGGCGAAGCCTTGGCTACCTTGGTGGTCAACCGTCTGCGTGGCTCGCTGAAAGTCGCTGCCGTCAAGGCTCCTGGCTTCGGTGACCGTAGAAAAGAAATGCTGGAAGACATCGCCATCCTGACCGGCGGTACCGTCATCAGCGAAGAAAAGGGCTACAAGCTTGAAGAGGCTAACCTGCAAATGCTCGGTCAGGCCGACAAGGTCAGCATCAACAAGGACAACACCACCATCGTGAACGGCCACGGCGCCAAGAAAGACATTGAGGCCCGTACCGCTCAGATCAAGGCTCAGATCAAGACCACCACAAGCGACTACGACCGCGAGAAGCTGCAAGAGCGTCTGGCTAAGCTCGCCGGCGGCGTGGCAGTCATCTACGTGGGTGCCGCTTCCGAGGTCGAGATGAAGGAAAAGAAAGACCGCGTCGAAGACGCTTTGAACGCCACCCGCGCCGCCATCGAAGAGGGTATCATCCCTGGCGGTGGTGTCGGCTTCATCCGTGCCATCAAGGCCATCGAGAAGATGAAGGGCGACAACGAAGACGAAACCACTGGTATCGCCATCATCAAGCGCGCTTTGGAAGAGCCACTGCGCCAAATCGTTGAAAACGCCGGCCTCGAAGGTTCAGTCGTCGTCAACAAGGTAAAAGAAGGCAAGAACGACTTTGGCTTCAACGCCCGCACTGAGGTGTATGAGAACCTCCTCACCACCGGTGTCATCGACCCCGTCAAGGTGTCAAGAGTCGCTCTTGAAAATGCCGCTTCCATCGCTGGCATGCTGCTGACCACCGAATGCGTCATCAGCAACCACAAGGAGCCTACGCCTCCTACCCCTCCAATGCCCATGGGCGGCGGAATGGATGGCATGATGTAATCAGGCCTTCGTAAGAATTGAAAGCAAAAAAGTCGGTCGCATGACCGACTTTTTTTGTATCTTTGCAAGCTAAACCATTTTGTGATGGCTGAACAGGAAGAAAAGAAAGAGAAAAAGAAGTTCAAGCTCAACAGGAAATACACTTTCCTGATGTCGCAAGAGGATACCTTGGAGCCCGTCATGGACTTCAAGGCCAACCTATTGAAGCTCGTTTTTCTCTTCTTAGGCATCATATTTATCATTATGGTGGTCACCACCCTTCTCATCGCCTTCACCCCCTTGCGCGAATACATCCCCGGCTACACCGAGAAATCCTCCTTGGAACGCAAAGTCTATGAACTTTACCGTCGCACCGACTCCATCGAACGCGAACTGCAACGCAAGGACATCTATTTCAACAACCTGAAGCTGGTCATCGAAGGCTATGACTTCGAAAACGACAGCGTGGAACAAAAAGACATCTACGCCCCCTTCCTCAACATCAACACCGACACCCTCGAAATCAAAAAATCAGTTCAGGATTCCGCATTACGTGCCGAATTCGAGGAAGCCAACCTGTTTGCGCTGAACGTACAAAGCAACCTGGCAAAAAGACAACACCTCAGCGGCGTGGCCAACTTCTTCACACCCGTCACAGGCAAGGTGATCAATGAGTTCAACTCCGAAAAGGGACATTATGGCATCGACATTGCTACCGCTGACAACCAGCTGATCACGGCCACCCTTGATGGGACAGTGATCTACGCCTCATGGACCATTGATCAAGGCTACACCATTGGCATCCAACACGAAAACAACTATTTCTCTACCTATAAACATAACGCCACCCTGCTGAAAAAAGAAGGCGACTTCGTCAAGGCAGGCGAGGCTATCGCCATCTTGGGCGAGTCGGGTGACAAGAGCACCGTTCCACACCTCCACTTCGAGCTATGGCATAACGGCATTCCGCTCAACCCAAATGATTACATCAAGTTTGAAAAAGATATTGAAGAATAATTATTCCTATGGTTATATTAATTAAGGTAATACAATTTTTCTTAGCGCTTTCCATATTAGTCTTCGTTCATGAACTGGGACATTTTTTGGCAGCTAAAGCATTTAAGACTAGGGTGGAAAAGTTCTACCTTTTCTTCGATTGGGGCTTTTCGATCTTCCGTTGCAAGAAAGTGGACGGCAAATGGCGTTTCAAATTCTTTGCGAAGAACGCAGGACCCGACGACGAATGGGCTAAGAGCACCTCTACCGAATACGGCATCGGATGGTTCCCGTTAGGCGGCTACAACAAGATCGCCGGCATGATCGACGAGTCGATGGACAAAGAGCAGATGAAACAGCCAGCCCAAGAGTGGGAGTTCCGCTCTAAGCCCGCTTGGCAACGCTTCATCATCATGGTGGCAGGCGTTTTCATGAACGTCGTGTTGGCCGTATGCATCTACATCGGCTTGTTGGCCAACTATGGCGAGCAGTATCTCCCCACTTCTGAAGTCAACAAATACGGCATCGTGGTCGACAGCTTAGGCTATGAGTTCGGCTTCCGCGACGGCGATAAGATTTTGTCCGTCGACGGTGAGACTATCGAGAACTTCCAGGAGATTCCGATGCAGATTATCCTCGAGAAAGCCAAGACAATTGAAGTGGAACGTGATGGACAGCGCGTGGTGGTCACTTTGCCTGACGATGCCTTGACCAAACTGCTCAGCACTCAAAACGGCACCTTCATCTCCTATCGAATGCCATTCGTGGTGTCAGGTGTCATCGACAACAGCGCGGCGCAGGCCGGCGGTCTGGAGGTAGGCGACGTCATCATTGGCATTAACGACATCCCGACACCTTATTATCAAGACTTTACAAAGCACATTAAACAGTTCAGCAACCAAAAAGTCGACATCATGGTTGTCCGCGACTTCGACACTTTGGCCTTACCTATGCAGTTGGGCGAGCAAGCCGTGATTGGCGCTTATTTGGCACCGCTGAGCGAGTATTTCACCCTCGAAACCAAGGAATACACCTTCTGGCAAGCCATCCCCGCAGGATTCTCCAAGACGTTCTCAGAGATCTCCGACTACTGGAAACAGCTGAAGCTCATCTTCAGTCCGAAGACCAAGGCTTACGAAAGCGTGGGCGGCTTCATCTCCATCGGCAAGATCTTCCCCGACACTTGGATTTGGAGCATGTTCTGGCGCCTGACAGCCTTCCTCTCCATTGCCCTCGCCGTGATGAATATCTTACCCATCCCCGCGCTCGACGGTGGACACATCCTTTTCTTGCTCTACGAGATCATCACCCGCAGAAAACCCAGCGACAAGTTCATGGAGATTGCCGAGTATATCGGCCTTGCCCTCGTCCTCGCATTGGTCATTTTCGCCAACGGCAACGACATTATTAAACTTTTCAAATGATTTATTCCATTGGAATTTAGATTTTTTGTAATTTAGCCGCTCATTTCAAAGACCGTCCAAAAATGTCGAAATTGAAAGCCATCGTCCTCGCCGTTGTCCTCCTGGTCATCTCCATGTCAGGGGTCAAGGCACAGCAGGCTCCGATCTTCACCAACTACAACAACTCGTACGCCTACATCAACCCGGGATTTGCCGGATTGAGCGAGGGTGTCAATCTGTTGGGGTTGTATAGAATGCAATGGGCGGGCTTCACTGACACTGACGGCAACGATATCGCACCGAACACCTTCCTGCTCACTGGCGACATGCCCATCAGGATTTTGGGCGGCGGCATCAGCTTCTCCGTGATGACCGATAAGTTGGGCTTTGAAAAAAACACCAACATTGGATTGGGTTATTCCTACCATCTCGATTTGGGAGGCTCCACCCTCGGTATCGGCGCTTCTGTTTCCTTACTGAATAGAACTGTTGATTTCGGCAAGCTGACACCTGGTCAAAGTGGCGACCCGCTACTCAACCAACTTGGTGAGGAAAGCGGCATGCTCGTTGACGCCAGCTTCGGCCTGTTTTGGCAGATGCCCGAGTCATTATACGTCGGCGTGTCAGCCATCAACCTGCTGAACACTACAGGACGTGCTTTGGGTCCCGACGAGTCGGCAGCCAGCTTCTCCACTGACAGAACCCTGTACTTGGTAGCCGGCTATCCTATTATGTTTGAAACCATGCCGAACTTCAAGTTCATCCCCTCGGTCAACGTGATGACCAACTTCTCATCGGCTCAGCTCAACGCTGGCGTGAAGGCTGTCTATAACGACATCTTCTCGTTAGGCGTCAATTACAGGCCACAAGAATCAGTAGGTATCACCGTCGGCCTCACCATCAAAGACTTTGTTCTCGGCTATGCATACGACATTAACACCATGGGATTCAACATTCCCGGGTCACACGAAATCGCCCTCAGTTATTGCTTCAAACTGGATTTGAACAAAACCCCGAGAGATTATCGTAGCGTGAGATATTTATAGTTATGAACAAAATTATGAACAAAAATATCATCCGGATACAATAAAACTTGAATTTCTCGGTTAATGGTATAGACCTCGAATCATAAGAAGATAGATAAATATATGATTATCAACAAGATGAAAAAATTATTGATTGTTCTTTCCGTTGCCATGCTGCTTGTGTCATGTGGCAGCAGCAACCAGGGAGAATTGGTTGGCGTCCGCAAATCATCCTCCTCTTTCAACCAGCCTGATCCTTATGGCATGGTGTTCGTCCCAATGGGAAGCTACACTATGGGCATAGGCGGTGAAGACATCAATTCTTCCATGCTGTACGAACCGAAGACCGTTTCTATTTCGGCCTTCTTCATGGATGAAACGGAAATCACCAACAACGAGTATCGTCAGTTTGTGTACTGGGTCAGGGACTCCATCGCAAGAAGAATTCTTGCTGACGTCAACCCTGATGTGTATGCCATCTCTGAGAGCAAGACCGGAGAAACCTTCGATCCTCCGATGTTGAACTGGAAAGAAAAGATCGACTGGAACAGCAAGGACCAGACCGTCAGAGAGGCTTTGGAAGCCATGTACCTCCCCGATCATGAAAGATTTTTCCGCCGCAAGGAAATCGACACCAGAAAGTTGTATTATTCATATTTTTGGGTTGACCTGAAAGCTGCCGCCAAGAAAGAGTTTGACGGCGAAAAACTTTCGGTTAACGACTACTCCATCGGCGAGGCCGACAACGGCATCACCGCCGACAGAAAGGGTGCTTGGTCGAACCGTAAACAAGGTTATACCGACCGTTCAGTGTATGTCCGTCAAGAGGCTGTCAACGTTTATCCTGACACCTTGTGCTGGATTCACGACTACGCCTATTCCTTCAACGATCCTATGACGGAGCGCTATTTCTGGCATCAGGCCTACGACAACTACCCAGTAGTTGGTGTGACCTGGCAGCAGGCCAGAGCTTTCTGCACTTGGAGAACCCAATTGAAGAACAGCTTCCAATCCTCCAAGACCAACTCCTTGGTGTCAGAGTTCCGTCTGCCCACCGAAACCGAATGGGAATGGGCTGCCCGTGGCGGCGACCGTTTGAATCCTTATCCATGGGGCGGTCCCGGCACACGCAACGTGAAGGGCTGTTTCCTGGCTAACTTCAAGCCCCTTAGAGGCAACTACCTCGCCGACGGCGGTCTGACCACCCTCATCGTGGGCTGCTATCCCCCCAACCACTATGGCTTGTACGACATGGCAGGCAACGTGGCTGAATGGACCAACAGCGCCTTCGACCCTACTGCTTATAACTTCACATGGGATATGAACCCTGACTACACCTACAACGCCAGCGAAGATGCCCCGCCTGTCATGAAGCGTAAGGTCGTTCGCGGTGGATCATGGAAGGATATTTCTTACTACATCCAAGTCACTACCCGCGACTATGAGTATCAAGATACCGCCCGCTGCTATATCGGATTCCGTTGCATCCAACCTTACATGGGCCGCAACAAGGGCGACAATCCACATCTGTCAAGAGTTTACAGATAAATCAAAGAATTCAATTAATAATCGATTATAATCAACTTATTTAGAGCATTTTTGTCATGGCAAAAAAACAAGAAAATCTTTCAGGGTTTAAAAAATTCCAAGCCCTCACTCAAACCAAAGGCTACAAAACATTCATGGGTTATGTTTATGGTATCGGTGCATCCGTAGTGATGATCGGTGCTTATTTCAAACTGACACACATCCCTGGTGCCGACTTCATGTTAGGTCTCGGTTTGGGCGTCGAAGCCTTGATTTTCTTCCTTTCATCATTTGAACCACAACACCTGGATTATCAATGGGACAATGTTTTCGTTGAACTCGACGAAGAATGGGACGGCGAAACCCGTACCAAGTTCGGCACCACTGGCGCCGGCGGTGGCAGCAGCGTCAACACCCCTGAGATGAACGAAGCCATGATGCAGGCCATGGCCGCTACCCACGACTACACCAACGCCATGGAGCAGGCTACCCGCAATATCAATAACTTCGCCAACAACTACGTTAAGGCCTCCGAAGAGCTGAGCAATTCCCTCGGTAAGCTCGATTTCAGCGCCCTCGATACCAATACCCTTAAGAAGGTGGCTACCAGCATGCAGTCGCTGAACTCCATCTACGAGCTCCAACTCCAGAGCATGGAACAAACTTCCAACGCCTCCAGCAAGCTCGCCGCTACCATGACCAGCTACATGGATAACCTCAACGCCTCTGCCAACAACACCAACGAGCTCAACAAACAACTCAACCAGTTGTCATCACGCCTGAGCGCCCTGAACGGCGTTTACGGAGGCATGTTGTCGGCCATGAACATCAAGGCATAATCCTACTCAATCAAAACAATCAAAAAAAGGAGTAAGAAACTATGTCAGGCGCAAAAGAAACCCCGAGACAGAAAATGATCGGCATGATGTACCTCGTGTACACCGCGCTGCTTGCCATGAACGTCTCGAAAGATATCCTCGACGCATTCGATACGGTGAACACCGGCGTCCAGGAAACCAACATCACATTGATGCAACAGATCTCCCAGCGCTACGCCTCTTTTGAGGAACAATACGCTTTGGATAGCGAGAAAGTAGGCCCCTACTGGGAACAAGCACAAGATCTCAGAACCAAATCCACTGAGATCATCAATTTTGTCGAAGCCTTGAAGTGGGATCTCGTAAGCAAGATCGAGGAAACAAACTACGAAAAGGCTACTGACGAAGGTCTGTTGAAAAACCGCGACACCCTCCAATATGATGGCCGTTTGCTTTATAACATCAACACCTCCAAGATTAAATCGAGAGACAACTACAATAAGCCAACCGCTTATATGATGGGTGACCCTGAAGGACCAGGCAACGGAGGCAAGGCTTACGAACTCTCTGAGAGAATCAGAGAATATCGTCGTATGATTGTCGAAACCATGGGTGTTGACCACATCCACGAATTGGGTCTGATCACCGATAGCATCTTCGGAAGCAGAGAATATGTCCTGAGTTCAGGAGTGAGCGAGAGCAGCTTAGTTAAACTTCCCGTGGAAGGTGACCACTATGCCGCTAAGATCAGCTACTATCCCGGCATCACCGATCCCGTACAGGACAGCTGGGAATACCGTAACTTCCACCACACCGTGCTGATTGCCGATGTCACCTTGCTCAACAAGATCATCTCTGAGATTGAGACTGCCGAGTTGAATGCTGTGACACATCTGGCACAATCCGTCCACGCTGAAGACTTTACCTTCGACGAAGTCGGTGCCAAGGTGTTCTCTGAGAGTAACTATATCCTCTCTGGCCAGACCTATCGTGCTCAAGCTATGGTGACCGCATGGCAGAACACTCAGACCACAGCTACCGTCAGTCTCGACGGCGGTCCTGCAAAGGAATTCAAGAGCGACAGCCAAGGTGTCATCCACCTCGACTTCAACGTCGGCGTAGGTACCCACAGATACAGTGGTGTCATTCCGATGCTCAACCCCAAGACCAATGAGATTGAAGACTATCCGTTTGAGAACAGCTTCACTGTGGCACCTCCTGCAGTGAGCGTTTCAGCCACCAAGATGAACGTGGTTTATGCCGGTATCGACAACCCGATCGCCATCGGTGGTGGTGTTGGCGGTGAAGTCACAGCCACTGCTACGGGCGCTAGCCTCACCCGCACAGGCGCTGGCACTTACAACCTCCGCGTAGTCGGCAACCCGACTGAAGTGGTGGTGTATGTCAACTCACAAGGCAACCCTCTCGGCAACATGAAGTTCCGTGTGAAAGAACTGCCTAAACCAACTGCTAAGATCGACAACGTCAGCGCTGACGGCAAGGTCTCCAAGAGTGCTCTGCTCGCTGCCAACATGGTTAGAGCCGAGATGAAAGACTTCGACTTCGAAGGCGTTAAATACGATGTGGTTGGCTATACTGTGAAATACAAGACCAAGGCAGGTACTACTAAAGAAGAGAAAGTCAACGGCTCCAAGTTCAACGAAACGCTGAAGAGCGTGTTCAACTCAGCCAATGTCGGCGACATCTTCATGTTCACTGCCATCCGTGTGAAAGGTAACGACAACAAGGAAAAGGTGCTCGACACACAGATTGGCGTCGAAATCAAATAAGCTAATAACCAACAAATTTCATAGAAGATGAAAAAGACACTTGTTTCAACACTGACAGCCATGATGCTTTTCGGCATGGTGCTGAGCCTCAAAGCCCAGACTACCGACGTCAAGCCGCCGATGAACAGCATCCTCTCGAACCGTCAGGAAATCATGGTCGAAAAGCCTCTGTCACCGCTTCCCGAGATCCGCGAGGAGTACGTGATGTGGAAGAAGACCATCATCCGCGAGATTGACTTCCGCCAGAAGATCAACCAAGTGTTCTACTATCCCGTCAACCCCACCGAGGACTGGCGCAACCTCATCACCGTGCTATACGACGGCATCCTTGACGGTCGCATCACCCCCTACCGTGTGGAGAATAACATCGACGATATGGTCACCCCGCTCACCCGCGATGACTTCGAAAAGGAAAACACCAAGATCGGCGACCCGCCTGTCATCATGAAAGACGGCGTCGAAGTGGCCAATGAACTCGTTTTCAAAGACCGTATGATCAACGTGACCCGCCTGAGAATCAAGGAAGACTGGTATTTCGACAAGCACTTGTCGCAGTTCCTCGTCCGCATCATTGCCCTCAGCCCCATCGTAGTTGACGAAGACGGCCTTTCACAGACCTGCTGGATTCCATACGACGACAACACCCGCAAGGTGCTCTCCGAGGCCTTCGTGGCCAACCGTAAGAACGGCGCTGAACGCCGCACCTACGAGGAAATCCTCACCAAGCGCGTGTTCGACAGCTACATCGTCAAGGAAGAGAACATGTACGACCGCTACATCAACTCTTACGCTTTGAATATCGACGCGCTCTTCGAATCAGAGCGTATCAAAGACGAGATGTTTGACTTTGAACAAAGCCTTTGGGAATACTAAGCTTATCGGGCACTTATCGGTTTTAGGTGCCTATGTAATCTTCGGATTCAATATTATTATATGCAAGGAGCTGACCAATGCCCATTTGGTCAGCTCTTTGGGTTTGTTCTGCTTCAGGTCAGTGGGGGCATGTCTGCTGTTTTGGCTCATCTCCCTGTTTATGCCCAAGGAGAAGGTGCCTTTCAAGGACCTTTGCAGCATCTTCGCGGCCTCCATGCTGGGCTTTTTCCTCACACAGCTCTCTTACCTCGAATCCAGCAAATACACAACGCCACTCGACACCTCCATCATCTGTTCTACCACACCCATCTTCACGATGTTTTTTGCCGCCATCGCTCTCAAAGAGCCTATTACGTTGAAAAAGGCCGGCGGTGTGGCCATAAGCTTCTTTGGAGTGATCATGTTGGTGTTGAACACCATCAGCGCCAATGGCAACGGCATCACTCAGTCGATGCCCATCGGCATCCTGCTGATGATCGGAAATTGCCTATTCTTCGCTTCCTATCTCGGCATCTTCAGGCCTTTGATCCAACGATATCATGTGGTCACCTTCATGAAGTGGATCTTCCTGTTCTCTACCCTAGTAGCCGTGCCATTAAACATCAAAGAGTTGACCCATCTCCCCCTTGCTGAGATGAATACCAGCTATTGGCTGCAGCTTGGCTATATCATCGTGTTTGCCACCTTCATCGCCTATTTCTTGCTTCCTATTGGGCAAAAGCAGCTCCGTCCCACGGTGGTGAGTCTTTACACCTACGTCCAGCCGCTGATCGGCATGGTGTCAGCGATCATTTTGGGTATGGACAGGTTGACATGGCAAAAGGTGGTGGCAGCGGTTTTGGTATTCACCGGTGTCATTTTGGTAAATAAGAGCAAGGCTCGGGTCCAAAAATAAAAAAAATTAGTATCTTTGAAGGCATAATCACCTATTGCCATGACTATTCTGTTTTCCATGATGCCCGGACTGGCTCACGCTTGGATGAGCAACAGTACGGCTATTCTTTGCCTTCTGATAACAGGCGTTGTAGCAGCTCCGCTGATGCTACTGAAATCCCGTGTCATTAATATTATTGGTAGTGTCCTTTATGGGCTTCTGACCGTTGCGTGGGGCTGGTATGTCTTGGCCATGGGTTATTGGGAGGGGACATGGTTCCTGAACAAGGCTTCGACACCTTCTATCACTATGCTGGCTCTCAACTGGGGATTGGCCGTGCTGTTTCCCGTCCTTACCATGATCTGTCGTCCCAAGCCCTTGAAAAAAGGCGAAAAGATAAGGGTGGGACAGTTCAACATGCTTGTGATCGTCATGGGCATGGCATATGGGATTGCTTTCCTGATGATCCGATTCTGGCAACTTAACCTCTGGGCGACAATGGTATTCCTAGGTCTGCCGATTCTTTACCTGCTTACCATCTGGCTCAAGGCTAAAGTTACACCCTCCACTGTACTGATGAGCATTCCATCGGCTATGGTCGCCTTGTTAGTACTGGTCTCTGCCGTGCGTCAATCCATGGCCGTATCTATGATACTGGCCGTCGTTATTGACATTGTGTTACTGGTGGTGATTGTTTATACCTTCGGCAAGGTGGGTAGTTTTCTCGGCCTGGATCAATTGTTTACCAAGTACTCCACGTCGAGCTCTTCCGGCGGCAGCACCATTGGCAGCTACAATGCGCTCGACGATATTCGGGAGAAAAATACGATAGAAAAAAACAGCGTATGGCGAAGAGATGGAATATAACCTGCTGCAAACGAACATCAGCTACCTGAAAGGCGTAGGGCCAAAGAAGGCGGAGATCCTGGGCAAAGAGCTCAAGGTGTTCACCTATATGGATATGCTCAACCAGTTTCCGTTCAGGTATGTCGACAAGAGCCAGATCCACAAGGTGGCGCAGGTCAATGACGATTTGGTGTATTACCAACTTATCGGCACCATCAGCAATGTACAACTCATTGGAGCGCCGAGGGCACAACGTGCCACGGCAAAATTCACTGACGAGACCGGTTCCATTGAGATTGTCTTCTTCCGTGGACTGAAATGGATTAAAGACCGTTTCAAACCAGGTAAGAAATACGTCCTGTTCGGCAAAGCATCGGAGTTCAACCATAACTACAACTTCGTCCATCCTGAGATTGAGGAGTTCAACCCCAGCGACCCGCTCATTGGCGAAGGCCTGCAAGGCGTCTACAACACCACTGAAAAGATGAAGGACCATGGCCTCGGCACCCGACAGATTGCCAAGATCCAACGCCAAATCCTTCAACAGGTGATGGATTTCATCCCAGAGGTCCTACCTCAACAGTTGCTACAACAAGAGCAGCTCATCCCTCGAAAATACGCCTATTACCAGATTCATATCCCTGCCAATAACATCGAAATACAACAAGCCACCAGAAGGCTGAAATACGAAGAGCACCTTTTCTTCCAGCTCAAGCTACTACGCGCCAAAAAACGCCGCGAGAGCCTCAGCCGAGGCTATGTCTTCAGCCAAGTGGGCGACTACTTCAACACGTTCTACAAGGAGCACCTCCCCTTCCCTTTGACCAACGCTCAAAAACGCGTGATCCGGGAAATAAGGATCGACATGGGTAGCGGTCACCAGATGAACCGCCTGCTGCAAGGCGATGTAGGCAGCGGCAAGACCATCGTGGCGCTCATGGTGATGCTCCTGGCTCTTGACAATGGCTATCAAGCCTGCATGATGGCACCCACCGAGATTCTGGCTCAACAGCATTACGCCACCCTTAAGGAACAGCTCAAGGACATGCCCGTGAAGTTCGCCCTGCTCACCGGCTCCACCAAGACCAAGGAACGCCGTGAAATCCATCAAGGATTGGAGAACGGCAGTCTTCAGATCATTGTGGGCACCCATGCTCTCATTGAGGAAAAGGTGGTCTTCAAGAACCTCGGTTTAGCCATCATTGACGAGCAACACCGCTTCGGTGTAGCCCAACGTTCTCGTTTTTGGGAAAAGACCGAACGGCCACCTCACATGCTGGTGATGACGGCCACCCCCATCCCACGCACCTTGGCCATGACCCAATACGGTGACCTCGATGTCTCCAAGATCGATGAGCTGCCACCCGGAAGAAAACCCGTGGAGACCTATCATGTGTATGACGACGACCGCTACCGCATCATGATGTTTATGAAGCAGCAGATCGCCAAAGGACGCCAAATTTACGTGGTTTATCCCTTGATCAAGGAATCGGAGAAAACCGATATGATCGCACTTCAGGAAGGCTATGAAGCCCTTTTACGGGACTTCCCCGAGCCACAATACAAGATCTCCGTATGCCACGGACAATTGAAGCCTGAGGACAAGGACTTCGAGATGCAACGTTTCATCACCAAGAATACCCAGATCATGGTAGCTACTACGGTGATTGAGGTCGGTGTGAACGTGCCCAACGCCAGCGTCATGATCATTGAAAATGCTAATCGGTTTGGGCTTTCACAGTTGCACCAACTCAGAGGCCGTGTAGGCCGTGGCGCTGACCAATCCTACTGCATCTTGGTCACTGACCATAAGCTCACTCCCGATGGCAAGACACGCATGAAGACCATGTGTGCCACCAGCGACGGATTCCAGATTGCTGAAGTCGACTTGGAGTTGCGTGGTCCCGGCGAGACAGGTGGCCTGCGCCAATCCGGACAAATCGAGATGCTCATCGGCGATCTGCAAAAAGACGGCGCCTTGATCCCTCAGGTGCGCGACGCTGCCATCCGCATCCTCAACGACGACCCCAAGCTCATCAAGCCTGAAAACCGCATGCTGCGCGAGCATTACAAGGAATTGTTCGCCCAAACGTTCGACTGGAGTCAAATTGGATAAAAATCCTTATTTTTGCAAAAAATTCACGTTGAGATGCCAATCCCAAGGGAAACTGTCGATCAAATCCTGCAAGCCGCCCGTATCGAGGAGGTCGTGGGAGAGTTCGTCACGCTCAAAAAGCGCGGGTCGAACATGTGGGGGAATTGTCCCTTCCACAATGAAAAGACACCCTCGTTTAGCGTCAACCCAGCCCGAAACATATTCAAGTGCTTCGGCTGCGGCAAGGCGGGCGACTCAGCCAAGTTCCTGATGGAACACGAGCACTACACCTATCCCGAGGCACTTCGCTATCTCGCAAAAAAATACAACATCCAAATCGAGGAAAAGGAGTTGTCGCCCGAAGAGCGCATGGCCCAGACCGAACGCGAAAAGATGTTCAACATCAACGCCTTCGCTGACAAGTTCTTCGTGGATACACTTTGGAATACGGATGAAGGCAAGTCCATTGGTTTGGAATATTTCCGTGAACGCGGCTACCTCAATCCCATCATCGAGAAGTTCCATTTAGGCTACAGTCCTTCCAAATGGGAGGCTTTCACCAACTATGCCAAGCAAAACGGGTACGATCCAGAATTTCTCGAGAAAGTAGGCTTCTCCATCAAGCGGCAAAACGGCGAATATTACGACCGTTACCATGGCCGCGTGATGTTCCCCATCCATAACCTCACTGGCAAGGTCATCGGCTTCGGTGGCCGCATCCTGCAGTCCGATCCCGAGAAAAAACTGGCCAAGTACCAGAACTCACCCGAGTCGGAGATCTATCAAAAGAAAGAGACGCTCTACGGCATCTATTTCGCCAAATCGGCCATCGTCAACAAGGATGAATGTATCTTGGTAGAAGGCTATTTTGACGTGTTGCGCATGCACCAGATTGGCATTGAGAACGTTGTGGCCAGTTCAGGCACTTCGTTGACCACAGAGCAGATCCGCCTCGTCAAGCGCTACACCAAGAACATCACCATGCTCTATGATGGCGATGCTGCCGGTGTACATGCCGCATTAAGGGGCACCGACATGATCCTCGCCGAGGGCATGAACGTCCGCGTGGTAGTGCTGCCCCCTGAACACGATCCCGACACCTTCGGCAAGGAATATCCCACCGAGGAAGTCCTCCGCTATTTGAAAGACAACGCCAAGGATTTCATTCGTTTCAAGACCGAGCTGCTACTGAAAGACGCCGCCAACGACCCCATCAAGAAAGGCCAGGTAGTGCGTAATATGGTAGAGACCATCTCTGTGGTGCCCGATCCCATCTTCCGCATCGCCTACGTCAAAGAGACCAGCCGACTGCTCGACATGCCCGAGGAGACCCTGATGATGGAGCTCAACAAAATGCTCCGCGCCAAATTTAAGAAGTCACTCGGCGTTGAAGGCGAAGTCATCCCCGACGAGCCTATCGTCACCTCACCAACTCAGGAGCAGCCTCAAGAAGAGACACTGCCTCCCGGCTATTATCAAGAACGCGAACTGGTGAAACTGATGCTGCTTTACGGTGGTAGAACCCTCACCATCAAACAACAGGATGAACTTGGTCAAGAAATCGAAGAGCAGGTCCCCGTTGCCCAAATGATCGTTGACGATTTAATCAATGACAACATCGAGTTTAACGACCCTGTCAACCGAAAAATCTTCGAGATCTACGACCAAGCGTTGAATACTGAAGAACTTCCTAACGATCAGTTTTTCACCTCAAACGAAGACGAACAGGTGTCGCAAGTGGCTATCGATTTGGTGACCACACAATATAAACTGGATGGTTGGGAACGACATGGGATTTTTGTCAAAAAAGAAGAAGACATCTTAAGGAAAGCGGTCCAATACGCCATCCTTCGTTACAAAGACCAGATCATCGACGCAAGGCGTAAAGAAATTCAAGACCAAATCAAGGAAGAGCCTGACCCTGACAATCAACTGATTCTGTTGAAGAAGAAAAAGCATTGGGACGATCTCAGGGTGCAAATCAACAAAATGTTAGGAATAGTAATTGCAAAATAAGAGATACAAATGGGAATGTTCAATAATCGTAAAAGATGGCGTGTTCCGGCAGGTGTGGAACCCACAGAGTTGGATAAGAAAGTGATGGCTTTTGAGAGCCGCGGTGCCTTGGTGCCGAAACGTTCGTTGATCCGTACCCCCGAAGAGATCGAGGGCATCCGTAAGAGCGGTGTCATCAACACTGCCATCCTCGACCTGGTGGGCGAAAAGATCCATGCAGGCATGAGCACTTTGGAAATCGACGAAATCGTTCATACTTACACCATCGAGCATGGCGCCATCCCAGCCACTTTAGGCTATGAAGGCTATCCCAAGAGTGTGTGCACTTCCATCAACGAGGTGGTATGCCACGGCATCCCGTCAGCCAAGGAGATCCTGAAGGAAGGTGACATCATCAACGTGGACTGCACCACCATCCTCGACGGCTATTATGCCGATGCCTCACGTATGTTCGTCATCGGCAAGACCACGCCGCAGAAGCAGAAATTGGTGGATGTGGCCAAGGAATGTCTGGAGATTGGCATGGAGGCAGCTAAGCCTTTCGGTTTCGTGGGCGACATCGGCAACGCCATCCAGCAACACGCCCATAAGTACGGCTTCAGCGTGGTGCGCGACCTCTGCGGTCACGGTGTAGGCATCAAGTTCCACGACGATCCCGAAGTGCTGCACTATGGCCGTAAAGGCACCGGCATGTTGCTGGTTCCCGGCATGGTGTTCACCATCGAACCCATGATCAACATGGGCACCTGGAAGGTTTTCATCGACAGCGACGACGGCTGGACCGTAGTCACCGAAGACGAACTGCCTTCAGCCCAATGGGAACATACTTTCCTGATGACGGAACACGGATTGGAGATCCTCACCCATTAAGGAAGGGATGATTTTACAAACTTGGAAACCAGGCCGTTCACACTGATGAAATAGATACCCTCCGGCAAACCCGAAACATCGATTTGCTGGGGTTCGCCATTGAGGTAGCCCGACGCCAAGGTTTGGCCCAACACGTTGGTAATTTGATAAACACCTGGTGCTGTCAGTTCAACATTCAACAGCCCTGTCGTAGGGTTGGGATACACCCTGAAACCTTCCGTTCCATTTTCGTCTATCCCCCACTGGCCAAACAAGTTCAACTTCATCACCACTGGAAGATGGTCCGAAACCGTGTAAAGGGCGTCGGCCACATTGGCCGGCACCAAATTGTTGGAGCCTTGGTTGATCGATTGGTTGAAATGGTTGCCGTCATTGCCCACCGCCTGGTAAGAATCGGCCACATAACGAAGGCTCCTGAAGCCCATGTACACTTCATCGGACATCAGCATGAAGTCGAACCGGCTGTCCAAGCCGCCGCCCGACGGACAGTCGGGATAGTCGACCCACGACTTGGTGGACTGGGTGTGGAACGGGGCATACTGCCGGTTGTTGTCCCAAGTACCCACGCCTCCCACCAGACTCAGGGGATCCACAAAACGGGCCTCGGGATTCTCGTAGGTGGCGGTCAACAGCCGATAGCCCGACTCTGTGGAGGAATACATGTTGAAATCCCCCATGATCAGCACGTTTTCATTGGCATAATGCTCGTCAACGTAATACATAGCGTTCTGCAACATGGCCTTGCGACGCTCCACATCATCGTTGCTGTCGCCCGCCTTGAGATGGGCGACCATACACACCAGCTTCACCGTATCGTGCGCCGTCAACGATTGGGTTTTGAAGTACAACTCGTAGGCATCGATGTCGCGAAGGGTGGTACGGATCACCGCATGTTTCTTCAGCACCATCTTGTCGGAATTGTAGAAGATATGGTTGATGATGTTGCTGTTGGCATAGTTCACGATGTTGTCAGACTTCCAGTAGTTGACCCCGTTGATGTTGAGGTTGTGGTTGATGAAACTGTTCTGGATGGCTTGCGTGGCACCAAACTCATTGACCGTCAAAATGTCGGGCTTGACGTAATCCAACACCACCTGGATGGCCTCGTCTTTGTCTTGGGTGTTGTTGGTCGTCTCGTCACAACTGGCCCAACCGCTTTGGTAATTGCCATATTCCAGTAGGTTGTACTGCATTACGGTAATGGTTTCTTGGGCTTTCAGCAACAAAGGAAACAACAAAACGGAAACAAAAACAAAAAAACGTCTCATAATGATGGTATTGAATGGCAAAAATAACTATTTTTGCCGTTTGAATCCATTAATCTAAATTAAAAATGAAAAGAATTCTTCTGTTTTTCATCGGATTGTCGATGATTTTGGGCTGGACTTCCTGCCAACATGACGATTACACGGCTTTTGTCGGCACCTGGGGTGTTGAAAGTATCGACTATTACAACATCGACTATGCTGGTATGCCTATCGAAGCTACCATCCAGACTTACCA
>JAEEGJ010015417.1_pt1 | contig 17844 bp, 12 predicted proteins | sample 8958761 | NCBI WGS metagenome assembly JAEEGJ01 (sample SAMN16246546, study PRJNA631951) | gut metagenome | biome: gut microbiome; feature: rumen; material: RS-attached | host: Bos | place: Iran: Karaj | collected 2018-10
GAACGGAGAGAGAGATAAAAAAAAGGTACGGCTGAATCACTACCGTACCTTTTTTCTAATCACTGATCACTCTTCACTGATCACTATTTTCTGTGGCGTTTCTTTCTCGCCAGCTCGTTGGGCTCCAACGCCATCTGTTCGCCGTGGAGGAGGGAGGCCACGCCTTCGACGTGTTTCTTGTCAGGCAGCGGGCTGCAGGTGTTCTCCTGATAATCCTCGGGTTCGGTGTAGGTGGTGATGACGCCTTCGTAGTTGCGGAGGATCACCTTGTGCGGGCTCTGGGAGATGACGTACTGGGGCATCACGGGAATCTTGCCGCCGCCGCCAGGAGCGTCCACCACGAAGGTCGGCACGCAGTAGCCGGAAGTGTGTCCGCGAAGGTTCTCGATGATCTCGATGCCCTTGGAGACGGGCGTGCGGAAATGCTCCAGACCCATAGAGAGGTCGCATTGGTAGATGTAGTACGGACGCACGCGCATACGCACGAGGTCGTGTACGAGCTGCTTCATAATCTCGGTGTCGTCGTTCACGCCGCGCAACAGCACGGTTTGGTTGCCAAGCGGGATGCCGGCGTCAGCAAGACGGGCACAAGCGGCCATAGACTCTTCCGTCACCTCGTTGGGGTGGTTGAAGTGGGTGTTAAGCCAAATCGGATGATATTTCTTCAACATATTCACCAAGTCGTCGGTGATGCGCTGCGGGCAAACCACAGGGGTACGGGATCCGAGACGAATAATCTCCACGTGCGGGATGGCGCGCAGGCGTTGGATGATGGATTCGAGCATCTTGTCGCCCACCATCAAAGCGTCACCGCCGGAAAGGAGCACGTCGCGCACTTGCGGGGTGCGGGCGATGTAGTCAATGGCAGCCTGGATGCGGTCCTGCGTGGACTCGCAGTCGTGCTGGCCGGCGAATCTGCGACGCGTGCAGTGACGGCAGTACATCGAGCACATATCGGTGATCAGGAACAACACTCTGTCGGGATAGCGGTGGGTGAGGCCCGGAACCGGGGAGTCCTCATCCTCGTGCAGCGGGTCGAGCAGGTCGGCCGGCGACTGGTGCACCTCGGCAGCCGTCGGGATGGCCTGGCGGCGGATCGGGCACTTCGGGTTGTTCGGATCGATCAGACTCAGATAGTACGGGGTGATGGCCATACGGAGGGTGGCGAGGGACTTCTTCACGCCCTCTTCCTCTGCCGGGGTCAAATCGATGTATTTTTTCAGTTCTTCCAAGGTCTCGACTCTGTTGCGGACCTGCCATCTCCAATCGTTCCATTCAGCATCGGTAACGTTGGGGAAAAGTTCTTTTCTTCTGCTTGCCATATTATAAAATTATAATCGGATTTTTGAGTTTTTTTTGAGGCGGCAAAGGTACATAATTTATTTGAATCTCGGTCAACCTAAAATCCATCATTTTCTCAACGAGTCTCTGCCATTCTGTCACCCTTGTCTTTTGGCACAGATTTTGCAAGACAAATCTGCTTTTTCACATATTTTTTTTAAAACAACAAAAAAACAACGATATGCAAACCGGTAAAATCAACGTACAAACGGAAAACATTTTCCCTGTCATCAAGAAATTCCTCTATTCAGACAATGAGATATTCCTTCGCGAACTTATTTCGAACGCCGTGGACGCCACACAGAAGATCAAGCGGCTGGTCAGTCTCGGCGAGGCCGACTGCGAGTTGGGCGACCTGACCATCGAGGTAAAGGTCAACAAGGAGGACAAGACCATCCGCGTGATCGACCACGGCATCGGGATGACGGCCGAGGAGGTGGACAAATACATCAACCAGATCGCTTTTTCGGGCGCCGAGGATTTCCTGGCCAAATACAAGGGCACCGACGCCGCCAACATCATCGGCCATTTCGGGCTCGGCTTCTACTCCTCCTTTATGGTGGCCGACCGCGTCGATATCCTCACCAAGTCGTACAAGAGCGACGCCCCTGCTGTGAAGTGGAGTTGCGACGGCTCGCCCGACTTCACCCTGGAAGAGATTGACAAGACGGAGCGCGGCAGCGAGATTGTGCTGCACGTGGCCGACGACACCGCCGAGTTCCTCGACGAGAACAAAATCGTGGGGCTGCTCAACAAGTACTGCCGTTTCCTGCCCATCCCCATCCTCTGCGGCACCAAGACCGAATGGCGCAAACCCGAGCCCAAGCCCGAAGACGCCTCTGACGAAAACAAGGACGAGAAGAAAGAGGAACCCAAGGAAGAAGCCGTGCAGGTGCCCCGCATCATCAACGACACCGACCCGCTCTGGCAGAAGTCGCCTTCCTCCCTCACCGATGAGGACTACAAGAAGTTCTACCACGAACTCTATCCGATGAACTTCGAGGACCCGATGTTCCAAATCCACCTCAACGTGGACTACCCCTTCAACCTCACCGGCATCCTCTATTTCCCGAAAGTCAAGAACCAGCTCGACCTCAAGAAAAACCGCGTGCAGCTCTACTGCAACCAGGTCTTTATCACCGACGAGCTGGAGGGCATCATCCCCGAGTTTATGACCCTGCTGCACGGCGTCATCGACTCGCCCGACATCCCGCTCAACGTCTCCCGTTCCTATCTGCAATCCGACGCCAACGTCAAGAAAATCTCCACCTACATCAGCAAGAAGGTGGCCGAGAAGTTGGAGACGATGTTCAAGGAAAACCGCGAGGACTTTGAGAAGAAATGGGACGAGCTGAAGGTTTTCCTGCAGTACGGTTCCCTCACGGACGAGAAGTTCTACGACAAGATCAAAGACATTTACCTGCTCAAGAACACGGAAGGCAAGTATTACACGGTGGAAGAGTACAAGAATCTGGTGAGTGTCTTGCAGACCGACAAGAACGACAATGTCATCTTCCTCTATGCCGCCAATGCCGATGCCCAGAACCTCTACATCTCCGCTGCCAAGGAGAAGGGTTATGACGTGCTGCTGATGGACGGATTCCTCGATGCGCACGCCATCCAGATGCTGGAGCAGAAAAACGAGAAGGTGCGGTTCACGCGCGTGGATGCGGATGTCATCGACAAGCTCATCGAGAAGAAAGAGGAGGCCACACCTGCCAAACTCTCCGATGACCAGCAGAAAAATCTCAAGGAGTTTTTCACCAAGAATGTGGATGACAAGACCTTCACGGTGATGGTGGAGAACCTCAGCGAGAGCGACCTGCCCGTGATGATCACGCAAAACGAATTTATGCGCCGTTTCAAAGATATGGAGAAGGTCTCCGGCCAACAGGGATTGTACGGCAACTTCGATCATTACAACTTGGTGGTCAACGGCAACCATCCTCTCGCTTCGCGCGTGCTGGCAGAGGAGGACAATGAGAAGCGCACCAAGCTCGTCCAACAGATGGTGGACCTTGCCCTGCTGTCGCAGAACATCCTCACCGGCGAGAAACTGAGCGAGTTTGTCAAGAGAAGTTTCGAGATTCTGTAATATCGACTTTCCAATCGTTGTATTGGAACATTTTTACACCCTATTGGATATGTGATTGTAACGATTTTTTTTGTTTCTTTGCAAATTACACTTTCTTCAAAGAATTTTATATGAATAATTTATACGGAGGACAGTCGAAGTTGCAATCACAAACTATCGGGAATGGTGTTGTCGGTATTTTGGCACTCCTGTTAATTGGGGTATTTGTAGGGATGATGAGCGGAAAGGCCTCTGCCCGCAACTACCCCACTGACGTATTGCGCGTTTGTTCCGACACCACCTACGTGCAGATGGGCATTTGCAACAGTCAGCTGCCTTACATCTGGAACGGCGTTGTGTTTCTCCAGGCGGGCACCCAATCGGCGATGCTCACGGCATCTGACGGCAGCGACAGCCTCGTGGTGATGACCCTGACGACCACCGACCCGACCTATTTGTCGGTGTATGGCAACGCCTGCCAAGGGGATTATTACACGGAGTACGGCTTCAACTTGCCGCCCGACAGCTTGAACGGGGGCACCTCGCTCACCTTCACGCGGACGATACCCAACGCTGCGGGATGCGACAGCATCATCACGCTGCACCTGACCGTCAACCCGACGCCCACCATTTTCTCGTCGGGCGACACCATTCTGAACCAAGGGGAGAGCGTGCAGCTCTCTTCCACGGGCGCTGACTACTATGTCTGGTCCCCGGCGTCGAACCTCACCACCACCACTGCCAGCCAGACCGTCTGCACGCCCAGCCAGTCGATGTACGTGATCGTGACCGGCTACGACTCGGGCGTCAACCTCATCGGCAACGGCGACTTCGAGCAGGGCAGCGCGGGATTCACAAGCAGCTACACCCAGAACACCAACCTGTGGGGGGAAGGCACCTACTATGTGGGGAGCAATGCCAGCACCTACCACTCTAATTTCCAGGGAAGCACCGACCACACCACCGGCCACGGCAACTATATGATTGTCAACGGGGCCACCTCGCCCGGCACGGTCGTCTGGTCGCAGACCATCCCCGTTTCGCCGAACTCCGACTACGCTTTCACCACTTGGGTCACCACTGTGGCCAATAGCCCGTGGGCCCAGTTGCAGTTCAGCATCAACGGCCAGCAAATCGGGAGTGTCTTCTCCGCCCCGGCCACGTACGGGGCCACCAACACCTGGCTCCATTTTTATGTGGTGTGGAACAGCGGCAACAACACGCAGGCCACCATCTCCATCGTCAACCAGAACACCGATGCCGGCGGCAACGATTTCGGGCTGGATGACATCTCCTTCTTCAAGCTGAGCAACTGCGGCGCCACCGACACCATCCAAGTGCTGGTGCGCCATTTCGAGGATACGACCATCTGCTCTTACGACCTGCCCTTCACCTGGTACGGCGTCAACTTCACCAGTTCCGATTCTCTGGAGCATATCTTCATCAACCCCAACGGCGTGGACGATGCCGTGGTGATGGATGTCGAAATCGTGGAGAGTGTGAACCCCGACCTGGGCGAGGACATCTACCTGTGCTTCGGCGATATGGTCGAACTGTCGTTGGACAGTGTGCCGGCGGATGTGGATATCCTCTGGAACACGGGCGACACCACCGCCAGCATACTGGCCCTGGCGGAGGGCACTTATTATGTGAGTGTCATCGGCACCTCCACCAACGGCGCTTTCCGATGTTATGGTCGCGACACAGTGCAGGTTTTCTCGGTGGAGCAGCCGCTCATTGACTTCGACGCGGAGCCACGACAGGGATGCGTGCCGCTCTCGGTGCACATTGACAACCACGAGGTTTGCGACTCGTGCATCTACGAGTGGTACTTATATGATGCCAACGGACAGCTTGCCTACGCCTCCATCCTACCCGATCCCGACTTTGAAATCCCGCTGCCGGGCGTCTTCACGCTCCGTTATATTGTCACATCCCCATACGGTTGTACCGATTCCGTCATCCTGCCCGCCTACATACAGGCCAACTTCCAGCCCATCGCGGAGTTCGCCGCCGACCCGGAGATGTCGTTGATGTCAGAGAACGGCGGTGTGGTGCACTTCATCAACTACTCCGACTCGCTGATGGCGTCGGGAGCCACCATCACTTGGGATTTTGACGACGGCAACACTGACGGCAGTTTCTCGCCCACGCACACCTACACGCAGTGGGGCGACTACGACGTGACGTTAAGCATTGAGACTGCCGCAGGCTGCAACAGCGAGATCACCCACACGGTGGTGGTTGAGCAGGACTTGGTGTTCCCCAACGTCATCACGCCCAACGGCGACGGCCTCAACGACGTGTTCGCCATCCAGAACTTGAACACGCACATCAACCCCGAGGACCCGGACGAGTACCGCCACAACGACCTGTTCATCTACGACCGCTGGGGCAAGAAGGTATATGAGGCGCACAACTACGACACCTTCTCGCGCGACGGCGTCATCACGCCGGGCACGCAGGCCTTCGACGGCAGCCACCTGCCCGACGGGGTCTATTATTTCAGCTTCTATTACAAAGGGAAGGTCAAAACGGTCCAATACAACGGGACGTTGACGATCATAAGGTAAGGAATCGCGACTCCTACTTCTCCCGGGGAATGGGATTAACGTAAATATCCTCAAACCTGCGGGGCCGGTAAGCGGAGAGCCAGCGAAAATCCTGCAGGCGGCGGTCCTTGTCCTCAAACTTCTCGTCAGGATAGACCGTCCCGTCAGGGGCATCATAAAAGCGGATTTGCTTTATCTTGTTATCCTTGAGAAAGACCCGCATCTCACTGGTGATGGAGGTGTTGATGCCTATCAGGCTGCTGTCCTCCTCCTGGAGGTAATAGACACACTCGGCATTGCCGACGATATCCACCCGATAGAGTTTCTTGTCTTTTACAAAGCCCTTGATGCTGACACCCTTGATCTGGTTGAATTCGGTCTCCTCGTACAGACTGCCGACAATGAATCCTGCCTTGCAGAGTTCGATGGTGGAGTTGGAGGAGTCAATCATCACATAACGAATGGTGTCGCCTGTCAGTTGATAATCGTCGCTCCAGAGCACGGGGTTGTAGTACATCATCAGCGTGGAGTCGGCGCGCACCAAACCCATCGAGTCGCAGGCGCCCTGCATATCCTTGCGGTAGAACTTGACATTGTTGTAGGCGCTGGCCCACTGCATCTCCTCCTCGTCATCCACATAGAGTTTGAGCGTGTCGGAGTGCAGGAAGAGCGAGTCGCGGTTCTCGTCGATGAGAATCAGCAGGTTGCTGTCGGTGGCCATTGAGACACCACCTTTCTGGTAGTACTCCACATAATCGCCCTTGAGCACATAGCGATCGGCGGTATCGATAAGGGTGGCGCGGTTCCAGGCCCTGCCAAAGGAGCGGGAGCGTTCGTAGTAGGCGCTGTCGGCAAACACGGAGCGACTGCCCGAGAAGAGCTGCACGTCCTGCGAAAGAGTGGTAATTTCCTGTTCCGTATCATACCATCCCGAGGTGGTGTAGATATCCTGCTCGTCGGAGTGGAGGTGCGTGCGGGAGATGAAGTAGGCAATCTTGACTGCCGCATTATACTTCAACGCCTCACAATCCACCTTGTAGGTTTCATTCCAGAGCCGAACATTCTCCTTGGCTACGGCATCATCGGTCTTGGTATAGTACCATCCCTCTCGGCTGGTCATCGTGTCCTTGTCGTTCACCAGTTTGCCACCCGTAAGATAATAGCCCACCTCGTCGCGAGTGTTGTAAATCAAGCTGTCGGTCAGCAGATAGGCCTTGCCCTTTTCCAGACGGACCGAAGAGGCGATGGAGGCCACCTTGTCGTCGCCGTCGTAGTAGGCGCGGCGGCCATAGAGACGCACGGAGTCGCCCACCAGGATTCTCACCTTGTCGCCGAAGGCGATGATGTAGTTCTCGCGTTCATAGAGATAGGCGCTGTCGCAGTAGCCGCGCACGTTGTCCTGCGCAAAGGCCACGTGGCCGATGAGGCGCTGTGCTCCGGGGATGTACTCCTCGTCGTAAAATCCCATATCGGCCCGATACCTGATTTTACGGTTGTCCTGGGCCCATACCGTTTGCAGGGCCAGGAGGGAGAGTGTCATCAGCAGCACAACCTTTTTCATAAAAGCGCTATCTTACCTTGGCGGAGTCGGTTCTTTCGGAGACAATCCGATCTTGCTTGAAGACAATCTCCTTGTACACATCGCCAGCGGTGTTAAAATACTCCTCCGTGCCGTCCTTCTTGTTGTTCACATAGCGGGTGCGACGTTCGGGCAGACCGCGTTTGTCGTAGAAGACCACCTCGCCAGTGCCCCGGTCGAACGTGCCCTCCCCGACAATCACGCCGCGTTCGTCATAGTATTTCCAGTCGCCGTCGAACATATTGTCCTTGAAGGCTCCCTCGATTTTCAATTCGCCCATAAGATGATACGCCCTGTGGGGACCGTTTTTCACGCCCCGCACGTAGGTAAACTCCTGGGCCTTCATCCCGTTAGCGGTGTAATTGGTTTCCACCCCTTCTATGGAATCATTCACATACTGGCAATGCGTGTCAAGGTAGCCGTTCTCGTAATAGCGGTTGAACTCTCCGTGACGCTTGCCGTTCTTCATCTCCACCTCGATTTCCAACGTGTTGGGGTTGTCATAGTAGTATCTGGTCTTACCATTCTCCTTCCCAAAGCGATATTGGATGGAGGATAGCAGGTGACCGTCGGGATAATAGGTTTTCTCTGTTTTGGTACAGGATGCGCACAGGAAAAGCACGGCGCACGAGAGCATCAGAATCTTTCTCATATTCGTGTTTAAAAGCGCGCAAAAATACAAAAAAAGAGATTAGGGGCTGCCATTCCACCGAAGACATTGGAAGGCCTGCCCGGGGTGGTGCTGGCAACCCCCAATCCCTCCGATCAGTAGCGCACTACCTTTTTAACCACCACGCCCTGGGCAGTCTGCACGCGCAACATATACAAGCCCCGCGGAAAGTCCGATATATCAATCTCCTGACAGGGGGCCGTCCAATGGCGCAGGACGTGACCGCTCAGATCCAGCAAGGTAAGGGACTCCACTGGCACTTGTCCGGCATAGATCCCGATGTATCCCAAGGTGGGATTCGGGTGCAGCCCAACCACGGGGGTCGTATGAGAGATAACCGCCGTCGAATCACCTCCTCCACCTGAATAGCGGCCGATAGCGATATTGTTCAGCTGTGTGTTGCCCTTGGTGCTGGCAAGCAGTTTCCAGCGCACATAACGCGTGCTCTGGTCCAGCACATAACCATCGAAGTGGGCGAATCCGTCCGTGGAGATGTCGCTTTCGGTCAGCAAAGCAACGGTGCTCCATTGTTGGCCGTCAGCCGACTGGGCCACCTCCATCTGGATGCCCTCGTATGCAGCGGGGTTAGAGCCTCCGTTCTTGCCCTTCAGGTCGAAGGCCAATTTGCCAGGAGCACTGTCGAGGTGCGCCACGAGCGCGGCCTGCCCGGCGTGTGCGGTCTCGAACTTCACGGAGCCGTCGCTATACGAGGAGCCCAAATGATAGCCCCGGAAGCCCGGCAGTTGGGTGATGTCCCAGTGGGAACTTCCGCTATTGTCGGAAAGGTCCAGCGGCAGGATCACCAGCGAGTTGGTGTCAAGGACGACGAAGGAGGCCGAAGCCACCTCGCTGTCGTACATCCCAGCTTTCACAGCCATCGCCTTGACCGTGACAGGATTGTTGACCGTCAGCGGACCAAGATAGGGCAAGGAGGCAGCCGAAGGGGTGGAGCCGTCCATCGTATAGTAGATGGTGGCGCCTGCCGTTGTCGTGGCAATCGTGACGGTCTGGGGTTCGTAATAGGTGCCGCCGGAGGGAGAGATGGTGGGGGTAGCCACCGTTTCCAGCACATTCTCGTCGCCCACCACCAGAGCCAGGTCATCGAGACGGTAGTCCACGCGTGCGAGGTTGGAGAAGCGGAGGTGGAGATTGGGGCAGGAGGGCACCTGACGATAGCGGACACGGTACCAGCCGGAGGTGCCGGTGCCTGCGGGAAGGGTGTCTTCCAGATAGAGGCGGGTCCAGACAAGGCTGTCGGCGGAGACCTCGACCACCAGGTTGGAGCCGTTCTCAGAAGCCGTCTTTCGAAGGCCGCAGTAGAGCGACAGGTTGGTGTCGGCGGCGGTGTTAAGACGGGAGATCTGGAACCACTTCACCGTGTCGTTGATCATCACGTTGCCGCCCCCGGAGGCACCGCCATAACCGCTTGAGGCGGAGGAGGCACGCACGTCGCAGGTGCCGTCGCCCGTATAGAGCACGGAGGCGTCCTGCCAGCCACTATAGTTCTGTATCAGCGTGTTGGCCGACGGGACGCCGAAATTTTCCTGATAAAGCACGGCCTGTGCCGACAAGAGGCAGGGGGCCGCCAAGAGGGTGAAAATCACTACAAGTGTTCTGATTTGCTTTTCGTTAAATAGTTTCATAATCATCATTTCTTTTAATATACTTTATAAACAATTGTATTACAATAATATATTAAAATCAGAACACGCGCACAAAAACGATGCAAATATATAATTTTTAATAATACAATATCATTTTGATAAAAATAATTTTATTTTTTTGATTAATTATTTTTATGTATCTTTGCCACACTTTTGGCATAACATTTTCCCGAAAGCCACGTTATACAATTTGTCATTTTAAAACGCAAGAAGATGGACCCTATCAAGATTTTATTCGCTGAAGACGACGTCAATTTGGGCAAGGTGCTCACCACCTACCTCACCTCCAAAGGGTACGACGTGACCCACGCCACCAACGGGGAGATAGCCTACGAGGCGTTCTGCACCAAAACGTTCGACATCTGCATCGTGGACGTGATGATGCCCTTGATGGACGGCTTCACGCTGACCCAGGAGATCCGCAAACTGGACAAGAAAATCCCCATCATCTTCCTGACCGCCAAGAACCTGCAGGAAGACCTCATCAAGGGGTTCACCATCGGCGGCGACGACTACATCACCAAGCCCTTCTCCATCGAGGAGCTGCAGGCCCGCATCCAGGCCCTCCTGCGCCGCACCGCCGCCCAGGAGACCGGCAACGACATCGTGGAACTCGGCAGCATCACCTTTGACAAGAAACGGCAGACCCTCACCATCCAAGGCGAAGAGAAACGCATCTCCACCCGCGAGACCCAACTGCTCGAAATGCTCGTGGACAAGAAAAACGACATCCTCGAACGCGGCTACGCCCTCAAGAAGATCTGGGGCGACGACAGCTTCTACAACGCCCGCAATATGGACGTCTATATCACCAAACTCCGCAAATACTTCAAAAGCGAACCCAAAATCCAGATCCTTAACATTCACGGAATCGGATTCAAGTTTGTAATGTAGATTCAGTGAGCAGTGAAGAGCGATCAGTGATCAGTAATTAGGCATAGGGAGCGAGAATTGCAGTTTGAGATTAAATAATTCAATATAAATTATTTTTTTATTAATATTGATTTAATATATCAATATTTTTATTATCTTTGCGGCATCTTTATGGATGCATTATGAAAACGCAAAGAAAAGGCATATATACGACTATTCGGACAAGTGGCGAGACCGTGAAACGCCGCTCACACCTCAGCCTATGTGTTAACATTAAATTAATATTGTATATATTATACATAAGCCAGACCAATGGACTGGCACAGTCCACAGCAACCCTTTCCCAATATCATTTCTGTCATCGCACCCACGACATCCCCGCATACGCACCCTTCACCGAACAAAGCGCGGTTGGATTTATGTTCCGCAACGACTTCTGTGTCCCTGAACTGATGTACAAATCGCTGGAACTCCATCTGCTCCACGAAGGGAACGTGTTCCATCTCAGGACATCACACGACGGTTACGCCCGTTTCGGCGAGATTCGGGTGGACGCCGGGTACGGCCGACGTTTCGGGCATCGGCTCTCCATATCCCTGACAGGCACATATATAGCCCAACACGCCGAGCATTACCGAAGCAGGCACTCCTTAACCATAGAGCTGTCGGCCTACTGCCAGATCTCCCCACAGTGGGGATTAGCCGTCGGCCTGTTCAACCCTATCCGTATGCGCTACGGCATCACAGGCCAAGAAGTCATCCCTATGGGTTTCTCGTTGGAGATACTGCATCGGAGGGACGAGAAACTGCTCTTCTTCCTGCAGGCGAAGAAAGAGCTCCCGGGCAGCTTCGACGCGGGGGGCGGATTATGTTACCGACCCTCCAAGCATCTGATCCTAAATGGCCATTGTTCACTGCGTCATCTCGGCATCGGCGTGTGTGTGCCGTGGCGCCGACTGCTCATCGGCATCCAATCGGAATGGCACTACCGCATCAGTTTTTCCAACGAAGTCGCCACCCATTATCTGTTCAATCTCTGACGACCATACCATTATGAAACAAGCCTTTATCACTTTCCTCTGCACGCTGCTGTTTCTCTTGGGCGCCTCTGCCCAAGAGGACAGCATCTCCGTGCAGGGCAGAGGCGCCTCCGAGCAACTGGAGGATGCCCTGGAGCAATGGGACGGTGAGTCGCAAATCCCAGAAGAGATTCTCGAGGAGATTCTAGAGGAAGCCCCTGTCAACAAAGCCAACCTCAACGACCTCAGCTACGAATCCGCCACACGCATCCTGCACCTCAGCGACTACCAATATTATCAATTGCAACTCTACATCGAGAACTACGGGGCGCTGGTCTCCATATACGAACTATCCGCCATCGAGGGTTTCACGTCAGCCGATGTGGCGCGGCTGAAGCCCTTTGTCGACGCATTGCCCGTCAAAGGGAAAACGAAACTTTTCAAGGACTTTTTCCGGAAAAGCAGAAGCACACTGATGGTCCGATACGGACGTGTACTGGAGCAGCAGGCCGGATATGACACCACGCGCAGCAACCATTATCCCGGTTCGCCGGGACACGCATGTTTCAGGTTCACTTTCAACTCCCAAGACAAGATCATCCTCAAGTTGTCGGGCGAAAAGGACGCTGGGGAGCAGTTCTTCCGGGGGGCACAGCGACACGGGTTCGACTTCTATTCCGGGTCGTTGTGCGTGCAAGACATCGGGATAGTGCGCCGGATAGTGGCCGGCGACTACCGGCTCAACTTCGGCCAGGGACTTGTGATGGGCTCGTCACTGCTGTCGGGCAAGGGCGGGGGTGTAGGCAACGCCCGCCGTTTCGCGACGGGCATCCGGGCGGTGGCGCCCACCAACGAAGGCGACTTCTGGCGCGGGGGCGCGCTCACGTTGGGCAGCCACAACCTTGCAGGAACTTTGTTCGCGGGCCGACAATTCGGGTCTCTGCGCAACACCTTAGGGGCCGACCTGTACTACCAGCGGGCGCGCTTCAAGGTCGGGGTCCGCGTGGTGGGGTTCTCCCTCACCGACACCTCGGGCACCTCGCCGCCGGAAAGGATCCGCAGCAGTTGCACGCCCACCGCTTTCAACGTCGCAGCCGACTACCACCTCATCGCCAGACGCCACCTGTTTTACGGTGAAGCGGCCTGCAATGAGCGGGGCAAGGTCGCCCTCCTGCAGGCAGCGCTGCTCAACCTCTCCCCCACCCTCAAGCTGCTGATCCTGTACCGCCACTACGACCGGGGCTTCACCGCACCGATGGGAAATGGATTTGCCGCCAACAGCCGCCACAGCGGCGAGGACGGCCTCTACGTTACCGCCGACTACATCGCCGGGCGGAGGTGCGAGCTGAACCTGTACGCCGACTACTACCGGCTCACCGAGCCCAGCTACCGCACCGACGCCCCCGTCACCGGTATGGATTTCGGTCTCTCCCTGCTCTTTCGCCCCAGTCGGCAGAGCCTGTTGACCCTGAAATACACCTGGCGCACCCGCCCGCAAAACGGCGGCGACAATGAGCACCTGCACACCATCGCGGAACGCCAGCGGCACAAGGTCCGCCTGCTATGGGACATCTCTCCATTCGGTTTCCTGAAGTTGAAGACGGAAATGGACTGGCAAATACAGCACGAGGAGGCCGACGGCACGTGGCACCAAGGGCTGCTGCTTTTCCAAGACATCGCGATAGAGCCGCCCCGCACGGGACTCGCCCTGCACGCGCGCGTCGCCCTGTTCGACACCGAAAGATACGAAGAGCGGCTCTACGCTTACGAAAGCGACCTCTACTACGCCTTCACCATCGGCTCCTACTATTACAAAGGGTGCCGGTGGTACCTCCTGGCGAGATACAAGTACAGATGGTTCAGCATCTGGGTTCGCTTCGCCCGCACCCATTATCTCGACAGGCAAACGATAAGCAGCGGTCTGAACCAGATTGACAAGCCGCACAAAACGGAGTTGAAGGTGCAAATTATGTTCTCCTTATAATCACCAATGCACATTTTTTTTGTATGTTTGCAACTCTTTTTATAAATATATGACACCTTACTATCAAGAACGGGAACGCCACTGGTTTCAGATTATTTTGCTGCTCATCACATCTGTGGCGGCATTCGGCTCGTTGTTCTTTCATCCACCTGTACACGACTTCTTCAACGAGTTCCTGCCTGAGCGTTTCGTCTTGGTAAACAGCATCCGCCACGGCATTTTCCCCTTATGGAATCCCTATCAATCTATGGGTACGCCGATACACGCCGACCCGCAATCCGGCGCTTTTTATCCCCTGCTATGGGTCTTCGCCATTTTCGGGGAGTACACCTCCATCAGCTGTGCCTTCGACTTCATCCTCCACGCCTTCATTGCCGCGTGTGGCTTTTATGCCCTGACTTTCCGATTCACGAAACATCGTTGGGTATCCTGCATCGCGGCTGCCGGATACATAATGTCAGGTTTTTTCGTGGGCAATGCGCAGCATCTCTCCTGGATTATCGCCGGCGCCTGGTTGCCCTGGGTATTGTGGGCGTGCTTCTCGTTGTTTGAGGATCCGAACTTGAAGAATGCACTTTTCACCGCCATCTTCGCCGCATTTCTCCTCACAGGAGGATATCCCGGCTTTGCTTTTGTGCTCGTATATATCATCCTCGCCCTTTTTCTATACTATGCCATCCGGCATATCCACTCCAAAGACTTTCAGGGATTGTGGCGACTTCTGGCATACTGCGGCTTTGCCTTCGTAGGATGCGTCATCCTCGCCTCTCCCACTTTATACTCCATACTCAGCATACGTCCTCACATCACCCGGGGAGAAGGTCTTCCCTATGAGAGCATCAAAGAATCCCTGACAGCGCCCTGCCTGCTCTCCGTTTTCTTACCTTGTTCTCTCTGCAGCAACGACATCATATCTCACGTCGATGCCAGTATGTGCAGCCTCTTTATGGGGCTTCTCACCCCGTTTTTCGCCATAATCGGCATAATAAAGAACAAGAATCTACCCCTCTGGATACTCTTCGGCACCGGCATCTTGGCCCTGCTCACGGCATTCGGGACCCACCTGCCATTCCACAAGTTTGCATACAACTATCTACCCCTCATAAGTTTCATTCGACTCCCCGCTCTTTTCCGAGTATTCTTCATCATCCCGACTTTGGTCATCAGCGGTGTCGGATTGGCCTTCGTCATAAATGAATGGCCCAAATTCCGCAAGCCCCTGATACTGTTCTTCGGAGCCATACTGATTCTGCTGATTCTCTGTCTCATTCTCATACAGGCAAATTCTTCCAGATTCCAAGGGCTGATGTCCAATCACCCGCACATATTAACAGAATTGAGGACAGGCCTTGCCCTGATGGCCGCCGCTTGGGCAATTGCATTATTTCAAAAAACAGAAGGCAGATCTTTGCTATGGGTCGTACTCTTCTTGATTGATTTGCTTGCACACGCCCATCTGTGCGCTCCCCACACTGTTTATGACGCCAGGGTGAATCACGATGCAATGCCACCCGACACCTATGTGACGGACTTCCCCATACCAGACAGTCTGACAAGTTGGCAAGACATCATTCACGAAAGCCCCTACTATATGTGGGAAAATGCAGGATGCTATCGGAAGAAGGTGGAATGGAATGGCCGGAACCCCTTGATTTTCCGCGAGCACGAGCGAATGGTACGTCCATACCTCGAAATGGACAGTGTACTGCGTCTGCCCCTCGCTTTCTTTCCCTCTGCGGTATCCAACGACACCACCCGTTCTTTTTACGATGCTGACACCATCTACACCACAGAAATCCAGACCCAATGTTACGATTCCACCTACAATTCTTCACTCCGCATACGGGAATTCAGCCCCAAGCAAATTGTGATCGAGACCCGCACCAACAAAGCGCGACCGTTAGTGCTCTGCCAAAACATCACACCCTGGTGGCAAGCCACGACTGAAAAGGGCGAAAGGGTTGAAATCGTACCTGCCGACCATTCGTTGCTATGCATACAAGTGCCCCAAGGCGAACACACCATCACATTCAAGTACCACCGTCCCGTTTTTTACATCCTTTTTATCCTGGAATGTATCGGGATTATGGCTGCACTTGTTTTCGTAGGGAAACAGAATAAAAAACGATAGGGGCAAAACTTGACGAATAACACAAGTCTTGCCCCCATAATATGACTTTCACTCGTAAGATTCTACACGCCTGAATCGAGGATCTTGCCGTCTTCGATCAGGAGCGTGCGGGAGGGGAATTTGTTGATGAGGGTGAAGTTGTGGGTGGCCATCAGGATGGTGGTGCCCGTCTGGTTGATGTGGTGGAAAATCTGGAAGATCTCCTCGGCTGTGATCGGGTCAAGGTTGCCCGTAGGCTCGTCGGCCAGGATGAGCTGCGGATTGTTGATGAGGGCGCGTGCGATACCCACACGCTGCTGCTCGCCTTCCGAGAGGCGCTTCGGCAGGGCCTCGGCCTTGTGGGCGATGCCGACGGCGGCCAGCGTCTTCTCAATCTGCTCGCGCCGTTCGGCGGCCTTCTTCCAGCCCGTGGCGCGGAGCACAAAGTCGAGGTTGGCATAGACACTGCGGTCGTCCAGCAGACGGAAATTCTGGAAGACGATACCCATGCGGCGGCGCAGCTGCGGTACCCTGCGGCGGCGCAGCCCCACGAGGTCGATGCCGCACACGCGTGCGGTGCCGCCCGTCACGGGGTGGTCGGCATAGAGGCAGCGCAGCAGCGTGGTCTTCCCCACCCCGCTCTTGCCAATCAAATAGACAAATTCACCCGCCGCGATGCGGAGGTTCACCTCTTTCAGCAGAGGCTCGTCGCCATGACCAACCTCCACATTTTCAAGCAGTATCACAGGCTCCTGCACAACAGCGTCAGTATTGTTTTCCATAGTCTGAACCATACAAATTGCACTGCAAAGATACGAATAATTTATAAATAGCAACCTCCATGCCACGCAACACTTATCAACCGCCCACCGTTCATACCGTCCACTACCCACTGCCCACTGCCCACTACCCACTGCCCACTATTACATGCGGTATTTTGAATGTTTTTTGTTGCCAAATCCATTTTTTATATTATGATATAATAAGGAAGAAAGGATTTTTGAGCATACATCAACAAAGGAGCATTGTCCATGCAGCTTTCAGGTTGTTATACAGCATTGATCACACCGTTCAGAAACGGACAGGTGGATTTCGACGCATTGGGTGTCATCGTCGAACAGCAGATCGCGGGCGGCGTGGCCGGTCTTGTGCCCGTCGGCACGACTGGCGAATCGCCTACCCTTACGTACGCGGAACACGATGCGGTCATTAAGTTCGTGACGGCAAAGGCTAACAAACGTTGCCAAATCATCGCGGGTACGGGCGGAAATTCCACGTTTGAGGCGATTCATCTGTCGAAAAACGCGGCGGAATTCGGTGCGGATGCCACCTTGCAGGTGACGCCGTACTATAACAAGCCGACGCCGGAAGGCCTCTATCGCCATTTTAGCATGGTGGCGGAGGAATCCGGCCTGCCGATCGTCCTGTACAACGTGCCTGGCCGTACGGGACGTGAGATTCCCGTGGATATCGTCGCACGGCTGTCGAAGCATAAGCTTGTGGCCGCTATCAAAGAGGCCGGCGGTAGCGTGGAACGCGTCAACGCCATTAAAGACGCATGTGACATCACGGTTCTGAGCGGTGACGACAGCTTGACGTTGCCGATGATGGCCGTTGGTGCATCCGGTATCATCAGCGTGGCCTCGAACATCATTCCTGCGGAAGTCTCGAATATGGCGAAGGCCGCTTTGGAAGGCGATTTTGCGACGGCGTTAGCAATCCATCGCAAGTATTATCCGCTGTATCGTGATTTGTTCATCGAATCGAATCCGATTCCAATCAAGGCCGCCATGGCTGATTTGGGCATGATTTCGGAAGAATACCGCCTGCCGTTGTGCGAAATGACCGCCACCAACCGCGACAAGCTGCGTGAGACGATGCGTCGCGTTGGCCTCCTGACAGGAAAGGATAACAGCGGGAATAGCGCCACGAAAAATCTCGATTTCTGAAACACGAACCGATGGGATGAAACAACATG
>JAEEGJ010015418.1_pt1 | contig 17842 bp, 14 predicted proteins | sample 8958761 | NCBI WGS metagenome assembly JAEEGJ01 (sample SAMN16246546, study PRJNA631951) | gut metagenome | biome: gut microbiome; feature: rumen; material: RS-attached | host: Bos | place: Iran: Karaj | collected 2018-10
TGGCCGATGCAAAGCGGTCCGGCATAATGAGGTAAATCATGTCGGCCGTGGTATAGCTGAGCCTGTCACGGCTGCCTGCCTCACGCTCGCGTACTATATAAGGATACTTGAAGATCTCCTCTCCGCGGGTGAAAACCAGATTGTACTCCCCTGCTTTCCGCACCTCCATGTCCAGGAAAAGGTAATTGGGGCTGTCCGCCTTGTGAACGGCCTTCACGCGGAGGCCGGAGCCCTCAACTGCAACATTGAAATCCGAAATCTGCGGCCCGTGCACCATAATCTGGAGCGGGGTATTCATTCCCGTCCACCATGACAGCGGTTCAACCTGCGAAATCTGCTCCGGCTTTGCCATCGGCACCGAAGAATAATCGGCCTTGGGGGCGCAGGAAAGCACCAGAAGGCCGAATAAAAGGGTGTATGAAACTTTTCTCATTACTGAACGAATACTGCGGAAGAATAAGCTCCCAGCGTTACGGAACTGCCACTCACAGAGACTTCACCGTTGGAAACAAGGATGTTGTCCGCGTTGTAACCGGAGCCAAGGGTAAACGTTGCCAACGAGCCGCTGAAGTTATGTGCCACCACAACGCTCTCGTTCTGGTATTTACGCTTCCAGAGTGACACCGAATTGTTGCCGGAGTTCATCGCAAACATATCACCCATGGACAGGGGCTTGCTCTCATTCCTTGCCGCTGAGAACTTCTTGTAAACGTTAAGGATGGAATTCTCATTCTCCTGCTGGGCTTCCACAGAAATATCTGCAGTGAGCATGGAGTTGTCCACCTTATTGTTTACGCCCTTCTTTGCGCACTGAGTTTTGGCTTTGTCCCAGAGGATAGGCGTGCGGACATACTCATCGCCACTGGACTTGGAGCCCCAGTAGCCAAGTTCCTCGCCCTGATAGATGAAGGGCTTGCCAGGGACAGTGAGCAATACGGCTGCGGCCTGCTTCTGCTTGGGAAGGTTCTTGCCGCCGATTTCCGTAGCAAAGCGGTTCTGGTCATGGTTACTCAGGAAGAAGGAGGTAACTGCATCGTCCCTCTGAGAAGCGTGGTCACTAACATATTTGGCCACCGCACTGGCAAAACCTGACGCCGCAGAGCTGCCATTGAAGACGTCACGGAGCTTATAACCGAAGTCGAATTCAAAGCAGGAAGTGAGGCTCTTGTAGTACTGCATCTCAATGGAATGGCCGTCCCATGCTTCTGCAACCATGAAAATATTGCCGCTGTGACCTGCTGCCTTGTATGTGGCGTTGCAGTGATCGTACCACTTCTTGAGGAAGGTCTGGTTGGATGCGTTGTTATAGGAATTGATACCGCCGCAAATGTGCTTGACAGCATCCAGACGGAGGCCGTCAACGCCCATGTTGATCCACTTGTCCGCAGATGCAGCGAGATCCTGGAAGCACGGGTGCTTCTCTGCAACTGAAACATTGCCATAGTTCAGATCGGGCATCCAGTCGCTGAAACAACCCATGTAGTACAGAGTCTCGGTAGATACATTGGTGAGTTCAATCTTATATCGGCCATTGCCGGTGAAGTACATGTCAGCACCATCTGCTACCAAATCTACGGCTGTACCTTCCTGGATGGTTGTGGCACCGCCCTTGGCTCCGAATTTTGAACCCGAATCCCAGTTGGCATACTTCCTCACAAGCATTCCCCATTTGCCGCTGATATCCATCACAAGATAGTATGTGCCGTCGCCTTTGCTTACGAACTTGACGGTTTTGTCACCATTGCCGTCCTGCCACATGTACATGTTCCAGCTAACGGTTCCGCTGGTGACAGCTTCCGAAGTCTGGGTAATGGTGAGCTTGGGGGAACCGCTTGTCACCTGCTTCCATTCTCCGGCACTGTACGTTGTGCCAGTGAGCATGGGGAAATTTTTGTATTCCGCAGAAGGATTGGAGCTGAAGAAATAGTAATCCCTGTACTTGCTGGAAGGGTTGGAAACGGCATCCTGGAACCATGGATTCTCCTTTCCGCTATGGTTCAGGACATAGTCCATGTAGATTGCTATTCCCTTTGAATGCGCAGCAGCCAGGAGTTCCTTGAAATCGGCCTCGGCCTTTTCCGTGGTCTTTTCTCCCACTGCGTAGAGCGGATTAAGGGAATAATAGTCATTCACGTCATAGGCGTGATATGAACTTGTGGGATGGGCAGGAGAAAGCCACAGTGCCGATATCCCCAGATCTTTGAGGTAATCCAGCTTATTCTGGATACCTTTAAAGTCACCTACTCCGTCTCCGTCGCTGTCGGAGAAAGAATAGATAAGAAGCTGATACGTGGTTCCAGCGGAGTTGGACTCATAGATTGAGCCGGAGTTGTCCGGACCGTCGGGACCAATCTTGTCGCAGGCAAATGCGGCAAGGAGAAGCAGGGACATCAGGATATGGGAAATTCGTTTCATAGGACGATGGTTTTATTCTTTGTAAAGGTCGATGACTCCGGTACTCTTGCCTCCGGAGAATGCGCCATAGTCATAGCCGTTGCGGCTCTTCTCAGATTCCGGTTCCCAGTAGAAGACTCCTTTGAACCAGTCCCAGGAGGAAACGCCGTCAAGGACGTATTTGAAAGCGGCTTTTGCCTTGTCAACCTCAGTTGCAGGCATGCCGAATTCCACAAGCATAACGGGCTTTCCGTATGTTTCGTGGAGGTTTTTGAAATTGGACACGGCCGCGGAGGTCTTACTTGTCCAATCGGGATATGCGTTAAGGTTGCTGTCCCAGTAAGAAGGATAAAGGGACAGGCCGATCATGTCAAATCTTACACCGGCCTTGGTTACTTCGTCGAAGAACCATTTACATCTGCCCAGATCATTGGCAACGTCGTGATGCAGGAGGACGATAGCCTCCGGATAAACCTCTTTCACTGCGTTGTACCCGGCATTGGCCAGTATTGCGAAGTTGATGGCGTTGCCGGTAGTGATTTTTCCCGTGGGCCAGCACATACCGGTGCGGGTTTCATTGCCAACCTGCACCCAGGCAACGTCAATTTCATTATCTTTAAGGAGATTCAGGACCTCCTTTGTGTGGTTTTCGAGCGCGGTTGACATCTCATTCACGCTCATGGATTCCCAGGCTTTTGGAGTATATTGTTTGCCCGGATCGGCCCAAGTGTCCGAGTAATGGAAATCGATCATTATTGCCATTCCCAGGCGCTGGGCCCTGAGTGCCTTTTCAAGCACGTCTTCTTTGTTGCACCAGCCGTCGGAAGGGTTCACCCATACGCGATAGCGGACAGCATTGGCGCCAAGGTCCCTCATGAGTGCGGTACACTCTTTCTTGGCCCCGGCTTCAGTATAAAACTTGTACCCCTTCTTCTCCATCTCAGTCACCCAACCAATGTCCACACCCTTGGCAAAAGCCGGCACAAGGGTAGCCACATGCTGCTCCTGAGGGTCTTGATTATTATTGTCCTGGTTATCGACAGGGGTCTCAACGCAGGCGCACGCCATTGCGATGAAAGGGATAACTACGATTCTGAAGAGTTTCATAAAAGAAAAATGGGATGTGCCCTTTGCCACCCGGCATTGGGCACATCCGCTAAAGAATTGAATTACTGAGCTACGACGGTAATTGTAAGATCCTTCTCGTTGAAGACGATCTTTGCCTTACCGTTGTAGTTGATGTTTCCACCACCAGCAACTGCGGGCATTGCGGTACCAGCTGCAAGGGTCTCGTCTACACCGTAGTTGAGAGTCCAGCTGCCGTACTTGCGAATCTTGCAACCCCAGGTAGTGGAGCCATCATACTTGATGTCAAGTGCTTCACTTGTCCAAACGTCACCATTCTTGGTCATTGCATAGTCAACACTCCAGCTGTCATCACCGATGTTGCCAATAACTGCCCAACCCTGGATAGCAGAATCGAAGATCTCAACTTTCTGAGTTTCTGCATCGAAGCAGATATCGAGACCACCGTCCTTGTCGAACTGGAAGTTGTCTGTGCCTGTAAGAGTGAAGAGGGAACCTTTATACTCACCGTTGGCTACACCATACCAAGCTTCCTTGTCATTCTTGACAACCTTGAACTGCTCACCGGCATTGTAGGCAAGACCAATGAGCTTATACACTGAGGTTTCGCCATCACGCTCAAGATCAGCGGCAGCGGAGCTCCAGTCAGAGCCAAGAACGTCACCATAGATGTGGTAGGTATCAGGACGGTTGACGTCGCGCTCTGCAACCTCGATTCCGCCTTCCTCGTCCTTGCCGTACATAGAAGCATCAAACTCGTACTTCATGTTGTTGAAGTCGAAGTATACACGGTAGTTTCCACCGGTCTCAACTTTGATGTTTCCACCTTCCCAGGCGCAATCTTCACCCCATGCGATATACCAGTCGTTGGAGAGCTGGCCATCGGCGATGAACTTAACCTCATCACCATCGGCGAGGGTAACATCGGCATAGAAGGTATGCTTGGTGGGGATGTACTTCATGATGTGCTCAGGATCGAAGGTTGTCCAACCATTGAAGGAACCTACCAGATACATCTGATCGAAGGCAAAAGGAGTAGCATTGCCGTCCCAGTTGTCTGCGGTAGCCATCTTGAGTTCGAGAGTCTCAGGAGTGAAATACCAGAAATAGAAGTTGTGGGCCCAGGCCTTCATGTCCTTGGAACCGCCTGCGCACTCGAGGGTAGCTGTAAGAGCCTCATCCTCTGCTGCAGCACCGGCCTCGGGGAAGCCCCAGTTGGCGTGGTCATCCCAAGTGTAAGCACCAGCAGTGCCACCAGGGATAGCGAGCTTCCAACCGGTGATAGCCTTAGCGGCATAGTAAACAAGACCGCTGTAGGTGCCATTGCCTTCGAAGTCATAGATGTAATCCTTGTTGGCTTCTACGTTATCAAAGCTCCAGCCATTGAAGTTACCGATAACCCAAATCTTAGGAAGGGTGTCGGCGTCGATGGTGGCAGCGCAGGTGGTGAAGGTAGCCTTCACATACTCGGAAACGAGAGCGCTGCTGGTAATGGTGGAACCAACGTAAGCGTAGAGGGCGAATTCAACCTCGACCTCCTCACCTACCTCAACGCCGAGTGCCATGATGGCAAGGCTCAGGTTTGCCTGGGTCATTGAGATGTTGCCGTCGGCGATCACTGCGTTCACCTGGGACTTGTTGGCCATCTTGTTGCCGGCCTTGTCCACAAAGAGAGCATAGTTGATGGTAACCTTCTGGCCGAAGTCTGCGGCAGTGTAGGTTGTAGTGATGTCTGCGCCCTTGACATCAAGGACAGCGCCCTGGATCTGGGAAAGGACGGGGGCAACGGTCTTGCCGCCACCTTCACCACCCTCGTTCACAGGATCTTCGGTGCAGGATGCTACTGCAAGGCCTGCAAGTGCAACGAGTGTTGCGAAAAAGAGTTTTTTCATGATTGTTTAAAAAAGGTTAATGTTGTTTGTATATTGTCAGTTTGGTTTAGTATCCTTCATTTTGTTCCAGGTTCGGGTTGGCGGATCTGTCGCTTTCCAGAATCGGATAAACCTTTCTGTTGGGATCGGTGTCAAAGATGCCAAGACGGATTTCATCCTGACGGCGCTGACCTTCCCAGAGATACTCGGCAGCCTTATCTTTCAAAATGTATTCCACAGTCATGGAACCAGACGGCTTTGTAAGTCCTGCACGGTCACGGAGATTACCAATCCATTTGATGGCATTGGCATCGGTTGTGGTTCCGCCGTTCAGACGGGCATCGGCCTCTGCATAGATGTAGTACATCTCAGGGAGACGGAAGATGGCAAAATCGGCGCTGGAGAACTTCCAGGAGGGGTTGTCTGCACCGCCACGCTCAACCATGGTGCCGTCGGAACTGAGCTTTGCCCATTTCCAGTTGCGCCATCCTGCGGTGGAGGTTGAAGACTTGTACTCGCTGGTGAGGTCGCTGGCATAAAGCAGCAGACGCTTGTCGCTCTGGTCTGTGTCATAGCCCAGAACCTTTGTGGGGTCAACCTTGATTTCCAGGTTGGCAGTCACCCATGCAGGATCGATGTGGTAACCGTTCCATGTCTCAGCGGAGACGTAAGCAAGAGAATACGTAGGGAATGCCGTACCCTGGAGGAATGTCACCACGGCGGCGTTCACGTTGTCGTCAAAAGCACCGGAAGAAAGGGTGGTGGTACCGCCCCAGCTGCGGGCATGGTCAACATCGTACTCAATGGCGAAAATGAATTCGTCACCGCTGCAAGTCTCACCGTTGTCCTGGAGGAAGAGCTCGTAGTACTTATTGTGAAGAGTGTAACCGTTGTCGATTACCTTCTTTGCGGCGTTCTTAGCCTCCGTCCACTTGGCAGTGCCGGAGTAAACCTCATAGTTCAGGTACAGACGGGCAAGGAGGGCCCAGCAGGCGTCCTGGGTGGGACGGGGGTACTGGACATCACCCTTCTTGGGCATCGCGGAGCCATCGGCAACAAGGGCGAGGAGCTCGTCCTCGATCCACTTGGCAAGTTCTGCGCGGGTTTTCTGCTTGGGCAGATCACCGCCGATGTTCTCTTCAAGGGCGAACGGAGGAATGCCGAACTCGTCAAGAAGGATGTAGTAGAACATCGCCCTGTGGAACTTGGCCTCTGCCCTGTACTGGGCAATCTGGGCCTTCTGGTCCGAATGACCGCGGGAATTAAGCTTATCGTCGGTGGTCTGGAGAAGGAACTCGTTCACAAGGGCGACGCCCTTCAGTGCGCGGGTGTAAACGGCAATGATTGCATTGTTGTCCGCATTGCTCCAGGTGTGTTTGGCGATGGAGTTGATGTATGAGTCTCCCCAACCGATATCCAGGGATCCGGTAGGAAGGTCGTTGAGGTTGAGCCACTGACGGAGGAGTTCGCTCTGTCCGGCATCGTCGAAGCTGAGGTCAGAGGAACCGGGATCGTTCTGGCTCACGAAATTGTAGTATGCATTGATGTATGCAAGACCCTTGATGTAGGCGGAAGGATCGTTGTATGCCACTTCCGAGGTCTGGTCGTAGTCATTCAGGGGAAGCTGGTTGAGCTCCTTGAGGCAGGAAACCAGAGCGAGGGCTGAAACTGCTAAAACAAATATCTTTTTCATATCCTTCTCTCCTTAAAAGTTAATGTTGACACGAAGGGTATAGAGTCTGGGACGAGGGAACATATTATTGTCCACACCGTCTGCCGATGTAAGTTCAGGATCCAGGCCGCTGTACTTGGTGAAGGTAGCAACGTTCTGCACGGAACCTGCAACGCGGATGCTCTTGGCAATCTTGTTGTCCAGGTTGAAGGTGTAACCAACGTTGACATCGTCAATCTTGAAGAAGGAAGCGTTCTCGATCCACAGATCTGAATACTCCTGTGCGGTGTCCATGTTGCCGGTCCAGTCCGGATAGAGATAATCCTTGTTGAAGTTGCGGATATTGCCCTTTGCGGTCTGGTCCAGAGTCCAGTAAGAAGTGGAATAACCCTTGCGGACCTTATTGATGGCGTAGTTGCCAACGGAACCGTGGCCGTTCATGGAGAAGTCCCAATTCTTATAGGAATAGTGAGTATTGAGGCCGAAGAAGAGCCAGGGATTAGGGCTCTTGCCGGTGAGGTAACGGTCGCTCTCGTTGATCTTGCCGTCTTCCTCACGGTCGATGACGCCGTTGTAAACGGGCTCACCGTTCAGGTACATCTGCTCATACATATAGAATGTATAAGGAGCGTAGCCGGTCTTGTAAACTGAGCTGTAACCCTCGTTGGAACCCATGCTGGCGCCGGTATGGACGCTGTAGAGGTCCTCGTCACCTGCCTGGAGGAGCTTGGTGATCTTGATGTCCTGGAACGTTGCGTTTCCGCCGATGCTCCAGTGCATGTCCTTGGTCTCGATGAGGTTGTAATTGAGGTTGATTTCGATACCCTTGTTGACGATGTTACCCACATTGGCGAGAACGTAGTTGGAGAAGTTGGTTCCCAGAGGTGCAGCAACACGGTTGAGAAGGTCGTAGGTATTGCGGAAGTATCCTTCGATGCTACCGGTTACCCTTTCTCCGTCAAGGGCGAAGTCCAAACCGGCGTTCCAGGTTTCGGTGGTTTCCCACTTAAGGTTGGGGTTGTAAGCCTGGGGACCAAGGGTTGAATACCTCTTGTCACCCATGTTATACTCCATATAAGGATTGGTGCCGAAGGTGTAGCGGGCAAGGTAAGGGTAGTACTCCCCTCCCAGGTCCTGCTGACCGGTGCGGCCCCAGCCAAGGCGTAACTTCATCTGAGAAATGCGGTCGCTGCCTTTCAGGAAGTCCTCATTCTTGAGGTTCCAGGCAAATGCGGCTGAAGGGAACAGACCCCAGCGGTTCTTGGGGCTGAAACGGGAGGAACCGTCCTCACGGAGGGTGAAGGTGAACAGGTATTTGCCCTTGAGGCTGTAGTTTGCACGGCCGAAGAAGGACTTAAGGACATACTGTTTCTGGTCCGAAATGGTGTCCACATAGATGTCCTTGTCTTCCCAGCGGGGTTCCTTGTTCAGGTAATCGGTGTGCTCGTAGCTCACGAAGTTGCTCTGGGAAGAGAAACCTACCATTGCGTCGAAGTTGCTCTCACCCATGTCCTTGGCATAAGCAGCATAGGCCTCAAAAAGGAGGTTGCGGTTCTTGTTTGCGTACTGGGTTGCAACATCGGGGCTTGAGGCCAGGGCGTTGCGGGAACCAACAGTGTTGTAATGATAACCTGCGGTGCGGGCAATGTCATATCCCATGTTCACATTGAGGCGGAGGCCTTCAACTGCGAAGAGTTTATAATCGGCCTGGATATTGCCGATGGAACGGTAAGTGTCGTTGATGTCTGTATACTCGTACAGGCTGGAGAGCGGGTTCACGCCGGCCATTGTGTTAGGGTCTGCGCTGGCGCCGTACCAGTTCCAAATCTTGTTGCTCATATCCACCACACGCTCTTCTCCGGAGGTCTTATCGGTCCAGGAAATCTTGGAGCCTTCCGGGAAATAGAGCGGCTTGGTGGGGTCGAAATCGATGGCGGAGCCAATGGGATTGGCGGCCCAATCGGTCTTGTTGTAAATGCCCTTTACGTTAACGTTGAGGCTGAGGTGGTCGCTCAGGAACTTGGGCGACAGGCTCATGTCCATGGTGTAACGCTGGTTATCGCCTACCTTTACGGTGGCCTGGTCCAGGGAGTAACCTGCGCTCACGCGGAAAGGAACCTTGCCGCCGCCGTAAACGCTGAGGTTATGGTCGGTCTGGAGGGCGGTGCGGTAGATTTCCTTCTGCCAGTCGGTGTCGTAGTTGACGCCGTTGTAGCCAAGCAGGCTAACGGAACCGGGATAGTTGGCGGTGATGTAGTCAACGAACTCCTGGCCATTCATCACGTTGAAGTACTGGTAGTTCTGCTTGAGGGAAGTGGATCCGCTGTAATTGACCTTGAGGCCGCTGCCGCTGCCCTTCTTTGTGGTGATGATGATAACACCGTTGGATGCACGGGAACCATAGATGGCGGTTGCCGATGCGTCCTTCAGGACTGAGTAGCTCTCAATATCGTTGGGGTTAACGGAAGCGAGGGGGTTACCCATGCCGGCACCACCGTCAGCAGTGACGGGAACGCCATCGATGACGATGAGAGGGTCGTTGCTTGCATTCAGGGATGCGGCGCCACGGATACGGATGGTAGCACCTGCGCCAGGCTGACCGGAAGCAGGAGTGACCAGGAGGCCAGCCACCTTACCCATCAGCATCTGCTCAGGGGATGTGACTGCGCCGCGGTTGATCTCATCGGTCTTGATGCTCACCACGGAACCGGTCATGTCCGTCTTCTTGACGGAGCCGTAACCGATGACCACAACCTCGTCAAGGAAGTGAGTGTCTTCGGACAGCTTTACAACGGCGGGAACCTCAGAGGCCTTGAAGGACTGGGTTGCATAGCCGATGCAACTGATTTCAACTGTTGCAGAAGCGCTTTTCACGTTGAGGACGTAATCGCCGTCAAGGCCGGTCGAGGTACCGTTGGTGGTACCAGCCTCCATGACGGTGGCGCCGATGACCGGGCCAAGATCGTCCACTACAACGCCCTGGACCTTGTACTGCGCCATTGCGGCAACACCAAGGCAGAAAAGCACTGCAAGTGAGGTTAAAAGCTTTTTCATTTAAATGTGTAGTTGGTTAATGATTATTTGGTTTTGATAAATCTCACTGAAACGGCGCCCAGCACCAGGAATCCTGCCGCCACAAGGAACATGGCGGGCTGACTGCCGCCCACAAGCCCTATCACAAGGCCGCCGGTTGCCGCTGCCACAATCTGCGGGAGGCAGATGGTGCAGTTGAAAAGGCCAAGGTAAGAGCCCATGTAAGGGCTGCCCTGCAGGGCGTTGGTAAGGAGCGTAAAAGGAAGTGCAAGCATAGCGGCCCATGCGGCGCCTATGAGGAGGAAGCTTGCAAACAGAACGTACTGGTTTGTCACGAAGAACACGCTTGCAAAGCCCGCTGCGCCGATGAGGAGCGAAACGATGTATGCCACCTTCACATTCTTGAAGCGGGGCAGCACAAGGGCCCAGAGCATGGAACCGACGGCCTGGACGGCGAAAATGACGCCCACCCAGTTGCCTGCGGCCTGATAATCTGGAGAAGCGGTATCGGCGGTTCCCCATACATTATGAGCAATGGCGCCGTTGGTGTATGTCCACATATACAGGAAGGCAGCCCAGCAGAAGAACTGCACAAGGCCTACCGTCCAGAAAGTCTTGGGAGCCTTCACCAGAAGCTTCAGGAGGCCCTCCCTGGGGGCTTCCTCCTGCTTGGAAAGGTCTATGTCATGGAACTCCGCATACTCCTTGGGAGGCATTTCCTTAACCTTGACGAAAGTATAAAGGACACAGAGGATAAGGATTGCAGCACCGCCGTAGAAGGAATAAATCACTGAATCCGGAATGACTCCCTTGGGGGCCGAATTGGCAATTCCAATCCAGGTAAGGAATATGGGGAAGAGGTAACCCACCAGGCTTCCGGCATTGCAGAGGAAGCTCTGGATACTGTAGGCGGTGGTTTTCTGCTCTTCGTTCACCATGTCCCCTACCATCATCTTGAAGGGCTGCATGGCAACGTTTATGGAAGTGTCAAGGAAAATAAGGGAGAAAAGGCCGAACCACATTGCACCGTTAAGTCCCAGGAAAAGCCTTGTGGTGAAACTGAGGCTTCCGGCATTGGGCAGAAGGGCCATAACAATGACAGCCACGATGGAGCCCACCAGAAGATAAGGCTTACGACGGCCCATACGGCACCACGTCCTGTCGGAGTACTTGCCGATGAGCGGCTGGACTATCATTCCCATGAGGGGCGGGAGAATCCAGAAGAAAGACAACTGATGGGGATCTGCACCAAGGGTTGCGAAAATGCGGCTGATGTTGGCGCTCTGGAGAGCGTATGCAATCTGGACGCCGAAGAATCCGAAGCTCAGGTTAACAAGCTGAGCAAAGCTTAAACTACGTTTGGAACTCATGAGTGGTTATCAGTTTAGCAATGCAAAGATACGAAAGGGCTCGAAACCTCGTATGTGCGCGTGTACGAACGGACGGAAAAACCCGACGAACGGTAGATTTCAAGAGACGAACTGCTCGCAAATTTGGAGTTTTGACCCATTTTTTATAAATTAGCGTCATGAATCAAAAAAGAGCGCATCTGATAATACACGGTTTTGCCCTCCTGCATGCAGGTCTGTGCATTGCCTGCCACTATATTGGTATACCGGACTCCCTTATCCTTACCCTTGCCACAATGGCAATGGTAGTGATCCTTTGCCTGGAAGAGTCCCTTTCAATAGAATTTACGGCCATAACCATCGTCCTCGCCAATATACTAGGCTTTATCCTTGGAAACATTGGAGCTTCAATAATAGGAATCAATCCCCTTTCCACTTTCATTACTACAGAGATTCTTGGCTGGGGGCTTTTACTCCTGGTAAAGCTTCTGAAGCCGGCACGCGTAGACAGGAAGGTGTTCTGGAAAGAGAACATAGGCTGGCTGGTCGCGTCCGTGGTGATAGTGTTCGGCCTCAGGGTGGCAATAGATATCATATTCTCCAGTTCCAGCCTTGGAATAGGCTCCAGAAGCGTACGCCTCATTGCCGAGGTTGGAGCATTCGGACTTCTGCTGCTGATATTCTTTGTGCTCCAGATGAGAAACCAGATGGAACTTGAGAGGGAAAAGAGCAAGAACCTGGAAAAAACCCTCCAGCTATACAGGGCGGAGACCTCCAGGTACAAAGAAAAATTCGTCGTACATCTCAATAACCAGATAGTTCCCGTCCACGTAAAGGAAATAGCGTATTTCTACGCGGAGAAGAAAAGCACTTTCCTGGTAACCCGCTCCGGCGCCAGCCAGCCCCTGGATTACTCCCTTGATGCCCTGGAGAGCCAGCTTGACCCAAGGCTGTTCTTCCGCATTTCAAGGAGCTGCATCATGTCCCTTGGAGCAATAGACAGCATAGCAAAAGTTCCAGGCAGCCGCCTGGAACTCTCACTCTGCTCCGGAATTCCGGCCTCTACGGACCTCACGGTCTCGAGAGCGAGGGTCGGAGCCTTCCTTAACTGGTTTGAATCCTGATTACTCAGCCTCAGGAGCCATGGTGGTGTACACGTTGGTGACGTCTTCATCGTCCTCAAGGAGGCCGGTGAGTTTGTCAAGGGTGGCACGCTGCTCCGGGGTGACTTCCTTGAGATCCACGTTGGGAATCTGTTCGAAGCCGCCGGAAACAAGCTCGTAGCCCTTTTCCTCGATGTACTTCTGGATCTGGCCGTATGCGGTGTAGTCTCCGTAGATGGAGATTTCTACGTGGACGTTCTCGTCCTCATCCTCCACCTCCTGCTTGAAGACCTCTTCTGCGCCGAAGTCAATGAGCTCAAGCTCAAGCTCCTCGATGTCGATGGGCTTGGCGGGGTCTTCCTTGATGCGGAAAACGCACTTGTGGTCGAACATGAAGGCCACGCTGCCGCTGGTCTGGAGGGATCCGCCGCACTTTGTGAAATAGCTGCGGACGTTGGCCACGGTGCGGGTGTTGTTGTCCGTTGCGGCCTCTACCAGATAGGCGATGCCGAAGGGGCCAAAGCCCTCGTATACCAGTTCCTTGAAGTCTCCGGTCTTGGCCTCGGTAGCCTTCTTGATTGCACGCTCGATGTTGTCCTTGGGCATCTGCTCTGCCTTGGCCTCTGCTATGAGGGCACGGAGACGGGGGTTGCCGGTAACCTCTGCACCGCCCTGCTTGACGGCGATGGTAATTTCCTTGCCAAGTTTGGTGAAGGTCTTGGCCATGTGGCCCCAACGCTTCAGCTTGCGCTCCTTGCGGAATTCAAATGCTCTTCCCATGACTACTCTGCTGTTTCAATGCGGGTGATGTACTTGTCAATTTCCATGGCCTCGGGGGCGTTGGCATACTGGTCCTTGATTTCCTTGTAGAAGGAAAGGGCCTTTGCGGTGTCGCCAAGAGCTTCGGCGGCGATGCCTGCCTTGAGGAGGTAACCAGCGGCGAACACGTTGTCAGTGGTCTTTGCAGCCTTGGTGAACCAGGCGATTGCGTTTGAGTAATCTTCAAGCTCAACATAGGTGTCACCTACACAGGCCTGGGCGCGTCCCAGCATGATGGGATCTTTGCCGTTGTACTTCTTAAGGAGGGAAAGGGCATCTTCGTAGGCACCGGTGCGGTATTTGGCGATACCTGCATAAAGATAAACTGCCTCACCAGCCTTGGAACCGTACTTGGAGATGATGTCTTCAAGGCCAAGGGAGTTGTCGTCACCTGTGAGGGCGAGCTCGTACTCGCCGGCCTCGAACCAGCGCTCCGCCTGGGCCAGCTGGTCAACAGCCTGGGCTTTCTTGGGCTGAAGGATGAAGCGGTTGTATGCGATTACGGCGAGTGCTATCACAAGCACGCCGATTACACAACCATAGATGAGGTTGGAGTATTTCTTGAAGAACTCTTCTGTCTTGGAAACGGCCTCTGCAACATTCTGCTGGCGTTCCTCTGCTTTGGTAATCTTTGCCATATAATAATTATTTACTCTAGTCTGCCTGAAGGCTTGCTGCCATAACAGCCTGCAAAATTACGAAAAAAATTATATATTTGCAATCTAATCTACAGTACCATGCCCACACTCAGGAAAATAGTAGTCCGGGACTTCAGGAACATAGCACTTCAGGAGATTTCCTTCTCTCCCAACGTCAACTGCATAAGCGGCAACAACGGAGAGGGAAAGACCAATCTTCTGGACGCAATCTACTATCTTTCCATGACAAAGAGCGCTTTCCCGGGACCGGACCGGCAGAACTGGCGCTACGGCAGCGAAGGCTTCGCCATAGGCGGCACCTATGCAATGGAAAACGGCAGCACCTCCCTGTTTTCAATCACCGTATCGGAAAGGGAAAAGAAACTGAGCCGGGACGGAAAGCAGGTAGCTACGATGAGCGAGCACATCGGCCTTCTTCCCGTGGTGATGGTCTCCCCGGGAGACATCGCCCTTGTGAGCGAGGGCGGTGAAGACAGGCGCCGCCTGGTGAATTCCGTCCTTTCCCAGATGGACCGTGAATACCTTGCCGCCGCACAGGGCTACAACCGTCTCCTGGCCCAGCGCAACAAGATTCTCAAATCAGATGTCCCAAGTCCGGAACTCCTTGACGTCCTGGATCTTAAGATGGAGCCTCTGGCCAAAAAGATTGTATCGGCAAGAAGGGAGTTCACCGCCAGCCTGCTGCCCGTGGTGGCAGAGTACTACCGTCTCATTTCCGGCGGCGGGGAAAGCGTTTCCATAGAGTATAAGGCAGATTCCGAGTCCACTCCCCTCTCCCGGCTATTCGCGGCCAGAAGGGACAGGGACCTTGCCCTCCGCTTCACCTCATCCGGCCCGCAGAGGGACGATTTCCTTTTCCTCATGGACGGCCACCCCATCCGCCACGCCGGCAGCCAGGGGCAGCAGAAATCCTTCCTGGTAGCCCTCAAGTTCGCCCAGTACAGCATAATGACCAAGTCCTACGGCTTCCCTCCCATCCTCCTTCTGGACGATGTCTTCGACAAGCTGGACCTTGGACGAATCTCCAACCTCATAGGCATGGTGGCGGGGTCAGACTTCGGCCAAATCTTCATTACCGATACGGACAGTTCCCGCCTCAGCGGCATCGTAGACCGCATCACGGAAGACCGCGCATACTTTGACACCATTAAAGGAGAATTCCATGCCAGAGCCTAAGAGAACTGTATATATACACAGGAAAGAGGCCGTGACCATGGATCAACTGGTATCGGCCTACATCAAGCAGATGAAACTTGCCGCCGGGCTCAACACCCAGCGCATCTTCGAGGCCTGGGACGCATGTTCCGGCGCCTGTCCGTACACCCTAAGGCGCTATTTCCGCGGCGGAAAGCTCTACATAACCCTGTCATCGTCAGTTATCCGCAACCAGCTCCTTTTCCAGAAGGACGCCCTTGTGGAAAAGATGAACCAGTATCTTGCCCAGGATCCCCTTTTCACCAAGGACAACAACACCGTGGGGTATATCCAGACCCTTGTTTTGAAATAAATCTTTTGAAACAAAAACGCCTCTACAGCAATCTGTAGAGGCGTTTTAAGCGGTGCGGACGAGGCTCGAACTCGCGACCCCCGGCGTGACAGGCCGGTATTCTAAACCGACTGAACTACCGCACCAAGTTTTCAGTGACCTTCCCTTTCCTTTCGAATTGGGATTGCAAAGGTAAGCAAAAAAACTGAAACTCCAAATAAATAATAATTTTTTTTTACTAGTAGGTCACCTTGGGCTCAAGAGCCTTGGCGGCGTCGATGTACTTCTGGATTTCCTTCTCAACGGGAGTACGCTTGCAGAGGTGCTTTGCCTCGTTCACTTCCAGCATCTTGGCAGCCAGGTTGGCGGCGTTGCGGTTGCGGAGCTCCTTGACGGTGTCTACACCGGCGGCTTCGAGGAGTTCGGAGAACTGGGGACCTACGCCCTTTACGCGGAACAGGTCTGCATGGTTGACCCAGGTGAGGATAAGGTCTCCGCGGATGCCGGTCTTCTCTTCAAGTTCCTTGCGGCCCTTGGGGCAGCAGCCCTTTTCAAGAAGCTGGTCTACGGTTTCAATGCCTGCAGCGATGAGTTTTTCTGCATAAACGGGGCCGATACCCTGGATGTCGATGATTTTGTAAGCCATAATTTATAAAATTTAGAGGTTATTGCGCTGTTATCAACCCCAAAGTTAAAAAAAAACAATGAAAAAAGAAATATTTTTCATATATTTGCGCTATTACGTGCGTGAAACAATGGAAACCTACCCTATTAGCCAGGAAAAAATCTATATGTCACAAGACCTCCTTACTCTTGAATGTGAGGAAGGTCCTGTAACTATGAAAGTTGGCGAGTGGGTGGTGAAGGATCCGGTCCGCATTCACAAGATGGTAGTGAAGGAGAAAGTCCTCCAGGTAGACCAGTACGAGGTCTTCGCTCCCCTTGTCTCCAAACTCCGCCGGGCAGACTTCGAGTACTACAAGCGCATTACCGGCCTCAAGATGCTCATCGACTTCCCTGGTTTCCCCTCCGAGATTCCTGCAAAGATACCTTTCGATACGGACCCCGTCGCCTTCTACAAGTGGTGGCGCAAGGGCAAGAACGAGCACCGCGTATATCTCTCCCCTGCATACCAGTTCATGCTTTTCCAGCGCGTATGCAAGACAGACCCAAAAGTGATGCTCAAGAAAGACATCGACTTCATCAAGACCTTCTAGCATGACCCTCCAGGATATTCTTTCTGTCCCCACAGCTCCTTCCCCCAGGGAGTTTGCAAGGGACGATTGGGACGACGCCAACCGCCTGAGCTACTCCTCCGACGGCGCCTTTCTCCTGGACGCGGAGAACTTCCCTCCGGAAGTGGAGGTCAGGGAAGGCTGCAGGGTAATCTGCGACGGCGTTTTCGCATTTCAGGACTATATGGCGGACACCCCGGTCGGCAAAGATATTCCACTGGAAGAGCGGTCATCCTTCCTGGAGCACATCAAACTTCCATCAACCCTTACACACATAGGTTCAGAGGTCTTCTCGGAATGCGGAGAGCTGGAAACCATAAAGCTTCCAGCATCCCTCGTGTACATAGGCGAGGCCGCGTTCGTGGACTGCTGGCAGCTTGAAAGGATCACCCTCCCGAAGGGCCTCCGGGTAATAGGCCCGCGCGCATTCCAGGGCTGCATAAACCTTTACCAGATAAAGCTGGGACGCGACATAGAGATTATCGGGGACGATGCCTTCGACGACTGCGAGTCCCTTGAAACCATTATTATCCCGCACGGAACTCTGGACAAGTTCCTGGGCCTGCTTCCCAGAGAGCTTCACACATACATCGAAGAACTATGACCGGACAACAATTCAAAGTCACCCGCGACGCCCCTCTCCTCGAGTACCTCTACGAGCTATTTCCCGGCCAGTCAAAGACCGGCGTAAAGAACATGCTCTCCAAGGGGCAGGTGCTGGTGGGCGGTGAGAGCGTCACCGCATTTGACCATCCGCTCAGGAAGGGAAGCACCCTGACGGTACTTCCCAAGGGCATTTCAATAGCCCGCGCCACCCGCAGCGATGCCCGCGAAGAGGTAATAAAAGCCGGAGTGAGAATTGTCTTCGAGGACGATAATTATATAGTCGTGGACAAGCCGTCAGGCCTCCTCACCGTCTCCACCGCACGGGGATCGGCCTCAAAGGGCGGGCACAGGGAAAAGACCCTGTATGCACTCCTTAATGCCTATATCAAGGTATCGGCAAGAATGCAGCGCAAGGAAGACATCCTGAGCGGAAAGCAGCCCGACCGCTCCACCGCCAAGATCTGGATAGTACACCGCCTGGACAAAGGGACATCGGGCCTGGTGATATTTGCCAAGGACGAGCGTTCCA
>JAEEGJ010015419.1_pt1 | contig 17841 bp, 15 predicted proteins | sample 8958761 | NCBI WGS metagenome assembly JAEEGJ01 (sample SAMN16246546, study PRJNA631951) | gut metagenome | biome: gut microbiome; feature: rumen; material: RS-attached | host: Bos | place: Iran: Karaj | collected 2018-10
CTCCCCTGAACCATCTGTTCCGATCCGCCTCCTCTTGCGCTTAATTCTTCCCTCATTTTCTTTGCTATCGCATTAAGAGAAATATCTTTTAAGTTCTCATCTTTTCCTATGACAAATCTGTATGTGCCCTCGTTCTTTGCAAACATTACGGCGATCACAGCCATTGAACCTGCAGCGGTCTCGTTGATCAGATTTCTGGACTGGACTTCATCTAAGGATGGTGCGAAAAACACATTTATCTTCTTATCGTCACTTTTTAATCTGGAAACAAGTTTTTCGGTAAAAAGATTTGTGATCTGCTTCTTCAGTGAAACCGTTTCTTCATGTGATGCCGATGCTTTATCAAGCATGTTGGAAACCGCTTCAGAAGTATTGCTTCTCTCACTTGAGAGCATTTTCATTATCTGTCTGTTTTCATCATGTAAAAAGATATAATCGCCTATCGCATCGAGTCCCGCGATCAGCGTAAGTCTCATTCCGCCTCGATGAGGCATGGAATCGAGTATTTTAACGAGCTGGATCTCTGCACTTGTTTTAAGGCAGGGTGCGCAGCAAGCGCATACATCGAAGCCCTCGATTACAACAAGTCTTAAATTATCACGGATATCAAGTTTGCTTCTGAAGTTTATTTTATCTGCTTCCTCGCACGAAGGAAGAAGTGCATATATCGGAACATTCTTTGCTATTGCCTTATTGGCCGCGATCTCTATTTCTTTTAAGGCTTCGGCGTCTATCGGTCCGTCAACATCCATGATTGCTTCGATGCGAAGATTTCCATTTTCATCCGTATTCTCCGAAAGATGAAATCCTACATTGTCATAACCGAATCTTGCATGGATAAGTCCGCATATCAGATGTTCCGCATTATGATTCTGCATTCTTTTAAATCTCAGATCAAAGTCAATCTTCTGCGTTACGGTTTCGCCGGACTTAACTTCTGATTTAAGAAAATGGATTATCTCTTCTCCCTCTTCTCTTACATCGGCAACTTCAATGTCATCAAAAAATCCGACATCGCTTTTTTGTCCGCCGCCCTCGGGTGAGAAGATCGTTGCGTCGGTTACTGTTTCAAACAATCCTTCAAAGCCTTCTTTTTCGGATCTTACGCACGAGATAACCGTCGCGTCATATTCTTTTATATATGCATCGGTATCAAATACTCTTTTTGTTTTTGTCTGAATGTTCATTTTTCCGGATTATTTCTTTTTCTTCTTGGGTTTGTTTTTTTTGTTATCCGTTTCCTTAGGCTCTTCTTCCTCTTCGACTTCTTCCACGATGATACGGTTTCTTCCGTTTTCCTTACCGTAGTAGAGTTTCTCGTCGGCGAGTTTTACCACCTCATCCTGGGTTCTTCCGAGTCCGCCTCGAACAAGACCCATTGTCATTGTAACCTTGATAAAAGGAATGTATGCATCATCAACCGTAAGATACTGTTCCGTCTCGGAACCGTCATCCTCGATGATCTCTATTTCACCGGTCTTTCCGGCAATGAATTCTCCGAAGAGTTCCTCTTCGGTCATATCTTTCTTATTCTCTATCTGAAGGCCTCTTATCTCATCAAGCATTTTCTGTAAGATAAGGAAAGCAGCCTTAATGTTCATGTTTGTAAAGATCAGAAGAAATTCCTCACCGCCCCATCTTGCGGCGAAACCGTTTCCGACCATATGTGTCCTTAAAACTTTGGCAACTTCTTTTAATACAACGTCACCCATATCATGGCCGTATGTGTCGTTAACTTTTTTGAAAAAGTCAATATCGCATAGAGCAACGCAGTAAGATGTTCCGATCTCTCTTTCATCTTTGATTATTTTATTAAGCCTTCTGTTGGCAAGTCTTCTGTTGTAAAGTTCTGTCAGCGCATCTTTTTCGATAAGCGAATGCAGGGATTTCTGCATACTCTGTACCGATCTGCCTATGTCAGATATCTCATCGTTTCTGTTTAAGATATGATAATTGACTTCGCCTGTCAGATCGCCTTTCGCAATACGCGAGAGAGAATCTTTGACCATTTCGATAGCTTTGGCAAGATTGGACGAATACGAATACGAAATGAAAGCCGCGATGATCATGGAGATCGCGATTATCAGGATCATGGGAAGAACGGACTTATAAACAAGTTTGTTTACTTCGCTGCATTCCTTTGCGATCGCTATCATTCCCGTGCATCCGCCGGCATCGTTGATCAGAGGCTCATAATAAACGTAATAGTCTTTATCGTTTATATTAACTTTGTGGTAGAATCTGCTCTGCTTTCCGTCCACCACGGCCTGCTTTACGACTGCATTTACACCCGTTCCGACAAGTCTCGAACCGTTCTCATCGGTAATGGTGGTGATCATTCTCGTATCTCTGTAGAAAATGGTGATCTGAGAACCGGTTTTCTCGGCAAAGCCGTCAATTATCTCATTATTTCCGGTTATTTCCTCTTCGCCCTTAAAAAAGGCCACAACATTTCCTCTTTTAACAAGCGTATATTCTCCGGGATAAAGAAGGTCATATGAAAGAAGCACTCCCGAAGCTATTTCTTTTAACTCCGTTTCCACCTTTTCATACATGGCATATGTAAAACGAAAACCGCAAAAGATCATGGCAAGGATGCCCAAAAAAAACAAAGGACCCATGCTCATTGCAGGGATGGTGTATTTTAATCCGCCTTTTCTTTTTTTACTGCTTTCTTTTCCCATATATTCTCCCCCATTGAATATAAAAAAGCCCCTAAAACCTACAGAAAGCAGGCATAGCCTGCTTTCCGGGTAAGTTTAAACTATGTTTCTTTTATCTGCCGGTAGGAATAAAAGGTTTGATTGCTTCGACAAGCTGTGATACAGGCATTGTCTGTAACCAGATCTTTCCGGGTCCTGTAAGCTTGGTGTTGAAGAATCCTTCGCCGCCTACAAGTTTATTTCCGAGTCCGCCCTTAACTGTTTCAACATCCATCTGAACGGAGCCTTCCATAGCAGCAAGTGAACCTGTGTCTACAAGCATAACCTGTCCTGCTTCGAGTGTGTATTCGATCATACTTCCGTCGATCTCAAGGAAAAGAGCACCCTGTCCGGAGAACTTCTGCATGATGAATCCTTCACCGCCTAAAAGACCTGCACCGAATTTCTTTGTAACTGCTGTTTCCATTTCAACTGTTGTAGCAGATGCAAGGAAAGATCTCTTCTGAGCTACGATTGTCTGTCCGGGCTGAAGATCTACTGAAAGAATTCTTCCGGGAACGCCTGTTGTGAAAGCGATCATTCCGTTTCCGCCGTTAGCGGTATAAACGTTTTCGAAAAGTGATTCGCCGGTAAGTGCCTTACCGAACATTTTTCCTAAACCACCCGTCTGAGTTTTCATGTCCATGTTAGGTGACATCCATGCCATAACACCTCTCTGACACTTAACATCTTCTCCCGCTTCAAGGTTGCATACTACAACGGGAAACGGTTCGCCCTTGATTTCATACTTCATAAATTATCCCCTCCTATTTATGATATAATTTTTTGGTTTCGTATACAGGTTCACATGTAAGATTTACCCCAAGTTTCCTGAATACATTTTTATCCACATGTGATAGAATCACACTTGAATGCACTTCCGAACCCCTTAAATTCTGGAGTTGTTCCATAGCTGCTTTGGCATCTTCGTCCGTAGCGGCGCAGATTGATAAAGCTATTAAAACTTCATCTGTATGAAGTCTGGGATTTCGGTTACCCAGATGTTTTACTTTAAGATCCTGAATAGGTCCGAGTGTTGTGGCCTGGATCAGTTCTTTTTCATCATCAAGTCCCGCAAGAGCTTTTAATGCATTAAGGAGCATTGCACTGGAAGCTCCGAGGAGTTCGCTTGTCTTTCCCGTTAAGATCCTTCCGTCGGGAAGTTCGATCGCAGCGGCGGGTTCGCCTGTGGCTTCCGCTTTAACTTTTGCAGCCGAGACAACCTTACGGTCGTCCACGCTGATCTCCGCCTGCTTCATAAGAAGTTCGATCTTGAAACTTTCCTCTTCATCGGAAGTTCCCTGTCTCTTCTGGCAGAGAGCGTTGAAATATCTTCTGATGATCTCCTGCTTGGATGCTTCTTTTACGACATCATCATCGATAATGCCGAATCCTGCCATGTTTACACCCATGTCGGTGGGAGATTTGTAAGGCGATTCGCCCATGATCTTCTCAAACATAGCATTAAGAACGGGGAATACTTCAACATCTCTGTTGTAGTTGATCGTAGTCTCGCCGTAAGCTTCCAGATGGAACGGGTCGATCATGTTAACGTCTTTTAAGTCTGCGGTAGCGGCCTCGTATGCGAGGTTAACAGGATGCTTAAGGGGAAGATTCCATACGGGGAATGTCTCATATTTGGCATATCCCGCTTTAGTACCCCTCTTATATTCATGATAAAGCTGTGAAAGACATGTAGCCATCTTTCCGCTTCCGGGTCCGGGAGCCGTGATGACCACCAGCGATCTGGATGTCTCAATATATTCGTTCTTTCCAAAGCCGTCATCGCTTACGATAAAAGGAATGTTTGAAGGATATCCGGCTATAGGATAATGTCTGTATACTTTAAGACCGAGAGATTCGAGTTTCTTCTGATATGCTACAGCGGAAGGCTGTGATGCAAAATGTGTAAGACATACGCTTCCGACATAAAGCCCGTATCCGCGGAATGCGTCGATAAGTCTTAAAACATCAACGTCGTATGTGATCCCGAGATCGGCTCTCATCTTATTCTTCTCAATGTCAGCTGCCGAGATAACGATCACGATCTCAGCCTCGTCTTTTAACTGAGAAAGCATTTTGATTTTACTGTCGGGTTTAAATCCGGGAAGAACCCTGGATGCGTGATAATCGTCGAAAAGCTTGCCTCCGAATTCGAGGTAGAGTTTGCCTCCGAAATAATCTATTCTTTCTCTGATTTTCTCAGATTGCATTTTCAGATATTTGTCATTGTCAAAGCCTATTTTATTCATCGTATTTTCCTCATTTCAAAACCTATTTTATTATAATAAAATTAGTCCTCATAATCAAGAAATAGTTTGCCCGCAAAATCAAAAAAGAACCGAATCAATCGGTTCTTTTATTATAGTCCTGATTTCGGGACGATTAGTCGTTAATTCCCGTATCTTTCAAGAGATTGATAACGTCGCCTACTGTTTCGATGTTTTCAAGATCGTCCTGAGGCATTTCGATTCCGAATTCCTCTTCAAAAGCCATAACGAGTTCAAACAAATCGAGAGAATCTGCTCCGAGATCGTCTTTGAAAGATGTATCTTCCGTAATTTCAACTCCCTGAAGGTTTAACTGTTCAATAATGATTTCTTTTATTTTATCAAGCATCATGACACCTCATATTTATATTTTTTGTTTCTTTGAATTTCTGCCTTAACGACTATGAGTATATTATCAGTATTTTACTTTGTCAACCGCAATTACAGATTTTTTATTATTTTTCAAGAAGTGCCTTGTATACATCACTTTTCGAGATTCCTCTGTCCTTTGCAACGCTTTTCATGGCTTCTTTTCTGTCAATTCCGCGGTCCGTATATATTTTCATATGCTCTTCAAAAGACAGTTCTTCCCAGTTTTTCTTCTGCTCCTCTTTCTCGGCCTTTCTGTCTATGCCTTCGACGACAAGAACATATTCTCCTCTCGGCTCGTTGTTATCATAAAAGGAGACCGCCTCCCCAAGTGTCATGCGGCGTACTTCCTCAAATTTCTTTGTAAGTTCCCTGCAGAGTGCGATCTTTCTTTCTCCTCCGAGAGTACGGCTTAATTCCTCAAGCGTTGCCTTAAGATGATGAGGTGCTTCGTAAAGAACGATGGTACGGTATTCTCTTTTTAAATCTTCGAGAACTTCTTCTTTTTCTTTTTTATCCGTGGGAAGAAAGCCCTCAAAACAGAATCTCCTGGTCGAAAGCCCCGACAGAGTCAGAGCTACGATGCATGCGCATGGTCCGGGAAGGGATGTTACGCCGATGCCCTCCTCGTTGCACATCTTAACCAGAACTTCCCCCGGATCGGAAATGCCCGGAGTTCCCGCATCGGTAATAAGCGCGATATTCGTTCCTTCCTTAAGCTTATCTATAAGGGTATACGCCTTCTGTGTTTTGTTGTATTCATGATAACTGGTCATCGGAACATGAATGTCAAACGCATTCATTAATTTCATCGAATTCCTGGTATCCTCGGCCGCGATCAGGTCGGCTTCTTTTAAAGTTTCGACAACTCTCTCGGAAATGTCCCCGAGATTGCCTATCGGAGTGGGACACAAATATAATATTCCGGCCATCATGCCTCCTCGTAAATTCTGCTCACTTCCGGAGTGTATTTTCCGGATTCATCATATATAATAAGCGGCTTTTCAATGATCATTCCGCTGTTCGCACACTTTACTCCCTCAATGAGGATCATATTGGGCTTACTGTCGATCCTCGGATAAACCACGCGAATTCTCTTGGGTTCAAGCTTCTCTTCTTTCATGATGACAATGAGCTCATCAAGTCGCTCGGGCTTATGAACCATAAAAAATCTGCCCGTGTTCTTAAGAAGTCTTGAAGACTGTGCGATGACATCCCTTAGAGTGCACTTTATCTCATGTCTTGCAACCGCCTTGCTCTCGTCGGGATTTATTAAAGCCTTGCCCGGCACCATGTACGGAGGATTAACCGTAACGGCATCAAAAGAGCCGGCTTCGAAAACATTCTTCAGATTGCACAGGTCTTCGCAGATAATGTCTATTTTATCTTCGATACCGTTCATTAAGACGCTTCTTCGGGCCATATCAGCCATGTCTTCCTGAATTTCCACGGCGGTAAAATGAGCAGCCTCGCTCTTTGCCGAAAGAAGGATCGGGATCACACCCGTACCGGTACAGAGATCCGCAACTTTATCCCCCTTTTTGATGCGCACGAATTCGGTTAAAAGAACCGCATCCATGCCAAAACAAAAACGGGTAGAGTCCTGTATAATACTATACCCGTTTCTCTGAAGAGAATCTATTCTTTCATTTTCCTTTAAAATACTATTCTTCTCCATTGCGTCTCGGTCTGCTCTCGCGACGATTGTTGTGATAATGTCCGCCCGGCTTCTTGTTGTTCGGGTTGGAATTCTTTTTCTTCTCGTTCTTGCCGCCTTCGGGCTTGGAATCCTTCCACTCACGCTTTTCTTTATTCTTGCCCTTGAAATCGCCCTTCCGGTCGTCGCGGTTTTCTCTCTTTTTATCAAAGCGCTTTCTGTCGGAATTGCCTGAAGCGGATGTTCCGAGGATTTCCTTTGCTTCCTCTTCCTGCTCTCTTTCGGTCTCGATAATGTCTTCCTGTTCCTGTTTCTCGAGAAGTTCAAGAGCCTCTCTGTCTTCTTCGCTTATAACTTCTTTTTCTTTCTTATAATTCTTCTTAAACGTAAGTTCGGAAGCGTTGTATTCCCTGATCTCTTTTTCGTCTTTTTCTTCTATTACGACTCTGACCTTCTGTCTTAAGACATTGATGGAAACAACTTCGCCTTTATATCCGTCGTTGGTATTGACCGTATCCCCGACATTAGGCATTGTTCTGTTGAGTTCCTCGTATGTCTCTTCCTCGTTCTTAAGGCAGCACATAAGTCTTCCGCACACACCCGAAACATTTGCGGGATTAAGGGAAAGATTCTGTTCCTTTGCCATTTTGATCGAAACGGGAGCAAATTCGTGAAGATAGGAATGGCAGCAGAATTCTCTTCCGCACATTCCCACGCCTCCGAGAAGTTTGATCTCGTCTCTTACGCCGATCTGTCTTAATTCGATCCTGGTCTTAAAAACAGCTGCAAGATCTTTTACGAGTTCTCTGAAATCGATCCTGTTGTCGGCCGTAAAATAAAACATGAGTTTCTTTCTGTCGAATGTATACTCGGCTTCCACCAGTTTCATCGGAAGTTCATGTTTTGCTATTTTTTCCTTGCAAATCTTATATGCATCGTCTTTGACTTCAAGATTGGAAGCTTCCTGTGCATCATCGGCTTCGGTTGCAATTCTGATGATGGGTTTAAGAGGTCTTACGATATTCTCTTCCGCAACTTCCCTTCTCTCGCCTATTACTGTTCCGTATTCCATACCGCGGGCTGTCTCAACGATTACATGATCTCCTTTTTTGATCTCAAGATCACAGGGATCGAAATAATATAACTTACCCGCCGTACGAAAACGCACGCTGACTACTTCTGCCATTTGTTACCTCTCTATTTGGTTCCCTTTATGACTTCAAGAAGCAAAGTCATACAGGTTTCAAAATTCGCTTTTGATTTTATTCTTGTCTTGGTCTTTTCAAGGGCACGTACGATATCGTCAATTCCTTCGTAGCTCGTCCTTTTGGCCACTGATTTAATATACTGTATTTCCTGTTTGAAAACAAGGTCGTTTACATCGTTGGTCGCTTTGAAAAGAAGAACGTCCCTGTACCATACCGAAAAAATATCAAGATAATCGAGCTCGTCGAATTTGTACTCTTTTATCTTATTGATCGCTTCCATAATGTCGGGAGCATCCATTTCGTGGATATGTTTGAGCAGCGATACCGCTTCATTCTTCATCTTGTCAAAGTCTTCGTTCATGATAAGCATCTTTGCTTTTCCGAAGTTACCCTGTGAGAAAGAAACCGCAATATCAGCCTTGTAATCGGGAATCTTGTATTCCTTCATAAGATATTTCTTTAATATCTTTTTCTCAACCGGCTTAAGGCTTAACTTAACGCATCTTGACTGGATCGTCTGAAGAAGCTTGTCTGCAGAGGTCGTAAGAAGGATTATCACCGCATACTCGGGCGGCTCTTCCAGAGTTTTTAAAAGAGCGTTCTGTGCGGGCTCAGTCATGATCTCCGCTTCATTGATAAGATAGATCTTATATCTGCCTTTAAAAGGTTTGGTCGAAATGCCTTTGATGATCTGATCTCTGATGTCGTCAACACTTATTATGCTGGGCTTGTCATGAACAATATCATAGAAATCCGGATGGGCATTGTTTTCCATCTGGAAGCATGACTGGCATTTTCCGCAGGGCTTGTCTTCGTTGCCCTCGCAAAGCAGTGCCTCGGAAAAAACTCTGGCGATAAATTCCTTACCGCTTCGTGTCTCACCCTCGATGATATATGCATGTGCAACCTCACCCGTCTTGGTGACTTTTTTAAAATATTCGGTTAAATGATCCTGTCCTACAATGTCTTCAAATCTTGCCATAATCAATCACCTTACATAAAAATGTCCAAAAGCAATCCTCTGATCTCATCAATTCTTGAAAGTATCGAAAGTGCGTCGGTCTCTTCCTTGACTAATTCCTGTGCAAGTTCGTCAAGTGCTTCGTCAACTCTTCGGATTATACCGTACACACGATGTCTTCCTCTTCTGTCGAGAAAGTTTTCCCTGGAAAATTCATGAGATCTGTTTACCACTTCATTCATGAAGTCTTTTATAAGGGATCTGTAATGCTTCATATCCCTTATATCCATTTTTTTCTTTATCTTGTCGCCCTGCATGGTTATCTCTTCCATCATGGCAACGAGTCTCTGCTGAAGTTCCGCATCCTCAACCTGAGATGACAAGACAAATTTAAAAGGAACCTCTGCCGTCTGCGACTGTTTGGTCGCCTCAACAGCCTGTGTCGGTGTTATCTGATTGACTTTGATTTCCATCAGACTCTCCTTCATTTTCCAAAATGTAACGCCTGACTTCTTCTATGCAGTCTTCCAGATCGTCGTTTATGAATACCTTTTCTATTCCGGCACTTCTTACCTTGTCTTTGGAGAAATCAGCAGAATCCGCGAGGAATCTTCTGCACATCTCCTCGTATTTTGGTTCAGCCTGTTTACGCTCTCTTTTTAATGCTCTCTCAAGCCTCTCGCCGTCATCCACGTCGATCAAAACAGGTATTACTTTTTCCTTGCCGCAATAATTACGGATCTGGACATACGATTCAAGCGTTCCTATAACCACGTAACTCTTCCTGTCGAGTTCGATATCTCCGTTGTCCACGGTCATGTACTTCCATATTCCGTAAACGGTATTGTATGCTCTCGACTCGACTATCTTGCCTTCTTCGTATAATCTTCCTGCCTCGACTTCGTCAACGAAATAATATTCCCTTCCGTCGACTTCGCCTTCCCTTATCGGTCTTGTTGTATATGTAACGATTTGATTTAACTTTAATTCTTCATCCGAAAGAACTCTTTTATATACGGTATCTTTTCCTGAGGAACTCTTCCCGCAGATACAAAAAATTTTACCCATTATAAATTTCCAGCCTTATTATTTAGCGTAAAAAAGAACTCCGAGCGTGGCGGGTCCGCAGTGACTTGTGATAACTCCGCCTGCCTGTGTCTCAAGGATCTCATCGAAATAATTGAGTTCTTTAAGGTATTCGACAACAGGCACAACCAGATCGTGATCCATAACCGAATATGTTACGAACACTCTGGTCTTATCCGCTTTTAAAAGATCCTCTTTCATGTCTTCAACATAATTTAAAAGAACCTTTTTAGTCTTTCCTCTGTATTTTGTTCCTACACCCATCTTTCCCATCTTAACTTCGATCCTGGGTTTTAACTGAAGAGTGTTGGCCAAAAGTGCGGTAACCGCATTACATCTTCCGCCTCTTGCAAGGAAGGTTAATGTATCAACCACGAAACTTGCCCTTACGTCTTCTCTTGCGTCATTGATCGCTTCGTATGTTTCTTCGATCGATTTACCGGCCTTTATCATTTCTGCGGCTCTTAAAACCTGAAGACCGATACCTGTCGAAAGATTCATCGAATTGATAACGAATACTCTGTCGTATTCAAGATCCGAAGCAGCGAGTCTGACCACATTGCAGGTTGTACTCATGTCTTCGGAAATGCCGATGTAAAGTACATCATCACCTGCTTCCTTGTGCGGTTTGAGATGATTGATCGCTTCTTCGATTCCGGCTGCGGAAGTCTTCGGTGTGGTCTTGTTTTTGTTAGACCATTCTATTATCTCCTCGGGTGTAACATCGCGTCCGTCAAAATAACTTTTGTCATCCATGATGATACACAAAGGAATGATTTCAATATCGTATTTCTCAATAAGTTCTTTGGACAGATCTACGGTACTGTCCGTCATTACTACGGTTTTACCCATATTCATACCCCTCATTCGTATAGTTAATTAATTATAACATTTTTTGCATATTTGTCCAATATGCAATACTTTTAACAAAACAAAGCAGCCACATTAAGTGACCGCTTTGTATGTACCCTTTTATGGTTCTTTTTTATGCATTTCTGAGATTTAAAAGATTGACCAGACCGTTGTATACGAAATCCTCAACCTCTTTCTTGTCCGCATCCCCGGGATTATCCTGAATCAGGAATATGTAAAGGATAAACTGCGTACATAAAACATTCTTCCTGTAAACACTGTCCGTTTCAGTAAATATTCCTTCATCAACACCCTGATCGATAAATCTTTTAAGCAGTGCTTCAACCATTAATATAAGGTTCTTTTCATCGGCACATTCAAAGTGCATGGATGCGCCCGCCATATTCTGATTACCCAATCCCTTGGCTGCTTCGATAATGGACTGAAGCGTCTGATGATCGAGTCTGTTGCCCCACATGTAATCGAGTATTTTATAGAATTTATCTTTAAAGCAGCCTTCTTCGAAAGTTATCTCAAGAATGCTTCTGACACATACGAACATAAGGAAAAACATTGCTTTTGAGATAAGTTCTTCCTTGCTCTGGAAATACTCGTAAGTGGTGCCCTTTCCGATACCCGCTCTCGCCGATATTTCGCTTATCTTTAAAGTGGAGATGTCTCTTCCTTCTTTTATGAGTTCCCCTACGGCATAATAGATCTTTACTTCTTTATCCGGAAGTTTCTGCATAGTTTCTATAAATGTCAAATAATCCAGGTTCATTTTAGCCTCCTTTATCAGGTTTAACTTTCTGCCGTAACGGGTTTCATGCCGTCAGTTTCATCACTTACTATTCTCTCGCCGTATTCATCCACAACCATCGATCTTTCTTTGTTGAACAGATCGTAGAGGCAGGGAACAACAAGCAGGGTAAGGATCGTTCCGTATATAAGTCCGCCGATCATAACTATTGCCATCGGCTGCATCATTGCCGAACCTTTACCGATTCCGAGTGCCATCGTTGACATGGATATTACGGTCGTCAGTGTCGTCATAAGGATAGGTCTCAGTCTGGCCGAAGCGGATTCGACGATGGCTTCTCTTTTGTTCTTTCCTTCCTGTCTTAACTGATTGATATAATCAACCATAACAATACCGTTGTTAACGATGATACCTGCCAGCATAACGAATCCGAGCGCACCGATAACGGAAACGTTGTTTCTCGTAAAGAACAGTGCCAGAAGACCGCCCGTAAATGCCAGAGGGATCGTAAACATGATGATGAACGGCGATAAAAGCGACTGGAACTGGGCAACCATGATAAGGTAAATAAATATTACCGCAAGGATGAGCATGAGTGTTAACTGTTTCATCGCATCCCTGATCATCTCGTCTTCACCGCCCATTTTGATCGTATAACCGTCAAGCATGTTTATCTCTTTAAAACGGTTCTGTAGTTCGTTGCTGACGAAAGTAATGTTGTGTTCATCATCTATAGCCGCACTGACGGAAATATACTTGGTCTGTGCGTCACGATTGATAACGTTTAAAGTATCCGTCTCTTCAAAAGTTGCGATCCTTGAAATAGGGATCAGTTTGTGATTTCCCTCTCTGTCCGTAACACTTATAGTAAGTGCCTTTATGTCATAAAGAGATGTATCTTTCTGTTCATCGGCGATAACGTAAATGTCATAGTCTTTTGTATCGGCTGATAAAGATGTCGTTGCACTGCTGGGCATCATAGCTTTCATGACTTCTGCAAATACCTGTGCGGTCGTAAGCTGATACTCCATTGCTTTTACCTTATCAACATGGATCTTAAGGCAGGGTGTCGTATCATCAAGGCCGTCTCTTATATCTGTTACACCCGGAGTATCCTCCATAATGGCAACAACCTGCTCGGTATATTCACGGATCTTATCAAGATCACGTCCCTTAACCATTACGGACAATCCCGAGCCCATCAGAGAGGTCATATCATCCGATGTTGTCGTAACTGAGATAACGCAGTTTAAGTCGGACGTTTTCTCTTCTATCTCTTTCTGAATATCCTTCATCTTTCGCTTGTTATCTTCCGAAAGCAAAAGATAATAAGTCGCAGAGCTTCCTCCTCCCATACCAAACGAAGAAAGCACGTTTCCGCCGCCGAGCATTACACCGACCGTCTCTATTCCTTCTATGCCCATAACACGTTCGGTTACCTCATCACAGACATTCATCAGATCCTCGTCGGTAAACTCCTCGTCTTCGGGACCCGAAACCGTCATTGAGATCTGATCGACTTCTATTTCCATATCAAGGAACGAAAAGCCTCTGTAAAAGCCCGCATAAATGCTTACTCCGAGAAGAATGACCGCCAGTAAGAGAACAAGAGGTTTTACTCCCAGAAGTTTCTTTAAGAATCCTGCATACGCATCCCTGAATCTGTCGAAGAGTTTTGTCTGTTTTTCCTCTCCGTCCTTAATGGTCATGGATGCAAGTGCGGGAACAAATGTTAAAGCTACGATAAGGCTGGCTCCGAGTGTATAAGTAACCGTCAGTGCCATATCAACAAAGATCTGTTTCGTAATACCCTGTGCGAAAACGATCGGAGCGAAAACGCAGACCGTTGTAAGCGTTGATGAAGCTATGGCTCCGCCCACGCTTCTCGCACCTTCGACTGCGGCTTTTTTAATAGTCATTCCTTCTTTTCGCAGTCGGTATATATTCTCGATAACGACTATCGAGTTATCGACCAGCATACCGATTCCCAGCGCCAGACCCGAGAGTGAAATGATATTTAACGTTATATGTGTAAAATACATTAAAACTATCGCAAAGACAACGCTTAACGGGATCGAGCATGCAATTATAAATGTAGATTTGAAATCTTTTAAGAAAAGGATCAGGATGATGATCGCAAGCGCGGCACCTATCAGCATGTTCTGCAAAACGGAATTAACAACGATGTCGATATAAACACCCTGATTCATAAGGACAGCCATGTTAAGGCCGGGATTCTCTTCTTCAAGCTGATCGAATTTCTCCAAAAGCCTGTCAGTTACATCACCCGTCGAATAACCTGTCTGCTTTTCAAAAGAAAGCATGACTGCAGGGTTTCCGTTTATTTTCGAATATGATTCTGCGGCATTGTTAATTACTTCAACAGACGCAACATCTTTTACTTTGATCGGCGCAATGTCTTCCATTCCGAGATCGAGAAGGACCATATTCTCAAGATCTTCCACGGTATTAACGCTGTCACCGACGGAAATCATATACTGTTCGTTTCCCTGAGTGATATATCCCGCAGGCATTGAAAAATCCTGTGCAATGATAAGATTACCGAGCATTTCCGCCGTAACGATATTGGAAATATCCGCTGCTTTAAGTGCTTCTTCCTTTGCGGAATCAAGCTGTGCCTGACCCTGTTGTAAAGCTGCCTTTCCGTTTGCCAGTTCGGTAGCGCCCTTACTCATTTCGAGAATGCCGTTCACTATTCCCTGGTTTAATTTCTTATATGCATCATCAAGGGTAACCTTTCCTTCCGCAATAGGCTGTTTTGCGGCTTCCATGGTTGCCATGCTTGAATTAACCTTTGCCAGAGCTTCCGTAAGCTGTACCGACAAAGTCTGTGTATCACTTGTATTCTCATCAACTCCGAGCCACGAAAGATCAACACCCGAATCCCTTAATTCTTTTAAAGCCTCCTGCATCTCTTCACTTTCGGGATTAAGGCTGTCCCTGTACTGAATAAGCTGTGCAACAACAGCTTCAAGCTGTTCTCTGGTCATTCCGGTCGCGGTGAAGATCTCCTCATCGCTCGCATTTGCCAGAAGATTCTGATACTGAGCGATAAGATTATCGTTATTTTGGATCTCGGCTGCCAGTTTGTTGTATTCATTCATCGCGTTTACGGCTTTTTCAAGATAAGGTTTTATCATACCCATCAAAGCCAGATTGGATTCAAGCGTAGCCTCTCCGACATATGCCTGAATCTTACCGTTAACGATCTGATTGGCACCGTCCGCAATCTGTGCGGCCATTTTATCCTGGCCTTCTTTAAGTGCCTTCTCGCCGTCCTCTATCTGCTGCTTTGCATCATCGAGTTCACCCTGCGCTTCTTCAAAGCCTTCCAGAATGTTTTCTATGACATCATCATTGATATCCTTTATCTTATCTTCATCGAGAGTGATCTGGATCTTCTCTTCAACACTTCCTACGGTGTTTACGCTTGCAACACCTTCAACACTTTCAAGATAAGGAACGATCGTAAGATCAACATAGTCCGATACCTCGATCTGTGACATTCCTTCAACATCAACAGATGCAACCATTACGGGAAGCATTGTGGGATCGAGCTGCATGATCATGGGGCTTTGTACGGACGCAGGAAAAGAACCCGACACCTGATCGAGTTTCTGCTGCATCTCTATGACTATCGAATCCATATTTGAACTCTGCTCATACTCAAGAATGACCAGTGAGTAGTTATTGTAAGACATGGACTGGATCGTTTTTATATTGGAAGTGGTCGCCATCTGCGCTTCCACCGGTGCCGTAACGTTTCTCTCGACTTCTTCGGGACTGCCTCCGGGGTAAACCGTGATTACAAGCACGTAAGGAAGATTCATATCGGGAAGAAGGTCGGTGGTCATCCTCATGACGCTTACCACGCCGAGAACGATGATCAACACTACCGACACCAAAACAGTATATGGTTTTCTGACACTGTATTTTGACATAAAAAACTCCTGTTTCCGACCGACCGTCCGGTCAGTCGGCTTTTATATATTACATTATTCTGAAAATTTGTCCATATCAAATTTTGATTTTTCACAATTTTTTCAAAAGTTTTTCACAAAAAATGCCTTATTTTAGGCGTTTGTCCGAAACGTGTCCATAAACCGGCTTGTTTTGATTCCGGCATTTGAATATTTTTTCCGCTGATGCTATCATGTTTTAAGTCAGTATAAAAAAAAGATATAAAAAGAGGTCTGAAATGGGAAAAGAAACAAAAACAAACGTAATGCGTGTTTTGGAATCAAAGAAGATAGAATACAAAGGATATACATATGATCCGGAAGTTGCAATTGCCGGAGATGAAGTAGCGGCAGCATTATACGAACCGCCCGAGAGAGTTTTTAAAACACTGGTCACCGTAGCATCAAAAGGTGAGCATTATGTGTTCATGGTTCCCGTCAATAAGGAATTAAATCTTAAAGCAGCGGCGAAAGCAGTAGGAGAAAAAAGCATAGAAATGATAAAATCAAAAGAACTTCTCCCCCTTACGGGATACATTCACGGAGGATGTTCTCCCATAGGGATGAAGAAGCTCTTTAAAACTGTCATAGATTCATCCGCTTCAGATCATGAAAAGATCTTCTTCAGCGGAGGAAAAATCGGATTTCAGGTTGAAGTCGCATTTGACGATCTGTGCAAAGTCATACCCGTGATCACTGCAGATATAGCTGAATGATTTTTTCAGTCATCATCTGCAAATATTTTGACTATTCCCAGAATTGCCACAAAAAGCACTCCCGCAACAGGGAAAAGGACTCCGCTTAATTCCCACTTGTCAAATCCAAGCCCCATTACCAGAAATACGGCTACGCATATGCACCAGTAAGCACCTGATATTTTTCCTATTATTCTTTTTCTTTCTCTCTGTTTGCGGTTAAGCCTGTTTTCCATAAGAAGATTTGAATATACCGTTGAATTTCTTGCAAGAAAAATAAATATCCCTACGGCACACGCTATCATTATAAGCAGAAGGCATAACATACAGATCAAAAACATATCGGATGCTTCCATGAATCCACCCGCAAGTATGCCCAAAGGAGATAAAACACATAATCCTATGGCTGTAACCAGAAGAGGGACTCTTATTTTTTCAAACGAAGCTTTTGATTCTTTAGCCATACCGTCCACTCCGTAAAGAGTATCATAATCATCTTTTTCAAAGAATTCGAATTCTTTTTCTTTTGATTCAACAGCTATCCAGAGTGCTATTCCCAATAAAATCGTAATTAATAAAACGATGATACCGACGAGTCCGGCAAACGCTTCCGAAAACGATCCGGGTACATAGTTTGAAATTCCTGCAAGAAGAATAAGTGTTACCGGGCTTAGCACAAAAAGCATTGTGGCAATAACCGCAGCGGAATTATTTTTCTTAACAGTTTTCATGTATCTTTGGGCATCTTCCAAAGATATTTTTCTTATATCGGAAGAATTATCTACATAATCTGATGCATTTCTTTCTTCCGGCTCTATTTCATCTTTTAAAAGATAATCAGTAGAAACCGAAAATATCTCTGCCATTTTGATTATCTTATTAAGATCGGGAACCGCCTGTGCACTCTCCCATTTTGATACCGACTGTCTGGATACCGAAAGCATTTCTGCCAGATCTTCCTGAGACCAGCCGTTTTTCTTTCTTTCATTAATAATCTTATCAGCTAAAATCATAATATTTCCTTTCCGGGCCAGGCCCAATGAAATTCATCACCGAGCAATTACAGTTTATCGTTTTGCCCTTGTCTTTACAAGGAAATCATATAAAATTAGTCGGTTGCAGACCATAAAGTCTGCTTTTCAATTTGTCAACCGCAGGTTGCTAATGCGTTAAAATAAGCGAATTTCTGATTTTTGGCATAAAAAAAACACCTTGCGGTGATTTTTAAGAAATAAAAGATGCCCAGGACCGGAATCGAACCAGTGACACGAGGATTTTCAGTCCTCTGCTCTACCAACTGA
>JAEEGJ010015421.1_pt1 | contig 17839 bp, 8 predicted proteins | sample 8958761 | NCBI WGS metagenome assembly JAEEGJ01 (sample SAMN16246546, study PRJNA631951) | gut metagenome | biome: gut microbiome; feature: rumen; material: RS-attached | host: Bos | place: Iran: Karaj | collected 2018-10
TCGTAGCCTGTCATTGCCTCAATTTCATCTATTGAACAAAGGAACTGTTCCCAGTCTCCTGTTTTCTGCATGCCTGTTTTGTTTGGAACATTAATTGCAATTGCGGTTGCTAAAGCTGGGTCGCCCAAGCGGTCAAGGTCTTGGTCGCCGGAAGGAAGCGCAATAAGAACCTTCCAGGTGTAAGCAGGAACATTCATTAAATATTCTTCACCAGATTTAAGCTTGATTGGAATATTGTCAAAGGTACCTTTTGGACTTGTTCCCCCTGTACCCCACGGCCCCGCAATTATATAAACTTCATTACCCTGTTTTACAAGCTCGCGTTCAAAGTTTTCAAAATGCATCCAGATTACGCGGTTGTTATCTGGAGTTTGCGGAACCATATTTGTCATAAGGAAGGTCATAGAGTTGTCTTCTTTTGTTGCAGTTCTGTCTGCAGAAGGACACACGTGCCCCCGGTCAAATCCATATTTGTTATACTGATAGTCTGCTTTTTTTACGCCATACCATCCATCCGGAAGTTCAGTGTCGGGACGAAAATCATCAGAGCGGTCGGCGTCTCCCATATTTACAGAATCAAGATGCCAGGCAACCCAGTTTGGACACAAGGTACTTGTATTGTAAGAAAGCGTAAACTGAGGCTTTACCATGAGGAAGTTTGTATCAAGACTTGTTTGGGCAAGCGCATCGGAAGGATTTCCAAAAAACAAAGGAGAGTCTTCGGCATGACCAAGGTCGGCAGCAGAAGAAGAGATGTTGGAGTTTTTGCCTTTGACTTTTACTTCAACTTCTTGCGGGCCTTCGACAGGCTCAGGAGCCACAGAGGGCTGCTCAGGCAGCACAGGATTTTCTTCAGGTTCATCAAACGAAGATAACTGAATAATCGGCTCTTCGGTCATTACGACCATAAAGCCCTGTTCGTCCTGGACAATGTAGGGTTTACCAAACAAATACCAGGATGCAAATAGAAGAATTACGATAATAGTGATAATCACCGACAAAGTCTTTTTTGAATTAGACTTTGCCGGCTTTTTAGAAGTCTTTCGTGTTTTTTTTGCCATAGTGTTCTAACCGCAGTTAAAATTATATTCCAAGATGGATCTGCTGAATTGCAACCTTTACAGATTCTGTAGTAGTCTTAAGATTTTCTACTGCAGCAGAAACACTCTGGGTGTTATCACGCATAATCTTTAAAGATTCTAGGAGCTGCTGTCCACCATCACTCTGTTTTGATACGGTAGACTTAACAAAGCTTTCCTGTTCTGTAACCTTATCAGCAAGCGATACGATATTTTCAATATCCTCTTTAACAGCGATTGTTTTACCAAAGGTTGAGTCAATAAGAGATTTAACCTTCTTAAGAACATCACTAATCTGCTTAGCTTCTTTACCAGAACTTTCTGCAAGCTTACGAATTTCATCGGCAACTACAGAGAATCCCTTTCCGAACTCACCAGCATGAGCAGCCTCAATTGCGGCGTTCATAGCAAGAAGGTTTGTCTGAGAAGCAATCTGCTGAATTACAGTAGACATTTCACTAAGTCCGTTGGAAGACTTTTCAATTTCACCAACAAGAACAGTAATTTCTTCAACGCTGACCTTACCTGTCTTAGTAGCTTCGTTAAGAGCGTTCATACTCTGAGAGTTTGTATTCAAAATATTGTTTACAGATTGAATACTTGTAATCATTTCCTCAATAGCAGAAGCAGAGTTAGATACACTTGCAACCATCTCTTCAGAAACTTTTCCGATTGCTTCTACTTCAGTATCACTGGCAGCAAGACGAGACAAACTTGTGTTCTTAACGTTTTCAATAGCGTTATCAAGTTCCTGTCTGTGATTTCCAGTAATCTTAACAAGCTCAACACCTTTATAATGGTGACAGTGCTCAGGTTTATTAAGGCCATTGAAAATTGCAACAGCCATCTGTTCACAAGTACGATAACCGCAGGCACCACAATTCAGAATATCACGATCAGTGAGCTTACCCATATTCATATGGATTTCATTAATCTGTTCCTGAGTCGGATTTTTAATTACAGCCTCAAAGACAGTGCTGTTATCGGTATAAGTTCTTTTGTATAAACCGTCGGACCAATAAGCATCAAGTTTTTTATTAAACTTCTTGATATTTCTTGATTTTGTACCTTCGGTATTCATTTTCATTTTTAAAGAGCGGCTTCGGTTTTCTACATACTCTTCCATTTCATCAAGAGTCATTTCATCTGTGCAGGTACCTGCCCCTCCATTACAACCCTGCCAGCAGCCAAGACAGTCAATAAGCTTATAAACAGGTTTGATTTTTTTATTAAGGGCACGCTCAAGATGAACAAAGTATTCTACAACTTCAGGAAGACCTTCGATTTTTCTTGTAACATCAGAAATGCCAGGAACAAATCGTTCTGTAGTTTTCATAAGTCCACCAGGAGAAGAATATGTTACACCACGTTCAGCTTCCGGATTGTCATAAGGAGTTTTTGCAAGTTTTGAAAGGTCAATATTATTCTCTTTAAAATATTTATCAAGAGATTTCATTGTAACGTTGTAATTTCCCAAACCAGTTTCATCAAACTCACGGCGTTTTGCATAACATGGGGAAACAACCATAACCTTACAATCTTTGTACTCCTGGTAGTAAGTTTTTATCATCTTGATAGTGTGAAGCATAGGACTATCTGCAGGAGCAAGATAAGGCAACAACTTAGGACGATAAATTTCACAGAAAGTAACAAGTGCAGGACAAGGCTGAGAAATTAAAAGCTCAGGATCTTTCTCTTTTATGTATTCAACATAAGATTTTGAAGTAAGCTCTGCACCAAAACTAACATCAAAAACAGCTTTGATTCCGATTGATTTTAACCAGGTATTAAGCTCAAGAATATGACCACGGAAAGAAACAACTGATGAAGGAGCAACAATAGCAATCATCTTAACGCCGGCCTTAAGATCTTTCATGAATAAATCAAAATCATCAATACCAATTCGAGCACCAAAATGACATGCCGAAATACAACGACCACAACCTATACATAATTCAGAATTAACTTTTATATAATCTCCAGATGCATCATTACACATCTTAGCAGGGCAGACAGAAATACAGCGGTGACAAGCAGTACACTTTTCTGGATCAACCCTAATAATCTCTCTAATAGACATATTAATACTCCGAAAATTGTGTGTTTTATAATTATATGTCCAAACTCAATAAATTTAAAGATTTTTTGAATAATCTTTTAGAAAAACTTCCTCTTTTTGAAAAATAAATGCAATTATATATATGTAAAAAAAGTGGAAGTAAGTGTATTTGTAAAATGCACTCCTCTCCTCCGAATTTTTTGTATGAGGAACTTGCGTGTGTAGGATGTTATGCCATGGCAAGTTTCATACAAAACACAGGAGGACTGAAAATGAATCAGCCAACAAACGATAACAAAAATGATGAATTAAATCTTGAAACAAAATGGAAAAATGCAACAATTGCAAACAACTTTATCTTCTACAAGGTCATGCACAACAACCCTGATGTATGCAAAGAACTACTGGAAATACTTCTGCAAATTAAGATTGATCACATCACAATGCACACAGAAGAATCTATTGAAGTTGATTACGGTAAGAAAGGCGTGAGACTGGATGTTTATGCTGTAGGTTCCGACAAGGCCTATAATCTTGAAATGCAGGCAACGGATGATGGAGAACTACCAGAACGTTCCAGATATTACCAGGGTATCCTTGATGTTCAGGAGCTTAACCAGGGTGATGAATACAAGAATCTTAAAGACAGTTATGTAATCTTTATCTGTGTGCCTGACATTTTTAAAAAAGGTTTTGCAAAATATACTTTTGAAAATCTCTGTTTAGAGGATCCAAAAATAAAGTTGAATGACAGAGCTTACAAGTACTTTTTTATTGCCAGTAACTATGATAAAATGCTTGATGAAAGACAAAAGGCTTTCTTAGAACTGGTTATGACTCCCAACTTAAAGGGAACCAACAGTTTTACCGAAAAGATTTCCAGACTGGTAGAAGAAGCCAAACAAAACTCTCGATGGAGGAAACAGTTCATGGATTTGGAAAGAGAAAAAGCTCGTAAGTTCCGCGAAGGCAAGGCTGAAGGCATAAAAGAAAAAGCCGAAGAATCTGCAATTGCATGGCTAAGAAGAGGTACGCATCCGGAAGATATTGCAGAATGTGAGGGGCTACCTCTTGAAAGAGTCCTTGAACTGAAAAAAAGCCTTAACAATAAGGCATAGTGTCAATTGCGAAGCCGCAGGGCGTAGCAATCCATAAATAAAAACAGGCTGTCGGGCAATCTTTTGGGGTTGAGCGGCTACCTGTTTTTTTTATGGAGATTTTTCACATTTTTCAATAACTTTTCAACTTTTTTTTGCGAAAAACTTCCTAAAAACAAAAAATTAAATTAATTCTATGTATGATTTTTTTTATTACGGAGAAGTCTCACTTAACTGCACAGATTCCAAATTATTGCCGATTTATAAAACCTGTGATATTCTTAAAGAGTATTGCCAGTTTATAGAAATTGTGGAAAAGAATTACAACAGACTTTTTCCTAAGAAGTCGTTCAAAAAGGCAATTGAAATTGCAATGGAACAAGGAATCTTAACAGATTATCTTGATAGAAAATCGCGGGAGGTCATAAATATGTTATGTGCCAAGTACAGTTACAAAGATGATATTGCCGTAAAACAAAGAGAAGCCAGAGAAGAAGGTGCCCAGCAAAAAGCCATTGAAACTGCACTAAAGGCTTTAGAAATAAGGTTACCTCCTGAACAAATTTCACAAATCACAGGACTTTCTAAAGAAAAAGTTCTTGAGCTTCAGGAACAGCTTACTGTAAAAGCATAACATTTATTGCAAGGTTAGAAAACGCTTCGTCATTGCGAGGAGTAAAGCGACGAAGCAATCCACTTTCTAAAAAAAAAACAGGCTGTCGGGCAATCTTTTGGGATTGGGCGGCAGCCTGGTTTTGTTTTATTTTGAGCCGTACATTACATAATAAGTAGTTTTGTAAGGAACCTGGAAAACAGGAAGAGTTATTGTAAAATCTAATCTTAAAATTGGAGAAGTTACAGTAACCGTTCCATTGGCAAGAGTTTCTGATTTATTGGCCTCGAATCCCAATGCTTGCAAATCAAAAGCACCAGAACAAGATACAACAGGAGGGATAGTACTGTTACTCCAAGAGCCAACCCAGTTTTGTACAACCATTTTCGATACAGGACTAATAATATCGTTAGATGAACTTACACTCGTTGTTGTTGTTCCACCCGATGGAGTCTTTTTTATATAAGAAGCAACTTTTGTAACGGCAATTTCTACTGTTCCTGCCCAAGCAAAATCAGTTTCAGACCAATTACCCATAACAGAACGATTTAATTTCATAGTATAACTTATATTTGGAGAATTAAATACAGCAGAAGAATTTGAAGTTGAAGTTATATCTGAAGTAGTTTTAAGCTGGGTATCCTTTTTAATAGAACCACCACCAGGATTCATCGTAAAATATACTTTTTCTTCTTTAATTCTTAATCTTGGACTTGAAACAGAAGAATCAATTTTCAAAGGAATACAACAATACGTTTTATTGCTAATTGTAACCGAAGAAAGTTTGTCACTCATAGCTGAAGGTATTTTTGCAAAGAGATTAACTCCATCAGTATTTTTAATTGTTGTACCTGATTGTAATGCCAAAACATAAATAGTTTCTTCTTCTTTACCAATCAACGCGAATAGGTCAAGTAAAGCTGTCTTTGGTCGAATTATTAATGTATCATTCTCCCCTTCTATTATTGTAGTAGCTACAACATCCTCGTTTACAAAGGAATACTCAGTTGAACATATATCGTAATAGTTTGTTATATCTTCTATACCTGCAGTTAGATTTCCAGAAGCATCAGTCGCCCTTACAACTCTGAGATTTCCTGTGGTACCAGATTGAAAACTTACAGTAGACTTATTTATTTTATGAGTAAATTGGATTGTTATTGGAGTATCACATGGATAAGTTTTTATTTCATTTGTAGTTACGGGGGTAATTGCTTTTATCTGTGGCTGAGTTTTTACAGAGAAACAAATATTTGCTTTACCAGAAGAAGTTGTATACACTTGGAAAGAAGCTGTGTAATAATCCGTAGTTGTACTTGTAGTATTGATTTTTCCCGTTATTGTTGAACTAGTTGAATCTTTCTGTAATTCCCAACCAGCTTTTTTAAGATCGGTACTAGTTCCTGAACTATTTACATCATAGTAGTTTTGTGTCGTTCGAGGAAACTTAACAGTTATTGTTTCTCCATAATAATATAAACCGTTTTCTCTATATGGAGAAATTGTAATAAGATTTGCCGCTTGAGTGTTTTCTTCATCATCATTTCCGCCAGTAGCTTTCTTGAATAGTTCAAAAGTATTCTTTGATTCATTAGTTACCTGATAGTATTCGTCATATTTTTCATTTAAATAAATACTCTTAGTTTTTTCTGTTGAAGATCCCAGCGGTGTATAAGTTACATTATAATAAATATTTTTGGCAACACTAATAAATACTAAATCAGATGTCTGTACATCAAGGAATTTTCCACTAACAGGCGTGAAGGTTACAGTACTACTAGAAGATCCTGTTTCTGCAAATGTAAAATATTTTGAAGTATCGGAAGCAGACACTACAGAGCCTGTATCTTTATTTTTAAAATATAGTTTTATGTAATTATACAGATTTGATGTATTTATTTTCTTATTAAAATTAAGAACAACAGTCGAATCTTTAGGATAAAGTGTTACAGGATAATAATCACTACCATTTACTTTTACAGATGTAATCTTAAGCTTTTCAACAGTATAAGGTGAAATCGTAACTGTACCAGTGTATGAATTTTTAATCTCTATAGAAGTATTTGGGGATTCTAAATACTTTACAGAAACATTGTTTACACAATTTGGATATGAACTTGGAGTTGTTACCTGCCAATATACAAATTCATAATCATCGTTTGGAATAAACTGTAAGTTAAGAATCTCGTCCTTACTATACGATTTTGTACCGGTGGTGAAATTTGTACCATCTGCATTTTTGATTGTTCCATATGCTGAATTACAGGTAACATTTACAGATGCCCTACCGCGTGTTGTATAATTAATCGTATACGAATAATCCTGCTGAGCTTTCATTTTAATGTCTGTAGAATCGGTTCTATAATAGGCACCTTCTTTTATAGTCAAATATACAGTACTGTTGCTTGTAACAGGAATTCGGTTTGTAGACGATGCAGTTAATGTTAATACACTACCGCTTAGAGCAGGAGAAAAATATCCAAGCACATCCTGTCCGTTACAGATAAGCGAAATATTATTGCGTATAACACTTAAACTATATGGAGTTTGATTAAAGGTTATTTTTATATCGCTGTCTTTTGGGAATGTTGAAGAATTTGGTAGAGTTGTACTTGAATCATTATAAATTTCCACCTTTGTAACCTTGAGCTTAGGTACACACTTTGGAGAAACAATAATTGTTTTTTGAGTTGTTTGATTTGCTATATAGTTGCTTGCCAAACCTGTTATTGTGGTTGAAGAAGCTGTTATATCGCTTATGTTGTACCAAGAAGTTGTAGCTGTGCCTGAAACATCCCAGCCTAAGAACTGGTAATCATCACTTGGAGTAAATTCAATTGTAACAGCTTCATCAAGATTGTACTGCTTGTTGGTTGAGGTAGTAATAATTGTTGTTGCAGAATCTAATGTTACCTTCATTGTTCCATAAGTAGTTGCCGGAGTGAAATTAAATTCAACTTTTGCATTAGTTGTTTTATTTATCTTAATTGTCTGAGTATATGGTTGTGAAAGATAGATTTTTTCTTGATATCCAATCGCAGAATAATCTGTATTTGTATAATATATGCTGTTATCAATAGTAAGATAAAGATTTGTCGTATCATCTGTAAAACTCAGACGTTCATTTGCACCAATTGCCATTGAAGTTGTAGAACCAGAAACTGTTGCAAAATAGAATTTTGAAGTTACATCTGTAGAATTATCTTCAGATGCCCCCATTCGAATAGAAACAAATTTCTCAAAGTTTGCAACTGTAAATTCAAGAGGTTTATTAAATGTAACTATGTACGTAGAATCTTTAGCATAAGTATTACTAGAGTTAAAACTTGCATCCCCTACTTTAAAAGTACTTACTGCAAATTCCTGTACAAGCATAGGATATATTTTTATATAATCATTCTGATTTGCAGAAGGAGTAAGCATTGTAACTGTTGTTTCTATAGCATTACCAGAAACCGTATTAGCAGAGAGACTTACAGTTGCCTGACTGGTTGAACTATAATTCTCAACCTTCCAGCCTTTAAATATATACCCAGACTTTGGAACAACACTAAATGTAAGTTTTCTGTCTATACCATATGCAGATGAATTAGTTACATTACAGATATCACCTGCTTCATCTTTTACAGTCAAAGTTCCCTTAGCTGTTTCACAATATCCTCTAATGTATGTTTTTAGATTAGTATTTGGCAAAAGCTTTACTGTTTGAATCGCGTCATCAGCCATGTAAATATTTTTATTAATTGAGTCTTCCGAGAATTCCCAATAAAGACTCTTATCAACAGTAATTGAAAGATTTACAGATGTTGCTGAACTTGATATTTCTGGAAGATTTGTCAAATCTGGCTGAAGGATAATCATTTTTCCATCTGTACCGCCTATATACATAGTGTACTTTGAAGTAACATCAACATCGCCTATTTTTAATGTAACATAATCTTCAGGACGGATTCTTGGTAATGTCTGCTTGAATACAATAGCAAAGACAGTATCTTTTTCATAAGTATCGGCACTGCTTGTTTGAGTAAAAGTTGGAGTTGCTGATGTTGAATATGAGTAAGCAATATAATTTACAAAAAGTTTTTGTTCAACAAGAGGTCTTATACTAACAATTCCACTCTTGGAATCTTTTACGTTAACAGTTAAGGAAGTCTTGGTTATATCTGAATATGTAATATTTGAAGCAGCAGATTGAGTATATGTTATATTCCATTTTATGAATTCATAACCAGAGTCTGGTGTAAAATTAATTGTAAAGGTTTCATCCAGGGATTTTTGATAAAGATTAGGATTATAATCTACAGTTCCTGCCACACTTGGCAGAGGACCTTGTAATTGAATCTTTGCCTTATTTCCAGTTGTTTCATTTATTCTCACTGTTTTAACATAAGGCTCTTTCATCGGAATATTTTTATCGCCTTGTGCATAATAAAGACTATTGTCTATAGTAATTGTAAGTTCCTGATATGGCTGAGAAGATGTTGTAGTTACATTGAGACGGTTATTTGCAGCATTTGAAATTATTAAAGAAGGTCCATCAACGGTGTTTGCAAGGATATATGTAAAGTAACCTGTAGACACATCTTCTTCGCCAAGTTTAATACTTACATAATTACGAAGAGCTATGGAAGAAACAGATGGCATTTCATTCAAAATGATACAATAAGAAGAATCTTTAGAATAAGAATTATTCGAGTCTGCTGATGAACTTATATCAAATCCATTTACCTTAAGCTTTGGCACAATATTCGGTGTAATTGTTGAAGTACCTGATTCTGAACCTGTAACTGTTACAAATAAAGTCTTATCATTTATTCCGGTTACGCTAAGGTTTCCGGCAGTGTCTGTTACATTCCAGCTTACAAATTCATAATCTGGTTCTACATCGGCTTTAATCTGGAATGTTTCATCTTTGCTATATTCAGTTGGAGCATAAGATTTTTCGGTATTATATAGGTCGGTAATTTTTGCATTTTTAACATCGCCTTCTGTTACTGGTAAAAGCTGAATAGTTGCCTTATCACAAGTAGTCGTATTAAGCTTATAAGTTTTGTCATCAGGAGCGTTCATATATATTTTTGAAGAAACGACATCGTCTGTATATTCATAATATAAATCGCTTGCAATACTTATTTTTAGATCCTGTGGAGCAGAAAGCTGTATGCGGTTCTCCTGTTTTGCTTTGAGTGTAAGAGTATTTTCATTTAATATCTGATCGTAATTTGAATAAACATCTTTTCCACCGCAGAGAACACTTATAAAGTTTTTAAGATTAATTCTAGAAGAAAGCTCTGCATTGAATTGAATTGTAATATCAGAATCTTTAGGATAGTTGCTGTTTGAATCTGGAGTTGAACTTATAGACCAGCTGTTTACTTTAAGTTTAGGTGCACACTCAGCAGTAATGCTTATATTACCTGTATCAAGAATTGTGATGTTTGTGTTTTTTTGGAACTTGTCTTCGATTGAAATTGCGGTGTCGTCTATTGTATTCCAGTAAAGGAATTCATAATCATCAGACGGGATAAATGTAACATTAATTTTGCGGCCAATGCTGTAGCCTGAAGCTTCAAATGCATTTCTTAAAGCGCCCTTTGCAGTTTCGGTATTAAGTGTAAGATATGCCTTATCTGTTGTTTCTTCATTTACTTTGTATTCGTAAGTCCAGCCTTCTCCACCAATGTAAACAGGAGTGCCTGCATCTGAATAGTAGAAGTTTGCATCAAGGCTCAGTTCTACAACTGCGGTTCCCGTAACGCCAATGCGGTTTGCTTTATCGGCAGGAATATGAAGATGATATACAGTCTTGCCGTCGAGGGTTTCCGGAGTCAAAGTCCATCTTGAAACAGGGAAACAGTCCTTTACGTTTGCGTTGCACTTGATTGAAAGCTTCTGCTTACAAAGTTCAAGGGTCGGTTCATGATTGAAATAAATTTCAATTCCGGTATCCTGTGCAACGGCTTCGCTTCCTGTTGTTGCAGGAGTTACCTTAACAATCTTCAATCTTTCTTTTGCAACTGCCGTTATAGTTACAGGTTCTGCAGCAGAGCCGACTAATTTCTTTGCATTGAATGTATAAGTCAGGCTGTCTGATTCTGATTTTACAACTTCAACTGCATTATCGGTATTGCCTTCAATCTGCCATTCTATAAATTGATAGCCGGTTTTCTCTTTATAAGTAAGTGTAAGTGCATCGCCGATGTTCAAGGTCTTTACGCCTGTAGAATCAAACTTTACAAGTTCCCCTGCTTCTGAAGGAACGATGAATTTAACATATGCTTTTTCAGCAGTTTCTGCATTGATTGTATACGAAGGATTATGTTCTTTTCCAAGGTATACTTTATAGGTCTGTCCGTCATTTTCTGTTACGGAATAATAAAGATCTTCAGGGATTGTTACAGTAACTATTTTGGTTCCTGAAATGCTCAGGCGGTTGTTTTTATTTGAACGGATTATGACAGTCTTGTTGTCTGTATCAAGAATAGGCTCGTCAAAGTTTGCCTTTACGCTGCTTCCGTCAATTGCAATCTTATAGCCTTCCTTGAAGCTGTCAAGATTTATTTCCTTATCAAACTTGATTTTGATGTCGCTGTCTTTCGGATAAACTGCTGACGAACTAAAAGGCCATTCATAAGAAGGACGTGGTTCATAAACTGCAGAAATTGTGACTTCTTCTGTAGAATCAATTTTCTGCATACCCCAGTAGGTTATTTTCAAAGGATTTTCTTCATCAACTTCTACGTAAACTTTATCTTTTGAATCTGGATATTCTGAAGCAGATGTTACTTCCCAATAAAGGAACTGACTCTTATCTGATTCTGTGAAAGTGGCGTTCTTCTGCTCCTGCAGGTACAAGGTCTGTGTCACAGGCGCTACCGTTTCCGGATTCTTTGCAGTATTAGTTGCAACTGTAATAACTGAACGGTCATCGGAATATTTATTGATGTTGATTGAAGCTTTTGATTCTGGCATTGAGGCGCCGTCGGTGCTCTTGATGCCGCTTTTGAAAATTACTTCGATGTCGGCAAAGTCGCCTACAATATCGAAAGGATGACTTGAGTCTGATGAAATTATGAGTGTATTTGTATCATCCTTGTAGCGGAAATCCTTGTAGCTTGAATTTATGTTTCGGTTCTTGTATTTGATTTCGATATTCTTAAAGTAAACTTCATCACCTTTCTGGTAGCCGTAGATTTTGTCCAGGCCGTTGTAAAGCGGAGTTACTATTCCAAGTTCAGAAATTTCCTTGTCTGAAAAATAAATACTCTTATCAAGATCAATCTTTGTGTTGAATACAAAAGAAAGCGACCCGTTACGGCTCTGTATTTCACCAAGCTGTCCTGACCATGATTTGAGTGTTGGCTTTAAAGAACAGATTGGTTCAATAAGCATGTTTTCTTCGGCTTTGATAAACTTAATCTGGAGTGTGTATGTAATTTCGCCGCTTGTGCTTGGCTCACTGATTTCTTCGTTTACAATTTCGATGTAATCTTTCCACCAGTTCTGATTTGTGATTTCTCGTGTGTACTTTTCACCACTCTGAATTTCTTCGTAGCGGAAATTCCAGCGGAGAAATTCGTAATCTGGTTTTACTTTAAATTTGATATTCTGATAGTCTGTTGGTTTGTATGTGATTTTACCAACAGGCGTAATTGTTCCTGATGATGCGTCTGCAGTAATCCAGAAAGAAGATGTTGGCGCATTTGCATAATCAATAGCAGCGCGGATTTTTTCGTCAAGACCGTTGTCAGTAAAAAAGTTTTCACAGCTTGTAAGATTTAGTAAAACAAAAATAGATGCAAAAAAAGAAAAAATTTTAGAACGTGTGAGTTTTGTGTTTCTCATAACTTCACTCCTGTGTAAGGCCGCTGGCGGCCGGTGTTCAATGGGAAAGCGTTAAAAAAATTGCGAAAGCAATTTTTAGCTTGTCCTATAAACAATAAAAAACGCAAAACTTTTTATAATAACGTAATATTTTACCATGTATATAGTAGAAATTGCAACCTTTTTTGATTATAGTATTCTTTAAGGAAAAAATAATATGAACGACAAATTAATTGAGCAATACAAAAAATTTTTAGATAACGGAAAAACAGAACGTGAATGTGTTGAGCAGCTTATTGCTATGGCAAAAAAAGCAGGTTATAAAGATTTAAATGCCTGCAAAAAACTTAAAGCCGGCGATAAGGTTTATATAACAAAAATGAACAAGGCAATTGCATTATTCCAGCTTGGAAGCGAAGCACTTGAAAAAGGAATGAACATTCTTGGAGCGCACATTGACTCCCCTCGCCTTGATGCAAAACAGAATCCTCTTTACGAAAAAGACAACATTACATACCTGAACACCCATTACTATGGTGGAATTAAAAAATATCAGTGGACAACCTTGCCGCTTGCAATTCATGGAGTTGTATGTAAAAAGGATGGAAGTACGGTAAAAGTAATTATTGGTGAAGATGATGCAGATCCTGTTTTCTGTATTTCTGATATTTTACCTCACCTTGCACAGGAACAGATGAAAGACAAAGCAAGTGATTTTATTAAGGGCGAGGACCTTGATTTGATTATGGGCTCCTGCGTGCCTGTAAAAAAAGCTTCCGCAGAAGAAGAAAGTAAAGCGGGTGCAAAAAAAGACAAAGAAAAAGACCGCAGTAAAAAGCTTGTCCTTAAGCTCTTGAAAGAAAAATATAATATAGAAGAAAAGGATTTTGAATCGGCTGAGCTTGAAATTGTTCCAGCGGGAGCCGCACGCGACATGGGACTTGACCGTTCCTTTATTCTTGCATACGGACAGGATGATCGTTCCTGTGCCTTTACTTCTGCAGCAGCCTTGCTTCAGGTAAGTGCAAGCGGTAAAGCACTTAAAAGAACCGCCTGCTGTCTTTGTGTAGATAAAGAAGAAATTGGTAGTGTTGGTGCAACAGGAATGGCTTCTAATCTTTTTGAAAACATGGTTGCAGAACTCATTGCTAAAGCAGGTACTACCTACAGCGAGCTTACTTTGCGCCGATGTCTTTCAAATTCAAATATGCTTTCTTCCGACGTAAATGCAGCCTACGACCCAATGAATGCAAATCTTTTTGATAAAGAAAACGCTTCTGTTTTGAGCGGCGGTATTGCTTTCCAAAAATATACAGGCAGCCGCGGAAAATCTGGTGCAAGCGATGCAAATCCGGAATTTATTGCTGCTGTTCGTGCCTGCATGGATAAAGCAGGCGTTACCTACCAGATGGCAGAGCTTGGAAAAGTTGACCAGGGTGGCGGCGGAACAATTGCCTACCATGCCGCAAAATATGGAATGAATGTTCTTGATGCAGGGGTTGCAGTTTTGAGTATGCATGCGCCATGGGAAATTGTTGCCAAAGAGGATATCTGTCAGATTTTTGAAGGATACAAGGCGTTTTTATTTCTGGCCTAACAAGACTTCATAAATTCTATCAAAGTCAGCCTTTGTGCTGAATTTAATCTCAATAGACCCCTTGCTGGTGTCGCCTTTAAAGTCCACGTCTTTTACTCCAAAGAGATTACGAAGTTCCTGCTCGAACAAGGCAATATCAGGATCCTTGCGGGTCTTTCGTTTTTCTGTCTTTTTAGCAACTGCTCGACCACCGTTGTTGTATGTATCGGCAAGAGCTTCACATTCACGAACAGAAAGTCCAGAGCCTAAGATTTTTCCAAAAAGAATGCGCATGTCGGCATCGTTTTTTACCATTAAAAGTGCACGAGCATGACCGCTGGAAATCTGTCCGGTAATAAGTGATTTTTTAATATCCTCTGGAAGTTTAAGAAGGCGCAAAGAGTTTGCAACTGTAGAACGATTCTTTCCTACTCTCTTTGCAACTTCATCCTGAGTAAGATCACTCATCTGAATTAAATTATAATAAGCTGTTGCTTCTTCTATTGGATTTAAGTCTGCACGCTGAATATTTTCTATAAGGGCAAACTCAAGCTTCTGCTGTTCATCAAACTTGCGGATTTGAACCGGAACCTTATCAAGGCCTGCCATTTTTGCGGCACGGGTACGGCGTTCTCCGGCAATAATATAAAATTCGTTATCTTTACCTTCAACCTGTTCAACAATGATTGGCTCAAGAATTCCATTCTGTTTAATAGAATCACAAAGCTCTTCAAGCAGCTTCTGGTTAAAATCGGCACGTGGCTGCTTTGGGTTTGGTTTAAGGAAATTAACATCACACCACAAACCGCCGTCTGCATCTACTTCAATGCATGCAGGAACATTTGCAGGTCTTCCGCTTTTTGCAACCTGAACATTATGAAGTCCAAGTCCTGTAGAAATTAATACTTCTTCATTTGCCTCGGGATTATTTTTAATTAATGCATCAAGGCCTTTACCTAATCCTTTTTTAGCCACGACGGATTACCTCCTCCGCCAATTTTTCATAACTTTTTGCGCCCATACATTCAGGGTCATATTTGCAGATAGGAAGTCCATGCGATGGAGCCTCTGAAAGTCTTACATTGCGTGGAATAATAGTATTGAATACTACATCCTTAAAATATGATTTAACCTGAAGCACAACATCCTGAGCAAGACGTGTGCGTGAATCGTACATTGTAAAAAAGATTCCGCCGATTGTAAGATTTGGATTGATTTCTTTCTGAACCTTCTGAACTGTCTGAAGAAGAAGTGTAATTCCTTCCAAAGCAAAATATTCACACTGCATAGGAACCAAAACAGAATCGGCAGCGGCAAGACCATTAAGAGTCAAAATTCCAAGAGAAGGAGGACAATCTATAAGTATGTAATCGTATTTATCGGTAAGAGGAGCAAGGGCATTTTTAAGGTAATATTCCCAGTTTTCCTGATCAACAAGCTCTATTGCAGCACCAGACAAATCAATTGAGGCACTGATAGCATCAAGATTTTCTATAGAAGATTTTTTTACAGCAGCCTGTGCGGTACAAGTTCCGGCAAGCAATTCGTAAATTGTAGGCTTGTCTTTTGAAACTCCAACTCCACTAGACATGTTTCCCTGTGAGTCAAAGTCTACAAGAAGTACTTTTTTACCTGCAAGTGCGATGTATGCACCAATATTTATTGCCGAAGTTGTTTTTCCGACACCACCCTTCTGATTTACAAAAACGATTGTCTTTCCCATAAAAAACAGTATAACAATTATTTGGAAAAAGGTATACTATTTAAATATGATATTAAGTGTAACATTTTCAAAACCAGGTAGTGATGTACAGGAAAAACTTGGTAGAGAATACAAGAAAATCAAAATTAAGATTGAAAATTCTGATGGGAAAACCGGGTATTTTGGTGAGTTGTTTACGGAAAAGCAGGTTTTTCACAGACATTTTAGTGAAACAGAACTTGATGAATTTGTAAAAGAGCATGCCGGAAAGACTTTTAAGAATTGTATTGAACGTACTGACAGTGAAGAAATAACGATTCTTGCAAATAAAAAAGGGAAAATCACTAAAATAGTGAAAAAACTTGATGATGTACCTGCGGTTAAGGCTGAAAAAAACAAGAATTACATTATTCAGGAAGGTCTTCCGGTTCCTTTTTTGCTTGTGCTGGGGGTTATGACTGAACAAGGAAAGGTTGTGGCTTCTCGTTACAGTAAATTCCGACAGATAAACAGATTTCTGGAATTTGTTGATGATGTTTTGCCTTCCGTTGTTACCGAGGGAGAACCTGTTCGTATTGCTGATTTTGGCTGCGGAAAATCTTATCTTACTTTTGCAGTTCATTATTTTTTGACAGAAATTAAAAAGATTCCCTGCCAGATTGAAGGGCTTGACCTTAAAAAAGATGTAATTGATTTTTGTAATCAGACAGCGAAAAAGCTTGGTCTTGAAAACTTAAACTTTAGGGTTGGAAATATTTCTGATTATTCGGGGGCAGAAGCACCTGATATTGTTATGACACTTCATGCCTGCGACACTGCTACTGATTTTGCTTTGGAATATGCAGTTAGCCGTGGTGCAAAGGCAATTTTAAGTGTACCGTGCTGCCAGCATCAGATAAATACTCAGATTACTAACAACCGCAAAGGAAAAATTAAACAGGATGATAATATTCTGGAACCAATTCTAAAGCACGGACTTTTGCGTGAAAAATTCAGTTCGCTTTTAACAGATGCTTTGCGTGGGGAATGGCTTGAACAGCAGGGCTACCGGGTTCAAATGCTTGAGTTTATTGATGAAGAACATACGCCTAAAAATATTTTGATTAGAGCGGTAAAGACAGGAAAAACACAAAAAAAAGACCGCCCACAGATTTTGGACGATCTTAAAATTGCACAGGAGTTGTGGAATTAATCCATATTCTTCCAGGCGTCTATAAACTCAAACATGAACTGCTGAATGTCGCTGAACCATTTTTTCTGGAACTTGCAAGCTTCTATTCCAATGTAGCGGAAGTGCCAGCATTCCCAGCGGTAGCCAGTTACATCTTCATAGCCTTGTGGGAAGCTTAAGCTCCAGCCGTATTCCTCTGAATGAGCATTGAGCCATTTGCAACCATCGGTTAAAGCGTATGAATCGTCAATGTTTCCAAAATCTACTGCTGCTCCAAGCTGATGCTGACTTGTTCCAGGGCGGGCAGATTCACGTTCTGCTTCTTCAAGACCATCTACACTAACCCAGTAATTAAAGGTACGTTCCTGTGTTGAATATGAACGGTAGGTTGAACTTACATCAAGAGTGATTCCGTCTTTTTTAGCAGCACGTGCCATTTCGTGAAGCGCATCATCAGCATCTTCGCGAAGAGCCAAAGTTGTTTTATTGATAATATAGTCGTCGTTGGCAACAAGCTTACGAAGATGTTTTGGTTCGTAGTCTGCACCAACCTTGTGGGTTTTATCTATTAAATAGTAAAGACTTAAATCATCAGAAGGAAATGCTTTTTCAATCTGTAAAACTTTTTCTAAGTCTGCAAGAAACTCGTTTGGATCTCCGTTTGGAATTGCATCTTTACAACGATCGCTCATGCTCATAAGAACACGATTGAGTTTTT
>JAEEGJ010015422.1_pt1 | contig 17838 bp, 21 predicted proteins | sample 8958761 | NCBI WGS metagenome assembly JAEEGJ01 (sample SAMN16246546, study PRJNA631951) | gut metagenome | biome: gut microbiome; feature: rumen; material: RS-attached | host: Bos | place: Iran: Karaj | collected 2018-10
CTCCTGGCTCAGACGATTATCAAGAATCTGAAACGTCGCCACATAGAGGGTTTCTATTGTGCGACGGCAGAAGAAGCCGTGAAGAAAGTTTCGGAACTTATCGCCGACGGAAGTAGTGTGACTTGGGGCGGTACGATGACCGTACGCGACCTGGGTATCCCGCAATATCTGAAAGATCGTGGCACACTGGAGGTTCTGGATCGCGACCTGGCTGAAACACCTGAAGATAAGCAAGCCATTTATCTCAAGGCATTCTCGGCCGATGTGTATCTGTCGAGTGCCAACGCTATCTCGGAAGACGGCGTTATCGTAAATATCGATGGCAACGGAAACCGTGTGGCAGCCATCACCTGGGGACCTAAGAAGGTTATCTTTGTTATCGGTCTGAACAAAGTGGCTCAGAATGTAGAGGCTGCACTCGCAAGGGCGCGTAGCACTGCGTCGCCCATCAACGCAGCCCGTTTCGATATTCATACGCCTTGCCATACGGATGGCGTGTGCCATAACTGCAACTCGCCGGAGTGTATTTGCAACTACGTTCACTTTCTGCGTAACTCACCCCAAGGCCGTCATGTAGTAGTACTGGTAGGCGAAAACCTTGGATATTAATTTTAATATGGTATGAAGATGATTCCGTTCTGGGAGATAAAAAGAGAAGGTGAAACTATACAGCTCTTATAATTACTTATAGTGTTTTATTGCTGTTTCAATCAACTTACGGTCGGCCATGAATGAATTATAGCCAGTTTTTACCAAATCCCAGTTTCTGGTAAGGATAGCTACACCGATGCATTTCTTAATCGTTGGCCAGAAAGCATTTCGGTTGGTTCGCATGTAGTCACGGATGATATCTTCGTCGCTTACTCCATACGACTTTAGTAGGGCCATACTCACTATGCCAGTTCGGTCCTTACCCGCTGTACAATGGAAAAGCGTGCAGATACCACTCGCTTCATTCTCTCTCAAGATAGAAACCACCTTATCCAGTTGAGCGCGACTGTAATCATCAGTAACCACATTGATATAAAGAGTTTCGAAGTCGGGAACCATCTCCTTCAGCTTCTCGGGATGCTTACGCAGATTGCGAATGATGGTCATCGGATCTGAACCCGTCTCATGAGTTATGCCAACAGCAGCATCCTTCAATAGTGGAATCTGCAAATACTTCACATCATCAGGTAAAGGATCTTGGAACTCTGCCGATTCAACAGGAGTACGAAGGTCAATCACGCAACCAATGTGATGCTTTCTGCAGAATCCTGAGCATTCCTCTTTAGTAAGGATGCTGAGTTTGCCGCTACGCAGAAACACGCCACGAGGGATAACCCCTTCAGCGCAAGGTATGCCACCAAGATCTCGCAGGTTCAACTCAAAACGTTTCATTCTTATTTCTTAAGATAATCAAATAAGTTGATGGTGCCGGCTTGCTCCTCGATATTAAGGGATGGCACTTTCTCTACCATTTTTGTGGTGCCACTCGTCTTATCTACATAGAAATGCACAAAAGCACCTGTATAGCTTCGGAATACCACCTGATACGTAGAATCCGTTTCTTCGCCCATCTGCAGATACATGATGTCGGGATTATCCTTTGCTGCACTCCAGTCGTATACTTTATGACAATAGTTGTTCACTCCATCATAAGCCATTTCTTGCGTAATCTTGTTATTGCGGCATGAGCTTAAAAACAAGGCTATAAATACGAATGTTAAAGCAATGTACTTCATCTTTATATTACAAAACATACTGATTTCATGGCAAAGATACATATTTCTCCACTTTTTTTCGTACTTTTGCAACCAAGTTTACAATACTTTAAGATAAGGATATGGTACAGCAAATCGAAATAACTCTGAATCCCAAACGTCGTGGATTCCATTTGGTAACGAGCGAGATAGTAAGTCAGCTGCCCAAGTTGCCAAAGACGGGCATCGTGAACATCTTTACCAAGCATACCAGCTGCGGACTGAGCATCAATGAGAATTGTGATCCAGATGTTCGTGTGGATATGGAAACCATCTTCAATCGCTTGGTTCCAGAGAATCGTCCTGAGTACGAGCATACGTTGGAGGGTGCCGATGATATGCCTGCCCACGCTAAGTCGACACTGAGCGGCGTCAGCATCACCATTCCCATCACCGATGGTCGCTTGAACCTCGGTACCTGGCAAGGTATCTACTTCTGTGAGTACAGAAACTATGGTGGTGCAAGAGAGTTGGTTGTTACAATTATAGGAGAGTAATTTGTTAGATGAGTAAGATTAAACTAATTATATTTGATTTTGACGGGACGCTGGGTGATACCCGTCGTAACATCACAACTACTATGCGGATGGCGATCAAGGAGATTGGATTACCAGAGCGTAGCGAGGCTGAGTGTGCCTCAACAATAGGATTACCCCTGGCAGGATGTATCAAGGCACTGTTCCCCGACATTCAGGAAGAACTCGTGCCTCGCTTCGCAGAGACGTACAGACGGATTTTCAACGAGAATCTGCAGCGCATCAAACCCACAGCCTTCTCTGGTGTTATCGATACCTTATCGGCCCTGCATCAAAAAGGCTATACACTTACAATCGCATCATCGCGTTCACGCAATTCTCTCACTGAATTGACTCACGATATGGGCATTGCTGATTACATATCTTATATGATTGGCGCCGACGATGTAAAGGAAGCAAAGCCCAAGCCAGAGCCCGTACTGAAGACGCTTGATGCCTTGCAGTTCGAAGCTAACGAAACGCTTGTGGTAGGCGATATGGCTGTAGATATCCTGATGGGAGCTAATGCCGGCACCAGAACCTGTGGTGTAACATGGGGCAACGGCAGCAAAAAAGAGCTCCAGAAAGTCGGAGCTGACTACATCATAGAGCGTATGAATGAACTTGTTGATATTTTATGTTTGGAAATATAATGAAACAATTAGAACCGAAACTGCATAAGAAAACGTTCCAGGAACTGACCACGGACGAGTTGTACGAACTCCTTAGAGTACGTAGCGAGGTATTCGTGGTTGAGCAGAACTGCGTTTATCAGGATTTGGACGGAGATGACCAGGAATCCATTCACTTGTGGCTGACTGTAGCCGACAAGGTTGTAGCTTTGGCTCGTGTATGTCCTGCTGGTACCCACATGAAGGAGATTTCGATTGGCAGAGTCATTACCACCGTGCGTGGTAAAGGCTATGGCAAACAAATCATGCTCCATGCCATTGATGCAGCCATAGAGCATTTCGGCGCAACACTTATCGACATAGAGGCACAGGAATATGCCAAGGGATTCTATGAAAACGTAGGATTCAAGCAGTCATCCGACACCTTCATGCTTGATGGCATTCCTCACATCAAAATGACTTGGACTAAAGATAACGAATAAATCTATTGTACGAATAAAAAAAGACATAAGCAGAATATAACATGTACGACATATTGAGGCTATATGGGGGACTTAGAATCAGATGCCTGTGGCGGATGATTAGGGAGCTGAAACTCGCGGCTGTTCCCGCCCTGTTGCTCCTTATGTTATTGGGAGTGATAACATGGAAAGAATTGGGGACGGCTCCCGTCTATTATAGCGTGCTGGTTGATGTAACCCTGCTATTGGCCTGGCACCTCACGCGCAGCGATAGCGTGTTTCTCTGCTCCATCTTTTGCGAAAGACGTACGAAGATGTTGTTCTTCGCGGAATACACGCTTCTGTCCGCCCCTTTCCTGTGTTTCTTCCTCTATCGTAGCGCACCTTGGGCTGTAGCCATCGTTCTACTGGCATTGGTGATCGTGTGCTTCTTGCCTTGCGGAGGCATCTCCTTGCGCCTGCCCACATGCCCGTGTCTGGCCTCCGGCAGTTACGAATATCATCGGGCAGCGCGCCTCACGCTCCCCCTACTCTTGCCACTCATGGCGGCAGGAGCCATTGGTGCCTACATCGGCAACCGCCATCTGGTCATCGGTGTCAGTATGATAGCCGTTTCTGTCTTCAGCATGTTGATGATGCGCGAGTGGCATATGGAGTATCTGTTTCATTACAAGAGTGCTGCGAGGTTTCTCCGGCTGAAATTGCTGTTTGCCCTGAGAAATGCGTGCATCATCTTTCTGCCTTTTATCGTATGTCTGCTACTTGTTGCCCCCAGTTGGTCGCAGTTGCTTTTAGGCGAATCCTACTGCCTTGGTGCAAGTCTTCTGCTGTTTCAAGTAGAGATGCTTTGCTTCGTAAGCGGCGGAACCAACAGTGGTAACGACCTCATATCAGCCCTTGTGTATGTGGCCTTGAATGTCATTTTCTGCGTGTCGGCACTGGTGCCACAGGCCTTAGTGCTCTCCGTCATCGTGTCCGTCATACTGGCTTATCATGCCTATTTAGTAATCAAGAAATATAAATGATGATTGAAATCAGGAACTTAACAAAGAAATATCGTGAGCTCACGGTCATCGACAACTTCTGCCACTCGTTTGATGGCGGCAAGGTGTATGGCATCATGGGCGAGAACGGCGCAGGCAAGAGCACGCTGTTCAGATGTATTGCCGGAATCGAGTCGTACGACGGTTCAGTCGTCGTCAACGAGAACAAGCAGATTGGTTACATGAACGATACGCCCTTCTACTACTCTTACGTCACAGGCATGGAACACATCGAGTTCTGTCTGCGTGCCAAGGGTAAGACCATCAGCCGAGACGAGATTGAGCAGTTGAATGAGAAGTTCGCCCTGCCGCTCCAGAGATACGCCAGCAGATACTCCTTAGGCATGAAAAAGCGCCTGATGCTGCTGACGTTGATGCTGCAGGACAACGACATCGTCATCATGGACGAACCCTTCAACGGCATCGATCTTGCCGGAACAATCATCCTAAGACAGTGGCTCAAGGACCTAAAGGCCCAGGGCCGTTGCGTCATCCTTTCCTCACATATCGTTGCTGCCATCGCTGACATCTGCGACGAGATGACCTACATCCACCAGGGAAAGGCCGTCTGCGACTTCTCAGGTATGTCAGCAGCATCTATCGAGCAATATATCATGGAAGAATTCCTATCATCGCATGCACCAGGGGCACCATCTGCCTCTTATAGTTTCATATAAGCGAATAGTTGGAAGTTTTATTCTTTCTGAGTATTTTCTGAATCACTTCGTATTCTTCCCAAAATGATTTTTTCGTACTTTCCTATATATAACTTTTTGTACGAAACTATAGTCATTACCACGGGAACGTCTCTGGGTCGTTAAGCACGTTAGAACGGAGGTTCTGATTCAAGGAACTAATGGCCTGCATGTCAATATCGGAGAGTGCGAAGGTCATGACGGACAGATGCTCAGCAAAGTGGCTGGGTTTGGCGCGAGGGATGGTGATGAGGTTGCGCTGCACAATCCATCGAAGAACAATCTGCGATGCGGTCTTATGATATTTCTCAGCCAGCGACTGCAATAGCGGATGCCCGATAACATCTATGTCGCCCTGCCCGAATGGTCCCCAAGCCTCGACCTGTATGCCCAGTTGATGATTGTAGGCTATATTCTCCTCCTGCGTCATTAATGGGTGAACCTCTATCTGGTTGATAACAGGCCGGATATCGGCATAGGTCAGCAAATCGTCCAGGTGATGACGGTTAAAGTTGCTCACACCAATGGAGCGCACCTTGCCCTGCCGCACATAGTCCTCCATCACCTGCCAAGTATGCTTTACACAATCTTTCACCGGCCAGTGAATCAGCAACAGGTCAATATAATCCGTCTTCAATTTGGTGAGACTCTCGTTGATAGACTGGCGTACAGCCTCACTGCCATTGCGCATATTATTAGTAGCAACCTTAGTCGTAACGAATATCTCACTGCGAGGTACGCCACTGTCGGCGATACCTTGTCCAACCTCAGCCTCGTTCTCGTAGCCTTGCGCCGTGTCGATGTGTCGGAATCCTGCCTCTAAAGCCAGCCGCACGTTCTGCCGTGCCACTTCTCCACGCAGCGTCCATGTTCCAACACCAATCTGCGGGATTTCCAAACCATTGTTTAGCTTCATATTTATTATCTATTTCAGGTTTGATTATAAAACTATCATAAATATCGGCACAAATATAGCAAAAAGTCAGCAACAATTCGTATTTTTGCCAGCAGTTTTAAATGTATTTAGGCATTATGTGTATGATAGACCAGATTATTGATTTCAATAAGGAGTTTGTGGCTCAAAAAGGCTACGAAAAGTATCTGACAGACAAGTACCCCGATAAGAAACTGGCGGTACTTTCATGCATGGATACCCGACTGACAGAACTACTCCCTGCGGCTCTCGGTCTTAAAAATGGTGACGCAAAGATTATCAAGAACGCAGGAGGCCTGGTTATCTCAGCTTTCGACTCTGCCATGCGCAGTTTGATTGTTGCCATCTATGAACTGGGCGTGGAGGAAATCATGGTCGTGGCTCACTCGCATTGCGGAGCCTGCCATATGAGCTATGACCATTTCCATCACGAGATGATTGCCCGTGGTGTGACAGACGAAACACTCGACACCATCCGCAAGTGTGGCATTGATCTCAACCAATGGTTGGAAGGATTTAAGGACACACCTACATCTGTTCGTAAGACAGTAGAAACCATCAAGACTCATCCACTTGTACCAAAGGACATAATGGTTCGTGGTTTTATCATTGATTCAGAAACAGGAGCATTAAAGGAAATACAATGAAGAAACGGAAAATCAAGTTTTCTGCTATTTTTTCTCTTTGCTGGTTTGCCCTTTTAGTCTTGCTGGTTGATGGAATCATAAAATTCCAGACACTGGTAGATTATTTCGGGTCGTACGCATTGGTAGAGATTGCATTACTGCTATTAGTTATTCTGCCAACAATGGGCGTTTACGCATTTACAAAGGAAAAGCAGGTATGATAACCATCGATACGATAAACATGTGCTCGCACCTGCAACGCAAGCTATTCGAAAAGGATGGCCTATATCATTCTCTATGGATGGCCATACAGGATGATTCAGAACTGACTGCCGTAGTCCGTTCTCGCCAGCTACATATTTATCGCAATGGCAAGAAAGTGCTTGTACTGGCAGGAAAGTCTGCACCAAAGATTATCAGAGAGGACTCGATTTGCAAGCTATTACAAATTGAGCGAATCAAGTGGATGGAGCAACACTTCAATAGTGCCTTGGCTGCCATCAAGGATGGGACTGTAGATTCTCTGAAGGCTATCAAAGATGATATTGCCGAACTCAACAAATACTATAGTAGTGAGTTGTGGAAATTGGACTTTGCTGCTGATGAAGCAGGAAAACTTCCCCCAGACCTCAAACGCGGAGTTCTATCAGAAGACGGCATTTGGAACCTGCTCTTTGACTATCGTGATATTCAAAAGAAGAATAAATGAATAAAGACGAAAAAAGACTGTTACAAAGGAAACGTTTGATGGACAACAAAGTCTATCAGACGATGAACGATATCACTCGTTATATGGATCGCTACTATCTTGATGCACTCATCGGAGTCATTCCAGGATGGGGCGATATGATAACCATATTATGCGTAGTACCTTTTATCTATTTCTCAACCCGTGTCATCAAAAGTATACCACTGACTCTTGCCATTATCAACAATGCACTCCGTGATGTGCTATTGGGTATGATACCATTCTTTATTGGCGATATTATTGATGTATTTCACCGCGCTAACACTAAGAACATGGCGATGATTCAAGGATTTGTTGACGGCAACGTGACCGTAACAAAGGAGGTGAATCAAAAAGCTATACAGTCAGCCGTAGTGCTCATCATTTTACTAATACTTATTGCTCTAATGATATGGGCTTTGGCAAGTTTTGGTAGTTACTTATATTCACTAATCACCTAATAGTCAAGCATTTAGAATTAAATTAAAATTTTACTCAGTGGTGTGAGTAATTTTACTCAGTGCAAATAAGCTACACTTTTCAATGAGTTTTAGCACCCAAAAACTACACTTTTCAATAAAAATCCCCATACAAAATTACAAACAACCGAACCAAACTTTCACAAACAACCGAATAAAATCACCACAAACAACCGAAAAATCAAAAAAAATTTGGACAATTCAATATAAATCTGTAACTTTGCGCACAAAATCAACAACGAATAAAATGATGAATAATATGTATAAACCAAGAATTGTTGACAGACTTTTGGCTCGCAAGCTGGCAGGTAAGGGTGCAGTGTTGATTGAAGGACCAAAATGGTGCGGCAAGACAACGACAGCGCGCCAGCAAGCTAAGAGTCTGCTTGATTTAGGAGACACAGAAGTTTTAAAACAGAGCAAGCAGATGATGGAAATCAGTTCAAAGACTCTCCTTCAAGGCGAAACACCCAGACTGATTGACGAATGGCAGACGATAACAGAACTATGGGATACTATCAGAAATGAAGTGGATAAGCGAAATGCGTTTTCTCAATTCATCCTGACTGGTTCTACAGTTGCACCACAGGCTGAAGATACAGTTCATAGTGGGACGGGGCGTATTGGCAGAGTCAAGATGCGTCCGATGAGTCTATATGAGTCTGGAGAATCTACGGGTAGCGTCAGCCTAACAAATCTCTTTGATGGCGAGACGTTTGCTCCCCAACCCAATAGCATCGATTTGGAGCGCATTGCCTATCTGACTTGTCGTGGCGGTTGGCCTCAAGCAACAATGCTAGAAGGTGATATTGCACTGGATCAGGCTTTTGGCTATGTTGATGACATAGCAGAAAGAGATATACAACGAGTAGATGGTGTAAAACGCAGCCCAGAACGTACGCGTCTGTTGCTTCGTTCTTATGCCCGTAATATTTCTCAGCAAGTGCCCTATAGTACCATTAAGGCCGATATGCTATCAAACGACGCAAAAACACTTGACGAGGATACCGTCGCTGACTATATCAAGGCTCTAAGAAAGCTTTTTGTGATTGAAGACCTCGATGCATGGAATCCTAACATCCGCAGTAAGGCTGCGATTCGTACTAGCGATACTCGTCATTTCGTTGACCCAAGCATTGGTACGGCATCATTAGGTTTAGGTCCAAAAGACCTGATAAACGATTTGGACTCATTTGGTCTTATCTTCGAAGATATGGCTGTACGCGACCTACGTGTATTTGCTGAAGCACTTGATGGGAAGCTCTATCATTATCGCGACAGTTCAGGACTTGAGTGCGACACCGTGCTACACCGCCGTAATGGAACATATGGACTGATAGAGGTAAAACTTGGCGGCGAAAAGCTGATAAACGATGGTGCTGATGCATTGAATACGCTTGCAAACACCATTGATACAACGAAAATGAAAAAGCCTTCATTTAAGATGGTTCTTACTGCAGTTGGGCCTTATGCATACCAAAGGCCAGACGGCATATTTGTGGTTCCCATTGGTTGTTTGAAAGATTAATATAAACAAGACAAACAAAAAATCCCCGCCAAGGTAAAACTTGACGGGGTTCTTTTTTTATAGTGATTGAAGGGATTACTCTTCAACAGCAGCCTGCGCGGCAGCAAGGAATTCCTTATTTTATAGGGGATTCAAGAAGTTGTTGTAAACCATTTGTAAACTCACTCCTTTTCTTATCCTTTCCTCTTTTTTCATTTTCGACGCTGCAAAGATATGCATTTCTTTTTTAATCACCAAAGAAAAACGCCACAAATATGAAGTTATTAATTGAAAAAGTCCTTATAAAAGACTTGGGCTGATTTACATTTACTGACGCCGTATTATTTATATATAATGTACGCGTGAATACTAAGAATCAATATTAGCACTATACATCAGCATTATCATCCGAAAAAATCACCTCACCCCCCATTTCTTTTATTTCTAATTTTAGTTTTTTAATCAGTTCTAATTGTTTCTGTAACGTTTCCTTAATCTTCTCGTTCTCGGCTAATAGTTGAATACTCAACTTACGAATACCAGAATCTGGCGTATTAGCAATATACTCATATGTTATGAGGGATGGAGAAGTGTGAACATACAAGTCATTAAAAAAATTATAGTTCAATACTCGTGATATAGCAACAAGTTTAGATGTATCAAAATAAGACTTATTAAGAATTCGAGTAACGTCAGTACGAGCTACACCAAGTTTTGCCGCAAATTCCGTCTGAGTCATTTTTAATTCTTTAAGCCGTCTGGACACTTTATCTCCAAGACCTCCAATAGCATATTCAAACTTTCCTTCTCTATATTCATCTGTTTCATTACAGAAATAAGAGCAGAAGTTGAAATCCAAGAGCATAGATATATGCATCAAAAATTTAGTAGAAATCGATTTTCTCTTCAATAGTCTACTTACATTAGAAGATGGCATTCCAAGACGTTTAGCCAGATCTGCTTGAGAATATCTTTTATCAGAAAGATATTTTGAAATCATAGCCCCAACATTAATATCAGGAATACTTATACTCTGTTCTTTATCATGAGAATCTTCAAACAAGTCTTCTTTTACGCCCATGTATGTTAATTTGAGTTAATTATATATCAATTTTCAGACATTTGTGCATTTATTGTCTGATTTTTGATTACTTTTGCAATCACATTTCTGACATCAATATCAGAGAACCACTTATAAATGGCTCAACGACGATGCAAAAATACATAAATAATATGAATTATAAAAGAATAAAAGTAAAAAAATGAAGAAAGTAGACATCCAAGACTTCAAAGAGAGTCACAACTCACAGGATTCATCCTTCGACGCAGAACTTTTAAACAAGGAACTGGCATCCAGTATTGTCAGAAATGATAAACATGTAATAATATGCCTAACGCCCAAAGGTGTTATTGCATTGTTTCGTAGTATAAAAAAAATAATAGACTCCGGTATATCCAAACGAGAGATACCAGCTATAGACAATCTCATCCCAAGAAAAGAGGTGATGCTTCGACTCTCCGTGTCTCACACTACTTTACATAGCTGGGATAAGAATGATATACTAAAACCTATAAAAATTGGTAACAAGATATTCTATAAGGCAGAAGATGTCAATAGAATAAAAAACAGATAATACTAATAAAGATATGGACGCAACAATTGAAGAAAGGCTCACGGCATTAGAAGCTATATTTCTTAATCAAAAGGAGATCCTGACCTTCCGTGAGGCCTGTACCTACACTGGTATTAGTAAAAGTAAGATGTACAAACTCACGTCGGCAAAACAAATACCGCACTATAAAACCATTGGCCTCCATTTCGACCGTAAAGAACTGGATGAATGGGTTAGAGCACATCGAGTTAATCCTAAAAATTAATTAGTAGTTTTTAATAAGAAAATAGAATATTATGGAACATCCCATGATACAATTCGTTGATAAGCTGGTGCCTTACGAGGTATTCGTGAAGGACCTCGCGAGAGAGCTTGCTGCGCTGACTACAGAGGCACTCCGCGAGCCGAACGACATCATCTCGCAAAATCAAGCTTTTAAACGTTATGGAGCTGGGAATGTTCGTCGTTGGGTTAAGGAAGGAAGCCTCGTACCTGTAAGCAAACGTCCAGGTAAGATTGAATACAATGTATTCGATTTAAAAAGACTTCAAGATCGTCAACAAGACTATTTCTAATTACATTTGACAGATGCTGAAGACAAGCAATAATAATCAAACAGTTTTGCATAGCGAAGATATAGAGATTGCAGTGCTTGGCACCCTCGTATGGGCATGCCAAAATGGCAAAGCTTATATATTCCATGATGAAGGGTTAACAAAGGATCTCTTCTATACCCCACAGAATGCCACTATTTTTGGGATTATAAGCGAATTAATAGCGGCAGGAAAGACTCCTGATTACATAACAATTACAGAAAAAGTTCTGACTGAAGGCATTTCTGAGATTACACCTGCAGATGTAGTTGTCAGGACCGAGTGGTATCCAGGGCGAGAGATAAACTTTGAGGAACATATCAGAATCCTGAAAGATCTCTCATTACGTCGTAAGACCCAAATGGTAGCACAACAACTTGCTAATGGTTGCACAGATCGAACAGTTGATATTTGCGAACTGATCAATGAGGCAGATATACTAAAATCTGATGTAGCAACTCTAACTTGTAGCAGTTTCGCTCCATATTATAAAGGAGCCGACAAGAATAGAATCCGTGAATTGCTTTCATCTCGAGGCCAAAATCTATCTACAGGCTATCATTTTGGTACAGAAGAACTTATGATAGCACCAAAAGCACTCACGTTTATCGTTGGTGCAACGGGGCATTGCAAGACAACATTTCTTCTCAACCTCGCCCTCCACGTCTGCGTAAAATACCCAGATAAGAAAGTGTTGATATTAAGTTATGAAGAAGCACTGGAGAGTGTCTACATAAATCTTTTGAATGTTTTTGCCAAAGTAGAGCTTGGCAATAACAATAGGAACATTATAACAAATCATACAATTGCTGACGGAGACCCCAACAAACTCCCCCAAATTAGTAAAGCTGAATATGATGACTATAGCCATTTCCTGGAAAACAAGCAGAATATGGTGGAATTTGAGGAACAAGAGAACAACTTCTATCAATTAATAGAAGCAGGACGATTAAATGTTCAGTATGTTGATTTTGCCGTTGACTCACTGACATCCTTCATAATCGACATGCGCAGGAAAGGACTATGTGATATTGTATTTATCGATTATGTACAGCTTCTTAACGCCCCTCTTAGAAGCAAATACCACTCACGAGAGGATGAACTAAAAGAAATATGTATAAGTCTAAAAAATCTGGCCGTAAATGAGGAATACGGATTGCCAATAGTATTTGGAGCCCAATTCAATCGTCAGGTAAAATCAGCCAAAGATTTACTAACGACCAATATTGGTGAAGCTGGTGATATTGAGCGTATCGCAAATACAATAGTAGGTTTGTGGAACTGTCAAAAGACAGAAGATCCAGGAACAGACGAACGACGAGAAGAAATAGCTAAGTATCAAGGCACAAAAGAATTCAATTCTTCAGCAATCTTCGCTAAGATACTAAAGCGTCGAGGTTACTCCAGTGGCCTTACAAGCACATTCCAATTCGAAGGAAACACTGGTCGTATCCTCGATAAAAGCGACGCAACAACCCAGGAAATCAATAATCCACAAGCAAAGCAAATGACATTCAACTATTAAAAATGAGAGAAACAACAAAAAAACAAGAAAGTAGAAACAATAATGTCAGATGTTACGAATCTGGCATAGGTATATATTCTTATTTTATCAACCATGCAAAAGTAAATGGCGTGAAGAATACGCCAAACTGTGATTACGATAATCTCTCAGAAGAAAAAAAGAAAGAGTGGCAGATGGTTTCAGAAAAAGCGTCATCTGATAATACCATAGCTGATTCACCAACCAAGTTTTACGAAATGAATGCCGATCAAATTAAATTCACCTCACTCCATAGAATTGTTCTGATGGTCTTAGAAGAGATATACAACTGTCAATCTAAAGATAATACATACAATTGGAGAAAAGGAAAGAATGGAAACGATTATTATAATCAAGGAAAGGTTTATTGCAACCCCACTCAATTAGCACAGTACATCTGGGGAGATGCCCATCCTGAATGCATCAAAAAAATAGGCAATATACTTAACGACTTAAGTAACGAAAAGGTATATCTCAGTCGAACAGAACATATGTATAAAGAAAATGGCAATGAAATAAGTAAATATGTAATAAAAGAGGTAAATTTAATTATCTCTCGAGAAATTAATATAGTTACGACAAAGGATGGAATAAGAAAGGAGTTCTATAGATACGTACAACTTCATCCTATATTTTTCGAAGGAATCAGCAAAAGCTACATTCGTCATCGAAATAATCTATACTTAAAGATTCGCGATTATTATCAGAATAATAAAGATACGAATACCAAGCAAAAGTATAAACTACCTCCAGATAGTGTAATCAACATGGTGGTCTATCTGTCAGAATTCACTAGGAATAATATTTTTCACTTGACATTGGATGAAATAACCATAGCAGAGAATATTGGTCTGAATGATTTCAGACAAAGACAGTATTCACGTGGCAAGAAAAAGATGACAACCGCCTTTGATGCTCTTTGCGATGCTGGGATGATTAAGCAATGGGAAGAAACAAAAGGAATAAAGAAACAAACAAAGTACATAATTAAATTAAATAGTGATTTCTTTGGACGTAAATAAACCTATATTCACCAAAAAGAAGAATAAAGCATATGACAAAAAACGCTATATATTTAACTTTCATGCTCAGAAATTACCTATGGACAAATATGTCATTTCCTGTCGAAAGAGCTGTTACCTATTGGTATAAACTATGTCATTTCCTGTCGCATCTCATGTCATTTTCTGTCGCAAACGGCATCCTAAAAAAGGGATTATACTCTTTATATGCTACCGTATACTCCATAATTGAATATAAGTGCATAATCATATCAATTATGTCATTTTCTGTCGCACACTATATCACTTTCTGTCGCAGAAACAAGGCATTTATGTCATTTCTTGTCGCACACTATGTCATTTTCTGTCGCACACTATGTCATTTTCTGTCGCAAGCCATAATCGTAAACAACTCTATATCAGCTAGCCTGCTCCTTAACTTTTTCTTCCACTGTATAGAGTTTATCAATGAATCAACAATCAAGGTTCAGCTGGAAGGTCTGGCTTACAGCGATACACTGACAGGCATCGCTAACAGAGCACGCTGTGAACAGACTCTTGCAGAGCTTTCAGGCGATTACACCATAATCAGTATGGATCTTGATTACCTGAAATATACCAACGACAATTACGGCCATGATATGGGCGATAAACTCCTTAGCGGCTTTTCAGATGTACTTGTAAACAGTTTTACCGATGCTCTGCTAATAGGCAGAATGGGTGGTGACGAATTTATTGTCATCCTTCCTTTTGTTGACGATGAAAGAACACAGCGAGATCTTGCATGCTTTAATGATCAGATGGAGCACAAAAACAACAACAGCGCAAACCTTCGTTTTTCTGCTTCCTGGGGATATGCTTCAAGCAGGGACAAGGAAATAAAAAGCGGTTCATCTGCGCAGAAGGTTTACCTGCTGGCAGACCAACATATGTATGCCATGAAGAACCAGCGCCACAGACAGACTCTGGGCAGGCTCTATGATGACCTCCTTGGTAAAATGATGGAAAAGGGAGGTACGAGCAATGATTAAAAAAATTCTCCCTCCACTATCCTGCTCACTGATAGTCTTCATCCTGGTATATCTGCTTATAAGTAACGGAATGAAGTTTACCGCAGAATATCCCATGGCAGAAATGGACGATGGCTGGGTAATAACATTAAATGGCGGAGTCCACAAGGATATTCCTTTGACACGATTCAGTGAAATACTTGACGGAACAACCCTTGAGCGCGGAGACAGTATAGTGATGACTACCACCCTTCCCGATCTTGGTGACATACCATTTCCTGTCATACTGTTTAAGAGCAGATACACCACTCTCACAGTTTATGTTGACGATCAGTACTATTTCGACTTTGGCTCTGATATGTATGCTGAGAATAAATTTCTTGGCAAATCTTATCACTTCATCACCCTTCCGCACGACTACGCAGGAAGAGAGCTTAAGCTTGATATGAGGGTAAGCGAAAAAGATGCTTTCAGAGATCTAAACCCTCCGATAATAGGAAGTCAGCCGGATGTAGAGGGCGAATTCATAAACAAACATCTCCCCATAATTGCAACGGGTATGTTTCTTATGGTATTCGGACTCTCATTCCTTTGCATCACAATGTTTTTTGTCAGTTCTGTGCCTGACATCAGGGCTTTCCTTCTCGGCTCCCTGTTTTGCATAAATCTGGCCATGTGGGTCATGTCCTATTACAGCATCCTGTCACCTTTTATTCATTCCAAGAATGAGACGCAGCTGGAATTCTTTACCATGTATCTCATCGTACCTTATTGTTATCTTTTCCTTTACCTGGTACAGAAGATAGAAAACAAGAGACTTTATCTCACAGCCGCGCTATTGACAACAGGCATAACGATTGCTCAATATACCCTTCACTATGTATTCGGTATCCACATGAAAGTCACACTGCCCATGTATCACATCGCAGGTGCCTTTGGATTTGGAGTTATCACCTATTACCTTATCAGGAACATTCGTAAAAAAGATATCTCTGAATCCGGTATGATCCAGATGCTTGGTATGTTTGTCTTCGGACTTGCACAATTTATACATCTCGGAATCTACTATTTAGCCAAAAAACAATATATTCCAAATGCCAACTTTTTAAGCGTAATGATCCTTGATGTGGGCTGCCTGTTCTTTGTACTATGCCAGCTGGCAAACTACCTTGTGTTTATCACAGGCGCTTACGCTCAGAGACAGGAATATGCTTCCCTTACACACCTTGCCTATGCCGATGGTCTTACAAATCTTCCCAACAGAGCTCGGGCAGATAAGATACTACATGATCTGGAAAACACAAGCCTTGATTACTGTATAATTTCCATTGATCTAAACGGCTTAAAGACAGTCAACGACAAATTCGGACATCCGTCAGGTGACAAATACATCAAAGACTTTGCCAAGGTTCTTACCACTACTTTCGATGGAACAGGATTCTGTGCCAGAATCGGCGGAGATGAATTCCTGGTTATACTGGAAGATTCAACAGAAAAAGATGTTGATGCCCTTCTGGGTCGAATGAACAGTGCCCTTAATGTCATGAATGCTCTCTACTCCGAGTATCACAGGAGCGTGGCTACAGGCTATGCATTCAAGCATGAATGCCCGGAAAATGCCACATCCCATGAGGTATATCTTCTTGCCGATCAGAGAATGTACGAGCTAAAGCGCAAGATGCATGAAGAACTCGGAATACATAACAGGCTTTAATGAGTCAAAAAAGCTCCGTTGCAACGTGGCAACGGAGCTTTTAATATTTATATCTTCATTGCTATATCCCATGCTCCCCAGATAGCTGAGCGGATATTTCCGACCTTCTGGCAATCTCCCAGAAGATGTACATTCTTGGCAGCCTGAAGAAGAGGAATAGGATGATAACCAACCGACATGATTACATTGTCAGCGGGAAGCGTAACTGTTCTTCCATCCTTGAGGTTAACTTCAACACTCTTTTCATTAATCTGCTTAACCCCTGCATTGAGATATACAGGAACCTTATTGGTCTTGAAGCAGTCACGGAGGTAACTTGTGTTGGCAAGACACATATTCTTAACTGCAATAAGGTCATCCTTCATCTCAACGATCTGAGGGTTCTTGCCCTTTCTGAACAGATCAAGAGCGATCTCACAACCTGTAAGACCTCCGCCGATGATAACAACATCGTTTCCTACGCTCTTCTTACCAAGGAGGTAATCTGTAGCGTCCATAGCATACTCTGCTGCTCCGGGAATCGGAATCTTGTTGGCCTCAGCACCTGTTGCGATGATGTACTCGTCAGCTGATGGCAGTGAATCAGGCCTTACTTCATAATTGAAGTGGATCTTGACACCGAGCTTTTTAAGCTGATGCTTCTGCCATGCGATTAGCTGTTTATCCTTCTCCTTGAACTCAGGAGCTGCAGCTGCGATGAATACACCGCCAAGTTCGCTGGTCTTCTCATAGATCTCAGGCTCGTGTCCGCGAAGAGCAAGGATTCTTGCTGCTTCCATACCACCTACACCGCCGCCGATGATGACAACCTTCTTAGGTGAATCGGTAGGTTTAACTCTGTATTTCCTGGACTGCATGCTGCGAGGGTTAACCGCGCACTTACACATTCCTGCAGACTCTGAAAGATCCTGGTCATTGGCTGTTCCGTTGTGCTTGGTAAGGTTAAAGCATGCTGAATGACAGCAGATACATGGACGGATTTCCTCCTCCATGCCTCTCT
>JAEEGJ010015432.1_pt1 | contig 17833 bp, 12 predicted proteins | sample 8958761 | NCBI WGS metagenome assembly JAEEGJ01 (sample SAMN16246546, study PRJNA631951) | gut metagenome | biome: gut microbiome; feature: rumen; material: RS-attached | host: Bos | place: Iran: Karaj | collected 2018-10
GAGTATCAATTATATTAATTCTATGATCTTTCCAGAAAGCTGTTGTTGCAGCAGATGTAATTGTGATTCCTCTTTCTTGTTCTTGTTCCATCCAGTCCATTGTAGCAGCACCTTCATGTACTTCTCCAATTTTATGTGTTTTTCCTGTATAGAATAAGATTCTTTCTGTAGTTGTTGTTTTTCCTGCATCAATGTGAGCCATTATTCCTATATTTCTTGTTCTTTCTAATGGACATTGTCTACCTGCCATCTATTTTTTCCTCCTTTTCTTGTTTGTTAATGTAAAATTGACTAAATTTGGTATATTGCTAGGAAAAGTTGTTTAAAAAGGCAAAGGAGCATACGTGGTGTATGTGACTGCGTTTTTAAATAACTTTGACAACGCAAGATACTTAATTTTGTCGATTTTACTAGAATCTGTAATGTGCAAAAGCCTTATTAGCTTCAGCCATTTTATGAGTATCTTCTTTCTTCTTGAATGCTCCACCGTTTCCGTTAACAGCATCAATTATTTCACCTGCTAGTTTTTCAGCCATTGTTTTTTCATGTCTTTTTCTAGCATAAGTTACAAGCCATCTTAATCCTAGAGTTTGTCTTCTTTCTGGTCTAATTTCTAATGGAACTTGGTATGTTGCTCCACCTACTCTTCTTGCTTTAACTTCTAGTACTGGCATTATGTTTTCAAGTGCTGCTTCAAATACTCCTAGTGGATCTTTTTGCTCTTTTTCTTTTATGATGTCAAATGCATCATAAACGATTTCTTGAGCTATTGATTTTTTACCATCTAACATTATATTGTTAACTAATTTTGTAACAACTTTGCTATTATATATTGGATCTGGTAATACATCTCTTTTTGCTATAAATCCTCTTCTTGGCACTATTCTTCACTCCTTTCTTCTGAGATAAAATCTCTTATGTGATGTTTATAGAAACATCAAAGTTACTCTGATAGGCTTTGCCTACCCGTATAGTGTTTATATATTTCTAAATTTAAGTACCTCTTAAATTAGTAAGATACAAACGCTATTATACTTCCCTAATTTTATTTTTTAGGTTTTTTTGCTCCATATTTAGAGCGTCCTTGCATTCTGTCTTTAACTCCTGCTGTATCTAATGTTCCTCTAATAATGTGGTATCTTACACCTGGAAGGTCTTTTACTCTTCCTCCTCTTATTAAAACAACACTGTGTTCTTGTAAGTTATGTCCTATACCTGGGATATATGATGTAACTTCATAACCATTTGAAAGTCTAACCCTAGCAACTTTTCTTAAAGCTGAGTTTGGCTTTTTAGGTGTTACAGTTTTAACTACTGTACATACTCCTCTTTTTTGTGGAGATCTTGCATTTGTTTGTTTTTTATTTTTTGAGTTGTATCCATGTTGAAGAGCTGGTGCAGTTGATTTTGTAACTCCTGTTTTTCTTCCTTTTCTTACTAATTGATTAATTGTTGGCACTTAAATTTCACCTCCTACTTTTAAGTATTTATTTTGTTTTGCCTATAAACAAAGCAAAACCGCTACGGAAATAACTATTTCTAGATTTTTCCATAACGGTTATATTTTATCACGTTTTTATATTATTGTCAATGTTTTTCTCAATTATCTTTATTTTTTATATTTCTGGTCCTTTCATATCAGATTTATCTGGCTGTTCTAAATCCATTCTTTGTGGATTTCCTTCACCTTCCTGTTTAAATTTATCTTCTGTCGCTTTTATTCTGTCCATTACTTCTTTGTCATCTTTTACATTAACTTCTGCCCTTAATCCATCTAGTTCTTTAACTTGTGCTTCTAGTTCTTCTGCTTGTTCTTCTAATTCTTCTGGTACTATTTCATCTTGTTCTTCTATTTTTTCTTTTGCACTTTCTAAAGCTTTTACTTCTTTTGAAGTTAGTTTTGCAAATCCATTCTTAACTGTTGTTACTACTTTCTTTATAATTTCTTTTATCTTATCAAATATACGCTTGAAGAATCCTTTTTTCTCTTCTTTTTGTTCTTCATACTCCTCATATTCTCCATCAAAAATTTCTTCATCATCATATTCTTCACCATGTTCTTCTTCATCAAGGTCTGCTCCCCAGTATTCTTCCTCATCATGCTCTTCTTCTTCATGTTCTTCTTCTTCATGTTCTTCTTCTTCATGTTCTTCTTCTTCATGTTCTTCTTCTTTTTCTCTTTTTGCCTGTTCTTCAAGTTGAGCAGCAAGTTCTTCATAATGCTTTTGCTCATTTTCATCTTCTACTACAAGTTCTGCACTTTCATAATAGCTATCTGTATCCATTGTTTCAGATGTTTCTTGTCCTTTTTCAGTATTACCTTGAGCATTTTCATCAATTACTTGTTCTTCTGATTTCTTATCTAATTCCTCTTCATGTTCTTGTTTTTGAGCAGGTTGACTTTGATTTGGTTGATCTGCTCTCGGTTGTTGTTTGTCAGGTTGACTTTGATTTGGTTGATTTATTTTTGGAAATGTACTATCCAATATTTTAATCATATCCCCTATATTATTATTATCTTTGATTTTTTCTAAATCTTTTTCATATTTATCAAATTCATCCCATAAATCACTTAATCTATCATCACTTTGTTCGTCTAATTCTGGATCTAAATTCTTATTTACTTCGTCTATTTTTTCTTGGTCTGCTTGCGCTCTTCTTTTTAAATTTTGATATATACTGTCAGTTTGTTTTACATTTCTTGATTCGTGTAATTCAATTAATCCTTGAACATATTTTAAATCTTCTTCTAGTTTTCGTTTTTCATCTTTTAGACTATTAATTGTTTCAGGATTATTCAATCGTCTTGTAAAAGCTTCATCAATTCTACTTTTTTCTTTTTTAATTTCTTCTTGTGTCTTTGTTACAAAATTATCAATTTCAGATTTTAATTTTTTTTCTAGATCATCCACTTCATCGGATATTTCGTTCAATTCCTGTCCTCTATCGTCTAATCCCAAAACTACGCTTTCATCTCTTGCTCTCTGATTTTTAATTGGATTTTTACTACCATTTTTTAAGACATCTTCATGACGAGCTTTATATTCATCATTATCCTTTTCCAAAATATCTAAGTTTTTTTCTATTTCTTTATTATAGTCCTCAATCTCTTCCTGTCGAGCTTTAAAATCTTGTATGCTTCTTCTAATTTTTTCTAAATTTAACATTTATTTCCTCCTCTTTGTGTAAAATAAATTTCTCTTTTTATTCTCACTGTTTTATATATTACACATTTAATCTTTTTAATTAGATTAAATAAATTTAAAATCCTCTTAATTTTATTTTGATGTACTTTCAATATCTTTTTTAATTATACCACATTATGTCTACAAAGTCAATCTTATGTTTGTTATATTACATTATAATCACACCTATTACCTTTCGTCACCTCTATCGATTTTAATGTTTGTGTCGGCATTTTCTGTGTTATCTTGTTCTTCTTTTACTCCTCTTCCCATAAGAAGTAATTGACGTTCCACTCTTAATTTCTCAAGTTTTTCAGAAATAACCTCTATTATTTCATCATATTTATTCTTAGCTTCCTTGTTTTCTCCCGCTAATCTTCTTTCCATTTCTTTAACATATTTCATTGTTGATAAACTACCAATTTGGTCATCTAATTCGTCCAATCTCTTTTTGTCTATTCCCATCAACCAATCCGTTTTCTTTTTGTCTATTTCCATTCTCTACTCTCATTTTTATATGATTTTAGCAGACAAATACTTTACTTGCCTGCTTAAATTTTATTCCTCAAATACTCTATCAAATTCGTCTCCGTCAATTTTCTCTTTTTCTAAAAGTATTCCTGCAACTATGTGTAATTTATCAATATTTTCTGATAGTATTCGTTTTGCTCTTTCATAAGCAGTATCTATTATCTTCTTTATTTCTTCATCTATAATAGCAGCTGTTTCTTCTGAGTATGTTTTAGATTGAGCTAAATCTCTTCCTAAAAATACTTCCCCATTATCTCCGTCAAACATTATAGTTCCTAATCTATCACTCATACCATATACTGTAACCATGCTTCTTGCCATTTTTGTAGCTCTTTCTATATCATTACTTGCACCTGTAGATATATCATCTAAAATTAAAGCTTCTGAAACTCTTCCTCCTAATAATGATACTATAGTTTCTTCCATATATGTTTTAGATATAAATGATTTATCTTCTGTTGGTCTATACATTGTATATCCTCCAGCCATTCCACGAGGTACTATAGAAATTTCATGTACTGGGTCTTGTGTAGGTAAGAATTTACTTACAACTGCGTGACCTGCTTCATGATAAGCTACTAATTTCTTTTCATGTTCATTTCTTACTTTAGTTTTCTTTTCAGGTCCCATAGTAACTTTAACCATAGCATCTTCTATTTCTTTCATTCCTATTTCTGTATTGTCTCTTCTTGCTGCTAAAAGTGCTGCTTCGTTTAAAACATTTTCTAAATCTGCTCCTGAAAATCCTGAAGTATTTTTTGCTATTATTTTTAAATCTACATCTTCTGATAGTCTTTTCTTTCTGCTATGAACTTCTAATATTTGCTCTCTTGCTTTTACATCTGGTGCACCTACAACAATTTGTCTATCAAATCTTCCTGGTCTTAATAAAGCTTTATCTAATACATCAGGTCTATTTGTTGCAGCAAGCACAATTACGCCTTCATTAGCTGAGAATCCATCCATTTCAACTAATAATTGATTTAATGTTTGTTCTCTTTCATCATGTCCTCCACCAAGTCCTGCACCTCTTTGACGTCCTACTGCATCTATTTCATCTATAAATATAATGCATGGTGAATTTCTTTTAGCTTGTTCGAATAAGTCTCTTACACGAGATGCTCCAACACCAACAAACATTTCTACAAAGTCTGATCCACTTATTATAAAGAATGGTACTCCCGCTTCTCCGGCTACTGCTTTTGCTAATAGTGTTTTACCTGTTCCTGGTTGACCTACAAGTAATACTCCTTTTGGGATTCTTGCACCCATATCTGTAAATTTCTTTGGATTTTTTAAAAATTCTACTATTTCTTGTAGCTCTTCCTTTTCTTCATCAACACCTGCAACATCTTCAAATGTAATTTTATTTTTATCTGCAGTGTTTACAAGTCTCGCTCTACTTTTTCCAAATGTTAATGTTTTGTTTCCCCCTTGTGCGTTATTTCCATTCATCATGAAAAACCAGAATACAAGGAATATTATTACTAATCCGAATGGCATTAATAATCCTAGCAAAGTAACCCATATTGATTTAGATGCGCTTTCTATACTAAAGCTTCCAGCTTTTATTTCATCATTTGCATAATTCATAAAGCTATCTAAACTTGGTATGTTTACTTGCTTTGAGCCTTTCTCTGATTTTAGTTTAATATATGCAGATGTCCCGTCTGAATTAACCTCTATTGACTCTACATTTTTTTCTTCAATATTTTCTATTAATTCAGAATATGTCATCTTTGAATTAGTGTTGTCTACTATTGAAGAAATAACAACTATTAAAATTATTCCTATTATTAGCCATGTAGCTAATGATTTTATTCCGCTTTTCACGTTAAATCCTCCTTTATTTAACAGCTTAGCTGTCTTTTAATATAATTTATATGAAATATAACACATAAAAAAGTATTTTGCAATACTTTTTTTGTGTCTTTTTTATTACAATTTCAAGCTATTTACGGATTCTTAATTTGTAGCTTCAAAAAAAATTTTTCCTTTATTTACTAAAACTTTAATATTTTTATTTGGCATTAAATACTTATTCCCTATATTTTTTTCACATAGTTTAATAATGTCTTCAATATTAATTTTCTCTATATTCTGCGTATTCCCTAATGCTTTAGCAATTGTATATATTATTAATCTTTTTCTGATTAAAATATCACATTTATTAAACTCTTTTAAATTTAGTATTATTAAATTATTCTTTTCTTCTATTTTTATTTGATTGTATTTTTGTTCGGTTTTATTATTCAAATAATCCTCTGTTTCTGTTGCAACTTCAGATAATCTATTCATTGTTTCTATTATATTATAATTAAACTCTTTTTTAATGTATGGTAAAACAATATTTCTAACCTTGTTTCTTGTGCAATCATTTTCGAAGTTTGTTTTGTCTATTCTTGGATTTAAGTTATTTTGTATGCAATATTCTTCTATTTCATCTCTAGCGCATTCTATTAATGGTCTTATATATTTTCCCTCTCTAATTGGTTCTATTCCTTTTAATCCTGAAATTCCTGTTCCTCTAATTATATTCATAATAATTGTTTCTGCTTTATCATTCTTATTGTGTGCAATAGCAATCTTATTTGCTTTTTCTTTTTGCATTATTTCTTCAAAAAAATCATATCGCAAAATTCTGCCTGCTTCTTCTAATCCTATTTTATTATTATTTGCATATTTTATAACATCTATTCTTTTACAATAAAATTTTATTTGATTCTTTTTGCAATAGTTTTGAACAAAAAGCTCATCATCATTTGCTTCTTCTCTTATTTGATGATTAATATGAACACAAATTATTTCAAAATTTATTTTTTTTTCATTTTTTAATTTGTTTAAAATATCAAGTAATGAAATAGAATCTGGTCCTCCAGAAACCCCTACTACAACTCGATCTCCGTCATTAATTAAATTATATTTTTTTATTGTATTTAACACTTTTTGTTTCATTATTACTATCATCCCTTTCTTTAGGCACAAATCTGGTTGGAAAAGAATTAAATTTTGACAATGACTATTGAATAAACTTATACTATTTTATTGAAAGACAGTTCTTCTGTATAAAAGAACTGCCCCTACTCAAAAAAATTACTCTTCATATCCTCTTGCTAAGTTTGTAAATTTTGTATAATTTCCCATCCATACTAGTTTTACTGTTCCTGTTGATCCACCTCTATGTTTTGCAATTATTACTTCTGTAAGTCCTTTATCTTCACTATCTTTGTTATAATAGTCATCTCTATATAAAAACATAACTATATCGGCATCTTGCTCTATAGAACCAGATTCACGTAAGTCTGAAAGCATTGGTCTGTGGTCTTCTCTTTGTTCTACAGCTCTAGATAGCTGTGATAATGCTATAACTGGAACATTTAATTCTTTTGCAAGTATTTTTAAAGAACGACTTATCTCTGCTATTTCTTGTTCACGGCTTCCATTTTTTCTGTTATTACTTCCTTGAACCAATTGAAGATAATCGATTATAATTAAACCAATGTCTTTTTCCATTTTTAACTTTCTACATCTTGTACGAATTTCCATTACAGAAATTCCTGGGGTATCATCTATGTATATTTGAGCTTCCGAAAGCTTTCCAAGAATACTTGCAACACTTGACCAATCGCCTTCTTCTAATTTACCAGTTCTAATCTTATTACTATCTACCATAGCTTCACTGCTTAAAATTCTGTCTACTAATTGGTCTTTTGACATTTCTAGGTTAAATATTGCAACTGGTACATTTGATTTAATCGCAGCATTTGCAGCAATATTTAAAGCAAATGCAGATTTTCCCATTGCAGGTCTTGCTGCAAGTAGTATTAATTCTGAACCATGTAAACCTGTTGTCATATAATCTAATTCACTAAATCCGGTTGCAACACCTGTTATATGTTGTTTTCTGTTATATAATTCTTCTAATTTACTAATGCTTTCTATTAAAACATCTTTTATTGGAGAAAATCCTGTACTACCATTATTTTGTACTAAATCAAATATCTTTTTTTGTGCAAGATTTATAACATCATCCGCATCTTCTGTTGGACTATATCCTATATCTATTATTTCATTAGCTGTTTTTATTAAATTTCTAAGCATATATTTTTCTTCTACAATGTTAATATATTTTTGTGCATTTGCAGTAGTTGGAACCTTTGCAGGTAGTAATGCTAAATACTCCATTCCGCCAACTTTATCAAATAAATTCATTGCATCTAACTCATCTTTAACTGTAATTAAATCTATAGGCTCAGATTTGTTATATAAGTTTAGCATTGCTTCAAATATAGCTTTATTGTCTTCTCTATAAAAACTATCTGATTTTAATTTTTCTACTGCAAGCATTACGGCATCTTTATCTGTAAGCATACTCCCTATAACTGCTTGCTCTGCTTCTATATCATGTGGTGGCACTTTTCCTAATTCCATAATCCATTCTCCTTCTATTTGGGGACGGGGTAAAAATTCACTCACGTCCATTTTTTTTGAGCTCGACATTTTGAACTTTCTTTTATGGACAGAGAAAAAAAGTAACCTCAATTCACCAAATATTAACAACCTCTATTGTTGAATTGTACTTAAACTCTAGTTGCAACTTTTACTGTTCCAACTACTCCTTCAAATAGTTTTATATCAACTCTTTTAACTCCTAATATTTTTATAGGTTCTTTTAAATCTATTTTTTTCTTGTCTACTTTTATTTGATAATCATTTTCAAGCTTTTCTGCTATTTCTTTACTTGAAATACCTCCAAAAATTTTACCATTTTCTCCTGCTTTAACTTTAAATTCTAGTGTTATCTTTGAAAGGCTTTCTGCTATTTTTTCAGCTTCTTGTTTTTCTTGACCTTTTTTAAATGCTACCGAATCTTTCTTTGTTTGTAATTTTGATAAATTACCTGGTGTTGCTTCAACTGCTAGATTCTTTGCAAATAAATAGTTTCTTGCATATCCATCAGATACATTTATAATTTCATCTTTTTTTCCTATACTTTTAACATTCTCTTTTAATATTACTTTCATTTTGCTCTCCTCCTTTTGATTTATGGTAACATTGTACTACATTTTTTTGAAAATAGCAATATTATATCATTTAAAAAATTGGAAAAGGGGACGGTTCTCTTTTCCAGTCAAAAAATGGAAAAGAGAACCGTCCCCTTTTCCATTAACTTTCTGTTTCTTCAAAATATTCATCTATTTTTTTTATTAATTCTTGTTTTACTTCTTTAATTGTTTTTCCTTGAATTTGAACACCAGCAACTGTGCTATGTCCGCCTCCACCCATTTTTTCTAGGATTAGTTGAACATTTATTTCTCCTATTGATCTACCACTTATGCTTATCATGTCTCCTACATTTCCTAAAACAAATGATGTTGTTATATTTCCTATTGTAAGAAGTTCATCTGCAGCTTTTGCACAAACAACACCTGCATCTTTATCTTCACTTTCATAAGTTGAAATTCCAATTGTGTCTCTTATAATTTCTGTTTTATCTATAATGTTTGTTATCTTTTTGTACGTTTCTAAGTCACTTTGGAACCATTTTTTTACTTTTATGATATCGACTCCATATCTCCTTAAATATGCAGCTGCTTCAAATGTTCTAACACCTGTTTTAAATGTAAAGTTTTTTGTATCCATCATTATTCCAGCATATAATGCTTCTGCTTCTAATGTAGTAAGTTTTGGTTGCTCTTCTGTATATTGTAAAACCTCTGTTACAAGTTCAGCAGCAGATGATGCATAAACTTCGTGGAATGTTAAAATGCTATCTTTTATAAAATCTGTGCTTCTTCTATGATGGTCAATTATTGCTATTCTACTTGTTTTATCTAATAATTCTGGAGCCTCCACATGGCTAATTTTATTTGTATCTACAACGACTAATAACGTTTCTGGAGTTATTTCATTTTCTGCTATTTCTTTATTTATTATTAAGCCTTCATACTCTTGGTCTTCGCTTAAACTTTGCAATAATTCTTTTAAAGCTAATCCTTCAGTTGAAGCTACAATATTAACTTTTTTATCTAGACTTTTTGCTAATCTTGATATACCTAAAGCTGAACCAATTGCATCTATGTCTGGATTATTGTGTCCCATTATCATTACTTGATCTGTTTCTTTTATAAGTTCTTCTAGAGCATGAGCTACAATTCTAGCTTTAACTTTAGTTCTTTTTTCAAACTCTGTAGTTCTTCCTCCAAAGAAAATATATTTGTCATTTTCTCTAATTGTTGCTTGATCTCCTCCACGTCCTAAAATAACATCCATTGCAGCCTGCGCAGTTTTATACTTTTCCTTGTTTGTTAAACCATCATTTGAAATAGCAATACTTAGTGTTACTTGAACTTTATTAATGCTAATGTCTTTAATTGTATCTAATATACTAAACTTGTCTTCTTTAATTTTTTCAAGATACTTATAATCAAATACATACACAAATCTGTCTCTATCTGATTTTATCATAATACCATCAACTCTATTTGCCCATTCATATATTGCTTTTTCAATTTCTGCCATAAGTTGAGGTCTTTCTTCTGCATCAATTTGAAGCATAGTTTCTTCATAATTGTCTATCATTAAAATTCCAATACAATTTTTCGAATTTTCATATTCTTTTTTTAATTTAACTTCTTCAGTTTCATCTATAAAGTATAAAATCATCATATATTTGTCTGATTGTTTCTTTTTGTTTATTGTTCCAGATTTTATAAACTCTCCTAAAACTTTATAGTCATTATTTCCTATTTTAATATTTTCTTTAATATTTTTATCTTTTTCATCTTTTTGTTGTTCAATTTTATTGTTAATCCTATCTAACAATTCATTTATATACAAAGACATATCTTCATTTGCAAATTCTGAAACATATCTTGTACTTCTCCAAATTATATTTCCATCTGTTTCTAAAATGATTAATGGAAATGGTGAGTGAATTAAACTGTTTTTTGCAGCTGCATTTACATTTAGTGTTAAGTCTTGTAAATGTTGTGATATTTCACTCTTTCTTTTATTGTTTGCAAAATATGTATATGCCATAATTGCAATAAAAAGTAATATGGATGGAATTATCATTATAGGCTTTAAAATGCATATTATGATTAATAATATAAATATTAAAACTAAATAAATTTTGGTTCTTGATACTAAACTATCAAAAATCCTTCTATTACTAGTTTGCATATATTCCCCCTTTTACACATATACTATTTTACCTCTAAATCCATTTTTTGTCAAATTTTTAAAAAATATTGACTTTCAAGGCTTTTTTATAGTATAATTACACCATTAAATATAGAAGGGACTGATACTATGGCATATAATTTTAAAGAAGTAGAAAAAAAATGGCAACTTAAATGGGACGAAGAAGGTACATTTAATGCCTCAAATGATTATAAAAAAAAGAAATGGTATGGATTAATAGAATTTCCATATCCATCAGGACAAGGATTACACGTAGGACATCCAAGAAGTTACACAGCACTTGATGTAATTGCTAGAAAAAAAAGATTACAAGGATATAATGTGCTTTATCCAATTGGATTTGATGCATTTGGTCTACCTGCAGAAAACTATGCTATAAAGACAAACGTCCATCCAAAGATTACAACTCAAAAAAATATTGCACATTTTACAGAGCAATTAAAAGCTTTAGGATTTTCATTTGATTGGTCAAGAGTTGTTGATACAACAGATCCAAATTACTATAAATGGACTCAATGGATTTTTATTCAATTATATAAACATGGATTAGCATACAAAGCAACAATGCCAATCAATTTCTGTACAGGATGTAAAGTTGGTCTTGCTAATGAAGAAGTTGTAAATGGTGTTTGTGAAAGATGTGGAAGTCCTGTTGTTCAAAAAGAAAAATCACAATGGATGCTTAAAATTACAGAATATGCGCAAAGATTGATAGATGATTTAGATGAAGTTGATTTCTTAGATAAAATAAAAGTTCAACAACGTAATTGGATTGGCAGAAGTGAAGGTGCAGAAGTTGAATTTAAAATTGCAAATACTGATGAAACTTTACAAGTATTTACAACAAGACCAGATACTTTATTTGGAGCTACATATATGGTTATTGCTCCAGAGCATAAACTAATAGAAAAATTTGCAGACAGAATTACAAATCTTGATGAAGTAAAAGATTATCAAAACAAAGCAGCATTAAAATCAGATTTTGAAAGATCAGAAATTAATAAAGATAAAACAGGTGTTGAGATTAAAGGAATTAAAGCAATTAATCCTTTAACAAACACTGAGATACCAATTTGGATTTCTGATTATGTGCTTTCAAGTTATGGAACAGGTGCTATAATGGCAGTTCCTGCACATGATACAAGAGACTTTGAATTTGCAACCAAATTTAACTTACCAATAATTCAAGTTGTAAAACCAGCAGATAGCACAGAAGTAGAATTACCTTTTACAGATGTCGAAACAGGAATTTCTATAAATTCTGGATTTTTAACAGGTCTTTCTGTAGAAGATGCAAAAAGAAAAGTTACAGAGTATTTAGAAGAAAATAAAATTGGAGCTAAAAAAGTAAATTACAAACTTCGTGACTGGGTATTTTCTCGTCAAAGATATTGGGGCGAGCCAATTCCTATGGTACATTGCGACTGCTGTGGATGGGTTCCTCTTGACGAAAAAGATTTACCTCTAACACTTCCAGAAGTTGAAGATTTCTTACCAGGAGAAAATGGAGAATCTCCACTTGCCAAACAAACAGAATGGATAAATACAACATGTCCTAAATGTGGTAAGCCTGCAAAAAGAGAAACTGATACAATGCCTCAATGGGCAGGCTCAAGCTGGTATTTCTTAAGATATATGGACCCACATAATGATAAAGAATTAGCTTCAAAAGAAGCTTTAGAATACTGGTGCCCAATAGATTGGTATAATGGTGGTATGGAACATACAACTCTACACTTACTTTATTCAAGATTTTGGCATAAATTTTTATATGACATTGGTGTTGTTCCAACAAAAGAACCATATGCAAAAAGAACTTCTCATGGAATGATTCTTGGAACAAACGGTGAAAAAATGTCAAAATCAAAAGGTAATGTTATAAACCCAGATGATATAGTAAATGAATTTGGAGCAGATACATTTAGAGTTTATGAAATGTTTATGGGACCTTTTGATCAAACAGCCGCATGGTCTATGGAAAGTATTCGTGGATGTGGTAAATTCTTAGATAGAGTTTGGAATATGCAAGAATTTATGGTTGATGGAGAAACCTTTACTCCAGAAACAGAAAAAATGATGCATAAAGCTATTAAGAAAGTCACAAACGATATTGAAGAAATGAAATTCAACACATGTATTTCTACATTTATGACAATGATTAATGAATTCTATAAACTAAAAAGAATTAATAAAGCAGAATTTAAAACATTTTTAACATTACTTAATCCTTTTGCACCACATATGACAGAAGAATTAAATAAACTAATTGGTTTTGAAAATGATATTTCTACATATACTTGGCCAGAATATGATGATTCTAAAACTATAGATGATGAAATAGAAATTCCAGTTCAAGTAAATGGAAAACTTAAAGCTACAATAAAAATTACTTTAGATGAAGAAGAATCTTCTGTTAAGAAAAAAGCATTAGATGCAATTTCTAATGCAGTAGAAGGAAAAACTATTGTAAAAGAAATTTATGTTAAAAATAAGATTTATAATGTAGTTATAAAATAAATGATTGTATTAGTGGCTTTGCCACTTACGAATCATTATATGCGCTAAAATAACATTTAAAGCTGAGGAAATAAATCCTCAGCTTTTTCTTTTTATATATTTTTATACTTAAAATATTTTTTATATGAAAATATTGAAAATATGATAACTACTAATAAGAAACCAATACCTTTAATTGCATAACCTGTATATGGTAAATTACTATTTTTAGATTCAGCATTTTTTGTTTCTACGTTATTATTATTTTTTTCATTATTTGTAGAATTAGCATTTGTTGTATTAGTTGTATTTGTTATGTTAGTAGTATTCGTTGTGTTTGTTGTATTTGTTGTATTAGTTGTGTTAGTCGTATTTGTTGTGTTGGTTGTATTCGTCGTGTTTGTATCTTCACTTGGTTTTACACTAGCTTTTTCAATAGAAATATTTTGACTAATTTCACCTATACTTACTATAGATGCATCCTCTTTTGCAGCTTCAATAGATGTTAATTTAATTAATGTATTTCCAATTTTAGCATTGTCTTTTACTTTTAATTTAATTACACCAATATCTCCTGCTTTTGTTGTAGCATTGTAGTCATCCGTAATTATGCTAAATAAACTTTCCGTTTGGCTAACAGTCCACCCATCTTTTTTTTCAACTCCAGTAAAGTCAAAAACTGATGAGTCATAGTCTAAAGTAAAACTAACAGCAGCTATTCCCTCTGTAATATCTTTTGCAGATATTGTAATTTTCAACTCTTGACCTGGATTTGGGTTACTTGGATTAAAACCCGCACTAATTTTGCATATATTATCTGCAAATACAGTTCCTGCTAATAAGATATTTAATAATAAAACTATTATTAATAATGTTCTAAATCTTTTCATTTTTATCGTTTGTCCTTTCTAAAAATTTATCTATATTTAGAATAACATATTAAGAATTCTTTTTCAAGACCTTTTTGATAATTTATTTTTGAATTTTTTTCTTTTTTCTTGTAAACTCTTGTATTCGTAATAAAAGAACCTATAAACAAATTTATTAATCTTATTTATAGGTTTTCATTTTTAATCTATATTTAACCAGTCAGGATGTTTGTCACTTACACTTTTGCTTGCTTTTGCTGCAATATATCTTCTTACCTTTAAAACATCTCCTATGTCTATTGTTCCATTTTTATTAATATCCCCATCAGATACTTTTTGAGTAGATAATTTCCATTGTTGATGCTTTTGTTGTACTTCTTCTCTATTTGATTGTGCTATGTGTCTTAGCATTAATAGTATATCTCCTATATCTATTTGTCCATTTTCATTTAAATCTGAATTTTTCATAAATATATACCCTATTTCGTTGTCTTCTGCAAATCTATGTGCTATGCTATTTTTTTTACATATAACTGGTCCTTCACATCCCAAAAATGCTCTTTTTCCTAAACTTGTTACACTTTTTGGTATTATTATATTTTTTAAACTACTACATCCAGAAAATGCACCATATCCTATATTCGTTACACTACTTGGAATTATTATACTTTCTAAACTACTACACCCAGAAAATGCACTATATTCTATATTAGTTACACTATTTGGTATTTTGATTTCTTCTAATCCTATGCAACCAGCAAAAGTAAGGTATTCTATTTTTGTTAAACCCTCTGGAATATTCATATTTGTTAGGCTTGTACAACCAGAAAAAGCATAATTTCCAATACTGCTAATTTTTTCTGGTAATGTTATATTTGTTAAGTTACTACAATTTCTAAATGTAAAACTTCCTATTCTATTTACACCATTTGGAACATTAATATTTGTTAATTTTCTACAATCCTCAAATGCATTTTCTCTTAAATATGTCAGACTATTCGGAATTGGAATATTCTCTAGATTACTACATCCATAAAAAGCATAGCTGCCTATATAAGTTACACCATTTGGAATTATTATATTTGTTAGATTAACACATACCGTAAAAGCATTATCAGATATTTTTGTTACTGTATCTGGTATAGTAAAACTAATATCTTTCTTTGCAGCAGGATAACAAATTATTTCAGTCATATCTTTACTATACAAAATTCCATTTACACTTATATAGTTTAAATTGTTTTCTTCTACATTTATATATTTTAAACTATCACATTCCCTGAATGCACCATATCCTATCCTTGTTACGCTATTAGGAATATCAATTTCTTTTAAATTACAACAGTCTAAAAATTCTCCTATACTTGTAATTCCTAGATTTATTACTATTTTTTCAACTAACTTTGTATATTTTTTAGGACAAAATACATAATCGCTACTGTTTCCTTCTTTCATATTCCCAATTCCTGAAATAGTAATTTTTTTATCTTCCAATGTCCATTTTGCTATTATACTTCCATCTCCATTTTTAGAGATGTCCCAGGTTTCTTCTTTATTTACCTTATATTCTTCTCCTATATCAGTTTCTATATTATCTAATAAGATATATGGTATTCCTTTACTCTCAGCATATTCATGTATTTTACTATTTGTATTGCATATTATTGGTCCTTTACAATCGGCAAATGCATAATCTCCTATACTTGTAACATTATTTGATATTTGTATATCTGCTAAATCCTTACATTCATAGAATGCTGACCTTCCTATTTTTGTTACACTATTTGGTATTGTTATATTTTTTAAACTGCTACATTTATAGAATGCTTCCTCTCCTATACTCTCTACAGCATTTGAAATTGATATATTCGTTAAACTGCTACATTCCATAAAAGCTCTAATTCCTATACTTGTTACATTATTTGGTATTGTTACACTCTCTAAACTACTACATTCAGAAAATGTATCCTGTTTTATATTTATTACATTTTCTGGAATAATTATGTTTTTCAAACTACTACACTTACTAAATGCGAAAATACCTATATCTGTTACACCGTTCGGTATTGTAATGTTTGTCAAATTAACACATCCTAAAAACATTCCCTCTTCTATATTTGTTATACCATTTGGTATTTCTATATTTGTTAGACTACTACATCCTCTAAATGTGGATTTTCCTATATTGGTAACTCCAGCTGGAATGTTAATATTACTTAAACCTTCACAACCAGAAAAAGCACTACTTTCTATATCTGTTACATTAGATGGTATACTTATACTCTTTAAACTGCTACATCTTGAAAATGCAGCACTACCAATAGTTGTTACACTAGCAATAATACTATAATTAGTGTCTTTTTTTGCACTAGGGTAAAGTATTATTTTTGTTATTTCTTTATTATATAATACATTATCTATACTCTTATATTTCGAGTTATCCTCCTCTACATTTATGGATTCTAAATTATTGCATCCAGAAAAAGCATGATCCTTTATATATGTTACACTCTTGGGTATATCTATATTTTTTAAACTAATACAACTTCCAAATGCGTAATGATATATTACTGTTAATTTATTTGAAAGTTTCACATTTGTTAATTTACTGCATTCATCAAATGCATAGGCATATATATCGGTTACACTATCTGGCATCTCTATGTCTCTCAAATTGCTACATCTTTCAAATGCACAATAACTTATTCTTTTTACACCATATTGTATTATTGCTTTCTTTAAATTAATACATTTATAAAAAGCATATTCTCCTACATTGTTTACACCAGATTTTATTTCAACTTCTTCTAATATATTTGTATATTGTGTATCATGCCAATCCACTTTTGAATTATATTCCCAATCCTTCATCTCCCCATTACCAGAAATAGTAATACTTCTATCCTCTAAGGTCCATTTTGCAATTACACTTCCATCTCCATTTTTAGAGATATCCCATGTTTCTTCTTCCTTTATTTCATAGTCAGTTCCTATTTCTTCTGTTTGTTCTCCTGTTGTTGATTCTCCTGTTGCATTTGTTCTTGCTTCTACTTCTGCATAAGAAATTATTGGTGAATTTAATGTAATTAGCATACTAAGTAAAATAATTATTGCAGTTATTTTTTTTAGTAGTTTCATAACTTTCCCCTTTCGCATTTTTAGGTAATGTTTTATAGCTTATTTTACCTTCCTTTTTTTCTTATATTTATATCTATTGTAATTATATCAACTTGTTTTTTTATTTCAATAGCTCTTTTTTGGCATTATAAAAAGCCCCTCCTATTAATTTACGGAAGGACTTTTTGTCTGTTTGTTAAAATTATATTACATTTTCAAGTCTTTTTTGTTACTTTAATCTTTTCTATTTATTTCTAAAATCTATCTTTTTTCTTAATCTTTCGTTTCCCTAATAAAAAACCTATAAACAGATTTATTAATCTTATTTATAGGTTCTTATTTTTATTCTATATTTAACCAGTCAGGATGTTTGTCACTTACACTCTTGTTTGCCTTTGCTGCCATATATCTTCTTAACTTTAACACATC
>JAEEGJ010015438.1_pt1 | contig 17826 bp, 11 predicted proteins | sample 8958761 | NCBI WGS metagenome assembly JAEEGJ01 (sample SAMN16246546, study PRJNA631951) | gut metagenome | biome: gut microbiome; feature: rumen; material: RS-attached | host: Bos | place: Iran: Karaj | collected 2018-10
TCGCCCGCTTGGGCAAGACATCGCAGCTGCCGCCCAACCACGTCACCGCCTGGTTGGCCTCCATCGACTACGACGAGCGTGCCGTCGCCGCCGGCGACATCGACGTCATCAACTTCGAGCTGATGCCTGTTTGGGACCTCGTGCCCTCGGAGTTGCGCCTCGACTTCCTCAACGCCACGCTGCGCATGGCCGAACGCCCCGACTGCAAGGTGAGCGACGAGAAGCTGGGCACCGACCTCTATTCCATCGACTGCACGCGCAAGGACCTCTTCGACTTCTCCAACGTGAAAGACAACGGCTCGCTCTGCCGCATTCTCTACCTGAGAAGCGGTGACGGCGAGGGTACGCCGGTGCTGCAGGTGTGCTCGGAGTACGTGCCGAAGATACGTACCGACCAGCGCGTCACCGTGGCCTATCCCATCTACAAACGGAAGATCCGTCTGAACGAAGGACTGTTCCTCGGCGACGGCATCCACCAGCCGGCCTTCGTGGGTTTCGGCGATGGCGAATGCTTTGTGGCACCCGTCTCCGACATGAAGTGCACGGACATCATCCAGCAGATATGCTATGTCAACGGCTCGCTGAGCATCAGCACGCCCGGCATCAAGTTCATCAGCGAGGACAGCCGTAACCGCACTGTCAAGGACGATGTGTTCTACTTTACCTATGCCGACACCTATCAGCACCCCATTGTGAAGATAGGCTCCAGCTTCTGGACACGCCGCGACATCAACCATGAGATGGGTTTCACGGTGGATCCCGAGGACTCGTCGGCTCCCTACGATGACTACATCGAGGACGGCGTGCTCTACACCCGCTTCGACCATGAGCTGAACGAGTGGATCCAGGATTATAATGTATGGACGTGGGGCTATGCGCCCAACACCATGTATGCTGGCGAGCCCAACACGAAGTGGTATCTGCCGAGTGCCGATGACGTGCGGAACCTCTACGCCTTCATGGGTTTCAACCCCAAGGCGCTGTTCAAGGGGCAGGTGAGCGGCTTCAACGCGCAGTTCAATGGCTACTACGGCCTGCACGACATCATCCACAACACCACCTTCTCCGAGGGCTACGAGCTGGTTCGCTACAAAGGCGAGAAGCAGTTCTTTGCCACCCGCAACACCTTCGGTACCGATGCTGTGCTGATGGTGCTCGACAAGAACTACGAGCTAACGCTCTATGAAGCCGTAGGCGACTGGTACACTGACTGTTATCCCGTCAGGGCCGCCCGTGGCTATATGTTCGATTACCCCACGCTAAAAGACATTGAGAACAATACGTATTAAGAATATGAAACAGAAACGATTTACCTGGCGCAGCCCATTATGCATTATGCATTATGCATCATGCATTATGATAGTGTGTGCTTTCTGCATGAGCTGCAGCGACGACGATGACAAGAACAATGAAGACACGCCCGACGAGGAAGTATGGACAGAGGAAGACAATCGCATGGCACAGGAGGCCGATGCCCTCTGCGCAGTACTCTCCACCCTGACGGGCCAGGAGTTCACCTCCGACGGCAACATCGACTTCGAGGGCAAGACCTTCGAGCCGCAGTATGGCGAAGTGCGTGACCCGTCGAAGCCGTTGGAGCGCAGCGTCCAGGTGCTCAATGCCACTACCGCCGAGACCTATTTCCGCGGACTCGTTGAAGGCAACGGCACCTTTATCAGCAACACCTCCGACGGACTGGTCATCGACCTCACCAACCTCAACTGCCGCGAAGACGGCAGGAAGCAGAGCTTAGGCACGCTCACCTTCCACCGAGGCGAGGGCAGCGACAACGTGGGCTATGCCGACATCGATATTCCCTGCATTCCCAAGCTGCAGCGCATCAGCTACAAGACCGAGGAACAGTGGGGCGACAATGCCAACTGGACATCGCCCGCCAAGCGCGGCGAGGTGTATAGGACAGGTGACCACTACTACATCTGCGTCCGCGCCTCGAAGGGGTCACAGAGCTTTAACAACGGGGCGCTTGTGATGATGGAGGACAGCTATGGCTCTGACTACAAGTATTACAACGGCACCAAAGAAAGTGACGAGAGCTGGGAACCCAACCACGTGGGAACCTATCAGGACATCTGCGACTACATAGACCTCTGCGGCGACAATGCCTTCTTCGTGACGAAGCAGATGATTGTGAAGAAACTGCCATGGAAGGTGTTCCCCGTCACCGACGAATGGACCAGCTGGGAGGGGGCCGCCTTACGCACCTGGGATCCAAGCTGGGGCTTCGGCACCGACAAGAAAGGCTATGCCCACTGGACAGGACGCAACTCCACGGGTTCGGCCAACGTCATCATCTGCCGCGATGCCACCGAGGGTGACTACAACTGGAAAAAAGTCCGTTGGGCCCGCCGTTTCCACTACGTGGGGATGCCCTGGAGATGCGAGGACAGCAACGATGGCGTCTACCAGAACACCAAGTCATACTATTACAACTCCAAAAAAGACTTCCGCAATTGGATAGCCGACGGTAGCATCGTCTACACGGCCAACGTCTACCACTTCAATGACAAATTGCCCAGTGGCTTCGTCAAAGTAGATGTAAGGAATATGTAATTTAGGAGTTTGGGAGTATAGGAGTAAGGAGTAAGGAGTAAGGAGTTTTGGAGTATAGGAGTGTAGGAGTATAGAATACATGCGCGCATGGAAGGATAAGAAGTATATACTCCCCTCCCTCTTAGGGAGGGGCTGGGGGATGGGTCTGCTCCTTCTTCTCCTCCTCACTGCCTGTCACGACGATGACGGACCTGACATGATTGGTCCTGAAGCAGCGGCGTGGACGGTGGACGTGCTCGGTGGCGGGGCCGTGGAGACCGACGACGAGGGCAACGTGTACTTCGAACGTACCGCCACCTTCGGCAGCCTGCGCCTGAAGATTCAGGGCTACGACGCCCAGCGCGACAGCACCGTCAAGGTGGCTCTGGCCGAAGGCGGCGAGTGGCTCACCCTTGAGACCGACACCCTTGGCACCGAGGGCATCCTGAGCCTTTCCACCACCGACAACAATGGCGACAGCCAGCGCACCGCCACCCTGGTGTTCACTGCCGCCAACGGCGAGCCGCCGCTCAGTGCCACGCTGACCGTGAGGCAGCACTCGCGTGCCGATGCCGACAGCAACGGCGGCAACGCGAAAGAAGACCTCTACGTGGGCTATGGCTACGACATCTTCAAGGCACTCGACAACCCCATGTCCGTGCGTACCAAGACCCCTATCATCGACCTCGAGAAGCTGCGTGCCGCCGGTAGCGCCGCCACCTACGAGCCGCTGCACGACTCACGCCTGTCGCGCACGGAGATGAAATACATTGCCAGCACCTCGCTGGCGGAATACGCCGAGGAGCTGACCAGCGAACAGACTACTTCCAGCCTGAAGATCAATGGCTGCAAGGTGGACTGCGACTTAGCCACCTCGCTGACGGCCAACGGCACAAGCCTTGAGCAGAACTACGGACGAGGGGCCATGGTGAAGACGGTGGCTTCGCGCGTCATCGACAAGGCTGCCCTGCTGCACCTGCGTGAGTTGGGTCGTACGCCCTATTCCGATGCCTTCTTTAAGCGCGTGAACAGCCTGCTCACACTCAAGGATACCAAACCGGCTTCCTTGGCCGAAGAGGTGACGAAGACCTTGGAGGAGTTCGGCACCCACATCGTGATGCAGGCCGACCTCGGCGGGCGCATCGACTACACCTTCACCGTAGAGAAGTCTGGCACGTTCTACGTGAATGACTTGATGAAGGTGGAGATAGACTTCACCATGGGCCGTATGTCAGAGGCACAGCGTAATTCAAGATATATGCGCGAAGTGTCGTCGAGCAAGAGTGCCAACGGCGCCATTAAGGTGGTTGGCGGCAGCGAGGCCACCCGTCAGCAGATGCAGTACGACATCGCCCGCTTGGGCAAGACATCGCAGCTGCCGCCCAACCACGTCACCGCCTGGTTGGCCTCCATCGACTACGACGAGCGTGCCGTCGCCGCCGGCGACATCGACGTCATCAACTTCGAGCTGATGCCCGTCTGGGACCTCGTACCCTCGGAGCTGCGCCTCGACTTCCTCAACGCCACGTTGCGCATGGCCAAGCGCCCCGACTGCAAGGTGAGCGACGAGAAATTAGGCACTGACCTCTATTCTATCGACTGCACGCGCAAGGATCTCTTCGACTTCTCCAACGTGAAAGACGACGGCTCGCTCTGCCGCATTCTCTACCTGAAGAGCGGTGACGGCGAGGGTACGCCCGTGCTGCAGGTGTGCTCGGAGTACGTGCCGAAGATACGTACCGACCAGCGCGTCACCATGGCCTACCCCATCTACAAGCGTAAGATCCGCATGAACGAGGGTCTGTTCCTCGGCGACGGCATCCACCAGCCGGCCTTCGTAGGCTTTGGCGATGCCGAATGCTACGTGGCACCCATCTCCGACCTGAAGAGTACGGACATCATCAAGCAGATATTCTACGTCAACGGCTCGCTGAGCATCGGCACGACCGGCATCGACTTCATCAGCGAGGACAGCCGCAACCGCACCGTGAAGGACGATGTGTTCTACTTCACCAGCGGAAACAACCACTTTACACCCATCGTCAAGGTGGGTTCCAGATTCTGGACACGCCGTGACATCAACCACGAGATGGACTTCTGCGCCGATAACGAGGATTGGGATTCTGACAGCGAGGAGTATCTGGTGAACGGTGTCCTCTATGCCCGCTATTATTACAATCTTCAGCACTGGACTGAAGAGTATGTGAAGTGGATTTGGGGCTATGCACCCAACACGATGTTCCCAGGTAACCCCAACATGAAGTGGTACCTGCCCACCGCCGACGATGCCAAGGACCTCTATGCTTTCCTTGGTTTCAACACCAAAGCACTGTTCACGGGGCAGGTGAGCGGCTATAACGCCCAGTTCAATGGCTATTACGGCATCCACGACTTCGTGAACAAGCGTTCCTTCAATGATGGCAAGATGGCCGTGCGCTACAAGGGACAGCTCAATATTCAGGCTACACGTCATGCAGAGAATGACAGGCAACCCGTCATCATGGTGTTGAAGCCCGACTACACGCTGACGCTGGAGCAGGCCACGGGAGACTTCCACGACGACTTCTTCCCCGTACGTCCAGTACGATGCTATATGTTCAACTATCCAACCCTTCAGGAAATCAATTCAAATTTAGAATAACAACTATGATAATCAAACAGTTAAAAAACAGACTCTTTCCCGTGTTGTTAATGGCCATCTGTACTGGTGCCACACTCATGGCATCGTGCTCTGACGATGACAAGGATGAAAAGACTGGCACGGAAGAGACCGAACAGCTGACGCCGGGGCAGCAGCGCGCCGACGAATTGTATTGGAAAGTAAATGTGTTTATGCAGAAGCTCACCGGCCAGCAGGTCAACGGCGCTGACGGCATCGACATTAGCAACAAGACCTTCGAGCCCGTTATTGGTGAGGTGCGCGACAATGCCGACCCCTTCAACCGCAGCGTGTGGGTGGAGGAGCCAGAGATGGCCGAGGACTATTTCCTCTCCCTCATCGGTCAAGACAGCCTTTTGATCAGTAAGACTGCGGATGGCTATGTCATCAACCTGACAAACTTGGAGGGTATCGGCAGTGGCGGACAGAAGCTGAATCTGGGTACGCTGACCTATCACCGTGCCAGCGACGGCAGCTGCGTGGGCTATGCCGATATCGACATGCCCTGCATCCCCCATCTGCAGCGCATCAGTTACAAGACCAAGGATCAGTGGGGCGACAATGCCGACTGGGAAGTGTCGCCCGCCAAGAGCGGACAGGTGTACAGGAATGGCAGTCTGTACTATCTCTGCGTGAAAGAGAGCCACGGCACGGATCCCGGATATCTTGTATGTATGGAGTATGGAAAGGGGTCTGACTACCATTGGTACGAAAGCGAGACATGGGGTGCCTGGGGACCTAATAAACATGCATGGGCGTGGTGGGATGCTATAGGAGCCTACCTGAACTGGTGCGCCAGCAGCAAAAACCTCAAGCGGAAGAAGAAAATCAAGCAGGCCCTTCCCCACAAGATTTTTCCAGCGCCCGTCAGAATGTCGGGCACATGGACGCAATGGAGTTGTGGAGACCTTGACGACGGATTCGGCAATGTAGAAGATGGCTGGAGTCACTTTCTGCATTTCAGCCATGACTATTATGTCTATATCGTTGGAGACCAAACAGAGGGTGACTTAAACTGGGGCAAATGGTGGCGCCGCTTCCACTACGTTCGGATATGTGGCTCGCATTATGGTAACGGATACTTAGGGGCTGAAACCTATCGGTACAAATATGAGAGCGGATGGAAAGACTTCTTCAGTAACACCAATAATCCTGTCATCTATACCGCCCAGACCGTTCAATTCGGATCGAGTTTGCCTTCGGGCTTCGCACTGCAGGACATTTGATGGAGGTTAGGAGTTTAGGAGTATAGGAGTAAGAAGTAAGGAGTAAGAAGTAAGGAGTTTAGGAGTAAGGAGTTTAGGAGTTTAGGATACGATGCGTGCAAGGAAGGATAAGAAGTATATACTCCCCTCCCTCATAGGGAGGGGCTGGGGGGTGGGTCTGCATGTTGTGGGTCTGCATGTTGTGGGTCTGCTGCTTCTTCTCCTCCTCACCGCCTGTCACGACGATGACGGACCTGACGGTCCCGATCCTGGTCCCGAGGCAGCGGCATGGACGGTGGACGTACTCGGCGGCGGGGCCGTGGAGACCGACGACGAGGGCAACGTGTACTTCGAGCGCAACGCCACCTTCGGCAGCCTGCGCCTGAAGATACAGGGCTACGACGCCCAGCGCGACAGCACCGTCAAGGTGGCCTTGGCCGAGGGCAGCGAGTGGCTCACCCTTGAGACCGACACCCTTGGCACCGAGGGCATCCTGAGCCTTTCCACCACCGACAACAATGGCGACAGCCAGCGCACCGCCACCCTGGTGTTCACTGCCGCCAACGGCGAGCCGCCGCTCAGCGCCACGCTGACCGTGAGGCAGCACTCGCGTGCCGATGCCGACACCAACGGCGGCAACGCGAAGGAAGACCTCTACGTAGGCTATGGCTACGACATCTTCAAGGCACTCGACAACCCCATGTCCGTGCGTACCAAGACCCCCATCATCGACCTCGACAAGCTGCGTGCCGCCGGCAGTGCCGCCGCCAACAGCCTTGAGACGTCGAAGGCCGATGTCTTTGACCAGCAAATGGGCGTGTTCCTCAGCAATGCCTTTGCCCGCACCTTCCGCCGCATCATCAACGACAACCCGGCCGTGCCCATCTACGACCTCTACCGCCAACTGTCGCGCACCACCAATGGCTCGCACGTCACTCTCTACAACGAAAACCAATACGGTTCCGTCTACACAAGCACGATGGACGACTTCTTCCCAGAATAAACAAAACACGACAAGCTTATGAAACACAGGGATTGGCTTTTTGCGGTTATCATGCTCTTTGCGGCTTGCACTTTCGCAGGCTGCAGTGATGACGATGAGTCAACACCCGATACCCAACACCCGACACCCGACACCCAACACCCAACACCCAAGCAAGGTGCTCCCATCCAGATTACGGTGATGTTTGCCCCCGGACAGTTGGGCGACAGAGGCTATGCCGACAATGTGATGGAGGGTGTGAATGAACTTGACAAATGGGATGACAAGTTAGAGAAGGACACCCTGGATGTGCGTTTCATCTCTCCTTTCAATGTGGAAGATGCAAGGAGCAGCCTACGGAAATGGGTGGAGACCACGGTCAACCCCTTCTACCAGAACGAATACGAGCGACGCCTGCTGGTGCTCACCGAACCGTTCTTGGTGGTACTGCTCACCGATATCAAGGACCTGCTGCGCCCCACGGACGAAGTGCTGCTGCTCAAGCTGAACGAAGACGATATTGCACAGATAGCCAAACAGTTCTCGCTTGGGAATCGTGTCCACGGGCTTAATATCTCCGCCTCTTACCCAACGAGGAAATTCTGTGCATTAATGTATAAATATATGGAGACAGCCTCCGACCCTCGTACCAACTATCTCAACATCCCCATATTCCGCCTGTACGAAAAGACGCAGTACCCCTATCGCGACGAGATAGCAGAGACTGTAGAGATGGAAATGGGCGATGCCACTCAACTGACTCCCATTGCGCTCAGCAGCATGAAGGGAGCCGGTGTCTATTCCCAAGACTCCACCCTGACTATTGTGGAGGCGGCTTTTGAAGCGGCCAATGTAACCCAGAACTCCGCAGAACTGACGGGCTGTCCCTTTGTAATCGTAGACTTGGGTGCCGGTAATACAGGATGGGACTACTGGCTGCTGGGTATGAGGTACACTCACCTTACACTGTCGACGCTGATGCTGGATGCCAAGAATGCCTTTGGACTGAGGCGCTTCTACATCAATCGTAAGTTCGGCAAGGCTCTGATGTATTGGGTCGTAGAATGGGCGTTCAAGTCAGTCGGCGAGATGGACGCCCAGGTGACCCACTATGACGATACTTTCATCGAGGACAATCTTTACGCATTTGAATAGCTATGGAATACATGAATCATTACGCATTACGGATCAAGCATTATGCATTGGCGTTGCCGACATTCCTCACGCTCGGGCATCTGAGAGCAAGCGCTCATGCCGCTCGCTTAATCGGAATGTTATGCATTGTATTGCTGGCAGCGTGCAGCGACAAGGAGGACGCCCCGGTGGTGGTCGAAGATTCCCCCATCGACATCATCACCCTGAACGTCGACGTGGTGCTGCCAGCCGACATCACCAACCTGTGGCAGGACGCCATCGACCTGGCACAAGCCAACATAGCCTTGGCACAGCAGCGATTGCCACAGCAGGTAAAGCTGAACCTGCGCTACCACGACGAGCACTCTGAAAACCTGGACCAGCTGGCCTTCGACCTCACCCACCCCAAAGAGGGCGATGACACCTGCCATGCCATCATCGGCCCCTACCACTCCAGCAACGCACAGACCTTCCTGAGCTACGCCGCCCAGACACGCCTGCCGGTGGTCATGCCCACCTGCACCAGTGCCGAACTGCAGCGTACCAATGCCCGCAACACCTATGCCTGGTTCCTCACCGAGAGCGACATCACGCAGTGCGAAATCATGCTCATCGCGGGCCGTGATTTGGGCTACAAAGAGGCTGTGCTCATCCATAGCGATGACGCGTATGGCAAGTCCTTTGCCGACTGGTTCGCCTACTACGCCACCGAGTTGCAGATAGACCTGCCTCCGACGCCAACCATTGCCTACCAAAAAGGAATGGACCTGGAACCTTTCTTCATGCAGGCTGCTGAGATTTCCCTTGAAAACGTGCTGCTGTGCGTAGCCGTCAGCGACCCTGATGACATACTGGACATCATGGTACAGGCCGATGACTTCAGATTCTGGCCGGAAAACAATGACAGTTGGCCTGTACACATGGATCCCATCTGTAGCGACACGTCGTTCGACGATAAGTTTTTCAGCCAGATAAACACCCTTAGAGTTCTCGGTATCACGCCCGTCTGTAGCCGCTCCTACGGTTTCTGGCACTACATCGATCAGGTTTATGGGCGCATACCTCATTTGGGCGAGGGCCAGATGTATGATGCCATCACGATGATTGCCCTTGGCGCTGCCCATCAGGCAAAGCACGGCGACCACTGTCTGGTCAATGGCGAGCAGGTGACTTATAACGAGCAACCCTACGGTCCTGGCCTGACCGACCACATGCGTGCCGTGGTCAGCAATACCACCGATACACCAACCTCGTGGACCAGCGAGGGACTGGCTTTGGCCTTCAACCGCCTCAGTCAGGGACGGGACATCGACGTGAGTGGTGCTTCGGGCAGCCTCGTCTTCGATCTGGAGACGAACACCAAGGCCCTGAATACTCCATACATGCTCTGGGAGCTGGTCGACTATTATGACGACGAGGTCGAAGATCTTCGTAAAAGACTGACACCCAAGTTGTTCCTCAGCACTGGCGGTTCCAACGCCGAGTCATCGACCGTGGCGCTGTGGGAGCAACAGAAGCAGTACTACCAAGACTTCACCGACGTCAGCGTCAGCCACAACCTGCCCGAACTGACTGACCGCTGGGCCGTGGTCATCAGCCCCTCTACATCATGGGAGAACTACCGCCATCAGGCCGATGCCTTCGCCATGTACCAGACGTTGCGTCGTCACGGCTACGACGACGACCATATCGTGCTCATCGTCGAGGACAACTTGGCCGATGACCCCAGGAACAACTACCCTGGACAGATATTCGTGGAGTCCGCTGGAGCCCTCGGCGACGACGTCCGTCAGGACGCCGTGGTGGACTATCACTTCAGCCAGCTCACCCCCGATGACCTGGCCGACATCCTGATGGGGCGTCAGTCCGAGCGTCTGCCCCATGTCATCCATTCCGACTCCACCAGCAATGTCTTTGTCTTCTGGAGTGGCCACGGCGGCAGCGAGGAAGGCCCCCTCTGGGGCAATGAAGACAGCAAAGAGTACTTCGGCACCGACCGCATCCGTAACATCGTAGAAGAAATGGCCGGAACGGCCAATTCTTCACTCTTCACTCTTCACTCTTCACTTAAAAAATATCGTCGTATGATGCTGGCCATCGAGACCTGCTACAGCGGACACTGGGGATTGACCCTCGAAGGACAGCCCGACGTAGTGGTGCTGACCGCCGCAACTCCCTACGAATCGTCAAAGGCCGATGTCTTCGACCACACGCTCGGCGTGTACCTCTCGAACGCCTTCGCACGTACCTTCCGCCGGCAGATTAACGAGAACAACAACATCTGCATCTACGACCTCTATCGCGAACTGGTGCGCACGACGCCCGGCTCGCATGTCAGCCTCTATAACCAGAAGGAGTACGGTTCCGTATACACTGAATCCATGAACGAGTTTTTCAAATAAAAAGCAATGAACATGTTGAACAGACTTACTTACCTATTTATATTGTTCACCCTCGTGCTGACTTCGTGCAGCAAGAGCGATGAGGACGACCAGCAGCCCACCCCTGACGTACAGCCCGCCAAGGGAGCCACACTGCAAGTCATGGTGGCGTTTGCCCCAGGACAGTTAGGCGATCAGGGCATTGCCGACAACGTGATGAAGGGCGTTGTGCTAATGCAACAGCAGCAGAAGCATGCCGAGGTCGACAGCATCAACATAGAGTTCATCGCGCTCTACTCCTTCGGCGACACGCGGCAGCGGTTGCGCGCCTGGGCTGCAGAACCTGCCAATCCCTATTATAATCATGACTACGAGCGCCGTCTGCTGGTGCTCACCGAACCTTATATGGCGCAATGGCTCGGCGACATCAACACCCTGCTGCGTCCCACTGACGAGGTGCTGCTACTCAAGGCAACCGAGGCTGAGGTGCAGGAAGCTGCAGCCAACTACGCCCTGGACCAGCGACTGCATGCGCTCAACATTGACATCGGCCCCTTTATACGGAAGTATGCCAACTTTATGAAAGAAGACTTGGAGATGTGGCGAAGAATCTATGAGGCCAACCATGAAGAAGACGAAGAAGAGGACGATGATGACTGGTACGACGATTGGGACGATGATGATGACACATATGATGTGCCAGTACCCGATCACGTCAGGGTGTACGTCTATCGCCAGTATGAGCCGACGGTCGTGAAGTATAGCGACAATATGGAAGAACTGCTGCGCCAGGAACTGGGCCCCGAGGCAGAAATCATCAAACTGTACGTTGACAACTTGTTAGACGACGGTCACTACAACGAAGGTGCCAACAACAACTACTTGGAGACGGTGTACCAGACAACCTATCAGATAGGACAGCAATGCTATGAAGAAGGGTTGTCTTACATCATCTTCGATTTAGGCATTTGGAACACCAGTGCAATACGTTACATGAACATCAGTGAGCATAGTCTCGATGCACTCATGATTGATGCCACCACGGATTATAGCCCGAGTTTCTCCTGCTTCATGAAGCGCGACTACAGCCGTGCATTGCAGGAATGGGTCAACGACTGGTGTCAACAGCCTGCCGTTACCATGCCGCAAATCCGCACGCTGGGCGATGACTACATAACCCATGACATACCCAAGTTAACCATGATTTCGAATGAGCATTAAGCATTATGCTATAATAAGCATTTGCCTTCTCTTGCTGGCAGCGTGCAGCGACAAGGAGGACGCCCCGGTGGTCGATGGATCCCCCGCCGACATCGTCTCCCTGAACGTCGACGTGGTGCTGCCGGCCGACATCACCAGCCAGTGGCAGAACGCCATCGACCTGGCCTTGGCCAACATTGCCAAAGCCCAGCAGAAACGGGAAAAGGCAATCAGACTAAACCTGCGCTACCACGACGAGCACTCCGAAGACCTGAACCAGCTGGCCTTCGACCTCACCCACCCCCGCGAGGGCGACGACACCTGTCATGCCATCATCGGCCCCTACCACTCCGACAATGCACAGACCTTCCTGAGCTACGCCGCGCAGACGCGGCTGCCGGTGGTCATGCCCACCTGTACCAGTGCCGAGCTGCAGCGTACCAATGCCCGCAACACCTACGCCTGGTTCCTCACCGAGAGCGACATCACCCAGTGCGAGATCATGCTCTCTGCCGCACAGGCCCTGCACGCCACCGACGTGGCGCTCATCTATAGCGACGACATCTACGGCAAGTCGTTCATGGACTGGTTTGGCTACTACGCCACTGAGCGCGAGCTGCATATCGCTGGCGGGACACATCCCTATAAACCGGGAGAAGACCTGCGCCCCTTCCTCAGGAAAGTGGTCGAGGAGGCTAACGACACGGAAGTATGGTTGCTCTTAGCCTTGAACAGGGGGGAAGACTATGTGCAGGTCAGCACGGCTATCGATGATTTCTGGCTTGATGAAGTCATGGGAGCGGAGAAGGTAGTCTATCTGCGCAACATCTGTTCCGACACCGCCATGGATCAGACGTTACTGCAAGGCGAAGCTTTTTACAGCATTGACATGGGCGTCTCGCCCTGTGCCGCCATGAACTATGGCTTTACCCAGGCCTACGAGGGACGCTTCTCACGTATACCCTTCAACGGTGAGGCACAGGTCTACGATGCCCTCACCCTCATAGCATTAGGAGCGGCAGCAGGGGAAGGAAGCCCAGACCGCTGTTTGGTGGACGGCAAGCAAGTGACCTACAGCGAAAAGCCCAATGAGCCAGGCCTCACCGACTATATGCGCGCCGTGGTCAGCAGCGAGAGCGGCCCCTCCGTCCAGTGGGATGCTGCCAGCCTTGCCATTGCCTTCGAGGAACTGGCAGCTGGACACGCCATCGACATGAGCGGCGCCACGGGCAACCTGTTCTTCGATCGCAACACCCATACCAAGATCCTGAATACCACCTATATGCTCTGGCAGATAGCCACCAACTACGACACCGTGACCTATGAGCCTCATCCTTATTTCGAGCCCCAGCTGTATCTCAGCACGGCAGGCACCAGTTCAGAGGCCAGCACCACGGAGTTCTGGCTGTTGGAAAAGAAATGGGCACAGGAGTTCGGACATGAGGACAACATACCCCAACACGATCTGCCCAAAGCCACCGACCACTGGGCCGTGGTCATCAGCCCCAGCACCACGTGGAACAACTACCGCCATCAGGCCGATGCCTTCGCCATGTACCAGCTACTGCGCAGCCATGGCTACGACGACGACCACATCGTGCTCATCGTCGAAGACAACCTTGCCGATGACCTCAGGAACAGCTACCCCGGACAGATCTTCGTAGAGCCACCAGGAGATTCTGAATCATCCGGCCAAGACGTCCGCCAGAACGCCGTGGTGGACTATCACTTCAGCCAGCTCAGTCTCGATGACCTTGAAGACATCATGCTGGGCCGTCAATCCGAGCGTCTGCCCCATGTCATCCATTCCGACTCCACCAGCAATGTCTTCGTCTTCTGGAGCGGCCACGGCGGCAGCGAGGACGGTCCCCTCTGGGGTAACGAGGACGCCCGCCTCTACTACGGCACCGACCGCCTCAAGAACATCGTCACCCAGATGAGCGGGAATGGTGTAGACGGGGAAAACAATTCTTCACTATTCACTCTTCACTCTTCACTTAAAAAGTACCGTCGTATGATGTTCGCCATCGAGACCTGCTACAGCGGCAAGTGGGGCGCAGCCCCTGCCGAGGTTCCCGATGTGCTGGTGCTCACTGCCGCCAGTCCCAATGAGACCTCGAAGGCCGATGTCTTTGATGCCGGTTTAGGCGTGTACCTTTCCAACGCCTTCGCCCGTACCTTCCGCCAGGTTGTCCAGGCCAACAATGCAGTCAGCATCTACGACCTCTACCGCCAACTGTCGCGCACCACCACCGGCTCCCATGTCAACATCTACAACATAGGGCAGTACGGCTCAGTCTACGACAACAACATGTCCGACTTCTTCCCGAAGTAAAAAAACTCCAATATATTTGTTTTTTTGCTCGCTTATTCGTATCTTTGCAGCCGACCAAGCAATTCTACGCAGTCTTTGACACCAATGTCCTCGTGTCGGCTCTCATGTCGGCTCGGCAGGAATCGCCTACGGTCCGCTTGCTTGACTATGTCATCGACGAGCGCATCTTGCTGCTCTACAATGACGAGATTCTGAGCGAGTACGACGAGGTGCTACACCGCGACAAATTCAACTTCAGCGATGAGCGCATCCTGATGGTGCTTAATCTTGTTAAGACAGGTTTGCACCTCGACCGCACAGAAAGTAACGAAAACTTTCTCGACCCCGATGACCGCGTGTTCTCCGAATTTACTACTTGCGTCTGAATTGAGAATTAAAGCGCCGCTTTGTCGCTAAAAGTGCACCTTGTCGTATCTATTTGCGCAATAATCTGCTTTAATTGTTTGCTGGTTCAGAAAAAAACTTCGCCGGCATACAGTCACCTCTGCGGCTCATTTCCTTCATCACAGCATACAGCGTCTTCGTAGCTGTAGCCTTTGTTCTGCCTACATGTTCCTTTGCCATATTTCGTAGTTTTATCTGTTTCCTTTTGCTCTGTTATGTGTCTTGCATAACATCTGGCAATTTTCGATGTCCGTTGCACCACCCTTACTCCATGCAGTAACATGGTCGGCATCCATGTCTTTCAAGTCCCATATCTTAGTATGATTGGCATCGTGGCCAATGGCGCAAAGTGGGCAATTACTTTCACCCTTTTCTCTGGCTACTGCAGTCTGTTGAGCATAGACAGTTTTTTTCGTCGGTTCGTCAAATACACGTATATTTAGTAGTTTAGTGTTCTGACATCCATCAAGAACATATTCATAGATGCCCTTTTTCTCCTTCACGTAAAAACTTTCGTAGAGTTCCTTCACTTTCTCGGCTACTACTGCAGGGTCATAGGCTATATTGTGGTAACGTTCATAAAGTTCGCCCCATTTCAACCCGCACATCTCTTTTTCGGGTGTAAAGTCAAACACAGAGGTTACCCAATCGATGACACTGGTGAAGTAGGCCTTTAACTCCGTAATGTCGTTGTTGTAGCGATGGGCCGACATATAGTCTTCTATGAGTTTGTTGTCACCCGTATCTTTCGAAATCCACGCAAGGGCGGTATGCAGGTAATCCTGCCGTTTGGCAGTACCAGGAATAAAACAGCTCCACTTGTTGATATGGTTGTTGGTCGAATTCGAAAACTCTTCCTTAGCCTTAGTCACGAAAGGACCGCTGTATACTGCATTTAGCGTCTCTTGCACATTTAGCGGGATGCCCACGATGTTGATGGTGCGGAACCAGTCCTTGATTTCTTTCTCAGTTCCTTCACAAATGTAGATGAGCAACTTTGTATTCAAGAACTTCTCCTGCTCGTCCTTGTTCAGAGCCGTGAAGTACCAGGGTCTGCCATCAGCATCTATCCATGCGAACTTCTCCGTAATGAAACGTCCCAATGAGGTAATGCGCTGCTGACCATCAAGCACCTCATACTTATCATCACCAACCTTCGAGAAGTAGATAAGTCCTAATGGGTAGCCATTAAGCACAGATTGTATCACATCAACCTCCTTCTTGCCGCCGTTCTCAGCATATAGGTAATGGCGCTGAAACTCCGGCTGAATGGTCAGTTTACCAGAAAGACCATACAGGCCTTTCCCTTCATATTCGTTATACTGGAATCCCTTGCAGATGTCGCCAATGGTCCAATCTGTGATGAGTGTAGGTTTCATGTCTATTATTGTTTTTTGCGGATTATTATTCGAGAATATGGTTTTATAGGCATTCCGTTTTCCATATAGAAAAGCTGGCCATCTCTCAGACTCGGATTTAGCTTCTTCAATTCTCTGTCAAATGGTTTTAATCCCAATTCTTTTCCTGAATCACCTTCTGCACATCCTATAATTATAAATTGCTCTGGGCAATACTTATCAATAAATGTTGTAGGGACACCCATCTCGCCTTCGTAGTCACTTGGGATAGCATCCGTGAAAGGAACATCAATTGCATCATAATTCTCATAATGAGGATATCCTTTCTCTTTTACATTCTTATGAGGACTGAATCTTAGATTATCCTTTGTTGTCATTAGCTGTAAAGGTTCATGTCGTCTTCCGTGGTCAAGATTAGTGAACCAAATAACTCCCATGATATTCTGAATGATATTGCCTCGCTCGTCGGTATGATATTTTTTGACCTTGCTTGGATCAAAAGTTCCTTTAGGCATTATCATATCCATTCCACCACCAAACCTCTTATTTCCTGTCCAAATCTTATTATCTCGAATAAGAGGGAACACTTCTTTATAGTGAATTGCGTTGAAATTCCCTAAGATAAGAAATTCTTTCTTTGCTTCAATAATCCATGTCAAGAATTCTCTGAACAATGAGAAAGGTGGGTTGGTTACAATAATGTCTGCTTCGTCTCTCAATTTACATACCTCTTTACTACGGAAGTCACCATCATCATCAAGGTAGTGCCATTCTATGTCATCAATGTCTATGCAGCCATTTTGATTTGTATCGTGGGTAAGTTCAAATATCTTGCCCTTGATGCGGGTCTTGTCAATATCGAACAATGGACTTTCCGTCTCAAAGAGCGTAGGCTGATAATTCTTATACTTCTTGCTTTCTACAGCATAGCTTGTACTGATGAGACGCTTCAGTCCCAACCGCTCAAAGTTCTGAGCAAAGAAACGAGTAAAGTTGCTCCATTCGGGATCATCGCACGGAAGGAGAACTACCTTGCCACGGAAGGTATCAGGATTATACTCCAGATAGGCGTTTATCTCCTTCTGGATGTCAGCATATTGGGTATAGAACTCATCGTTCTTAGCAGCCTTTGCTGCACCAAGATTCGTATTGTTAGCCATACGCAATTGATAGTTTTAGTCTTGCATCTGACTATCAATCGCTTTTACGCATAAAGAAAGCGTGATGCCTCTTATGCGTTAAGCTGGGGCTTGCGTAGGAATTGGAACCCCATCCATACCTTATAAGAATGTATCACGCCTGTTGGCGAGAATACAATGCTATATCGGTATGGAATGGGGATGCCGTTATCCAGCACCCCGCAATCTCTATTACTTCCGAGCGTTATTATTCCAAATTGTTTCCTACGCAATTTTGCTTAACGCGAAATAATAGCAAATGCTTCTTCGTTAGTCCGGATTTCTCCCCGAACCGAGGGCAAAGGTACTAAAAACTTTGGAAAGTCATTCCCTTTAGGGCAAAAAAATGCGACCTGTACGGTTGAAAAGTTCCTATCAACTTGCCATCCGATAGCTAATTCTATGCTTTGTTATCCATCCGTCCAATTCTCCGTTGATCATAGTAGCGGTAATAACAGCA
>JAEEGJ010015442.1_pt1 | contig 17819 bp, 11 predicted proteins | sample 8958761 | NCBI WGS metagenome assembly JAEEGJ01 (sample SAMN16246546, study PRJNA631951) | gut metagenome | biome: gut microbiome; feature: rumen; material: RS-attached | host: Bos | place: Iran: Karaj | collected 2018-10
TTCCGGAAGGTACCTGGCGTCCGTTCATATCAGTAAGATTCCAGCTGTATGAACCTCCGTTTGATGTACCCATATGCACAAGATGTCCTGAATTTGACATTATTCTTATGCTGCTGAATTCAGTAAGACCTGTAATAGTTACATAACCGTCAAAATCCGGCTTTACAGGATTGGGATAAACAAGAATATTTGACTCTGAGAGACTTTCTTCTGGATCCCTGGCGGTACCCCCATATTCAACCATTCCAAGGCTTGTACCGAAGAATAAAGAGCCATCCTGACCATTTTCTGTTATGCTTAGGATATTGTTTGAAGGAAGCGGGCTGTTACTTGTGGTAAAATGCTCCAGAGTCTTGGTTCCATCGGCACTTAAAAGGAAAACTCCGTCATCAAGAGTACCTATCCATTTTCTGTTTCCCTGGTCAACATAGATTGCTGTAGTATAGACTCCGCTGAACAGATAATCAGCAAGTCCTGAACCGTCATTACGTGAAATCTTTACTCTTTCAAATACAGGATTCTGTTCAGTTATAAATGTATCCGGATTTTTGAGAACAAACAATCCTCTGTTGGTTGCAATCCACATTTCTCCGTTCAGATCCCATTGATATGACAACAACTCGGCAATCTCCTCGGTATTACCGTCCTGATTAACAAAATTAGGACCTGAAAACTTTATTTTGTCATCACTGTTGTCTTTAAGTGTACCATTCAGATCAATGCAGACCAAACCCGGATTATAACGTGATGAGTTGAGCCATACTCTTCCTTTACTGTCAAATCTGAGTTGTTTGAAAGTTGGTAATCCTGCTATCTCATTATAGTATAATGAAAACCATTTTCCGTCATGCTGCAGCACTTTCAATATAGTGTCAGTCTCATTGTTTGCCATCCAGAGATTACCGTCAGAATCATATTGTAGTGCACTTATACGTACATAATTGTTTTTGTTGGATTCAGTGTCATTGAGTATGCTTCTAAGGGCACTGTTATTCCATGTATGAAGTTTGAAGAATCTGTTATTCCTGAATTCATAAAGACCCTGACCTGTAGATCCTACATATATATGAGAAGGATCGGCAGGATCCTGGGCAGCTTCGGTCAGGTTCTGATACTTAAAGTTTGTCTTTGAAGTGATATTCTCATCAAGATAACTCCAACGTTCATTTTCATAAATCATGACAGTTCCCGGATAGTCAATTCCGGAGTAATTGTGACAACCTCCTACAACAAGCAGTCTGCCGTCCTGAGGCCATGATACAGAGTGAAACCAGTTACGTCTGGGACTGTCCGGTTTCAATCCTCTTTCCAAACATACAACTGCATTATCGGTTTGGGAATACCGGCATAATCCCCAAATACCCTGACTGGCCCAAATATTGCTGCCGTCAGTCATTATGTGATTGACGTGGTAGGGGAATATAAATGTGGTCTGGTCCGATAAGCTGCTTAATACGGTAACTGCAGTATCCTGTATCAGAGCCAGTTTTTCATCATCCGGGAAGGACACTGTGGTTACATTGTCCAGGATATTTGTCAGTGACGCATTACTGCGGTTTATGGTCCATACCCTGTTGTCAAATGAGTATCCTGTAAGCTGCCCGTCAAACTCAAACAGGTTACGGAACCTTATGTTACGCAGCAGTTTCCACTTGCTGCTGTCAAGAAGATTGTCTGAAAGCAGGCCCAGATACAAACCTGCGTCGGTTGAACATATAATGCTGTCAGTCAGAATAACCGATGAATGAACCTGAGTATCGAACCTGTATGTATTGCTTATCTCCCTGCGCTTGACGTCAAAGACAACCAATCCTATATTTGTGGATATATAGGCTTTGTTTCCTATTATCTTAAGTTCGTTTACCGATACGCTTCCGGTGCTGTTGTTCTTTATATCGGTAAAGTTGAAAACGGTAAAGTCATCGTAAAGAAGGTCTATGTTTCCGTTTGAATAGGCCAGGACAAGTGCTTTCTGTGATTCGCAGTATCCTATTGCAGCTATATCGGTATCACCCAGTCCTCCGGTCTTGTCAATGGTGTAGAGACCGTTGTCAGTGGGATCATAGAAATAGAGTGCACCGTCACTCAAGACACATACATAACCGAATGCCTTGATTGAAAAAGTGGCGTCATTGTAGGCGGGATGTGCTCTCCAGGTTCCTACGGGTATTCCTGCATGGGCCTTATAAAAAGGCAAAAGGAGCATTACCGCAGCGATTGCGATAATGGCTCCTCTTGTCAACTTTCTTATCATAATGTTTTAAGATAATCTGCCAGTTTCCTTACGGCGCGTCCCCTGTGACTTATTAGGTTCTTGCCTTGGGAAGACATCTGAGAGAATGTCTCGGTGTAACCGTCGGGGACAAAAATCGGATCATAACCGAATCCGCCGTCTCCGTAATGACGCTCCGTTGCAATCTGTCCGGTAACTATTCCCTCAAACAGAACTTCCTGTCCGTTAAGTATTAACGCAACAACTGTCCTAAATTGTGCGCTGCGGTCCGGTTTTTTTTCAAGTTCACGGAGCAGCTTGGTCATATTGGCCTCCGAGTCATGGTCACCTGCGTAGCGTGCGGAGTGTACTCCGGGTGCTCCGCCAAGGGCCTTAACCTCCAGTCCGGTGTCATCGGCAAAACAGTCATAACCGTAGTGCTCCTTGACGTAACGGGCTTTCTGCAGGGCGTTGTCCTGGAAGGTATCGCCGGTTTCGGGGATATCGTCGTGGCAGTTAATGTCATTGAGCGACAGTACCTTGAATCGGTCGCCAAGTATCTGGCGGACCTCCTCCAGCTTGTGGGCGTTGTTTGTGGCAAATACCAGCTCCATTCTTTTAGAGTACGATGTTCACGATCTTGCGCGGAACTACAATCACCTTGCGGATGGTCTGACCGTTGATGTAACCCTGAGCCTTCTCATTTGCCAGAACGGCATCCTGAATCTGCTGCTGGGTTGCATCGGCCGGGAAGTCCATTGTAAAGCGGGTCTTTCCGTTGAATGAGATGGAGTAGGTTATGCTGTCCTCCTTGAGGTAATCCTCGTTGAACTTGGGCCACTGGGCATCACATACTGAACCGGTGTTACCAAGTGAGGACCAGAGTTCCTCGGCGGTGTGGGGAGCAAACGGAGCGATAACCTTGGCTAGGTCTGTCAGCACGGAGCGCTTGTTGCACTTAAGACCTGACAGCTCGTTTACGCATATCATGAATGCGGCAACCGATGTGTTGAATGAGAAGTTCTCAATATCCTCGGTTACCTTCTTTATGAGCTTGTGGATTGACTTGAGCTCGTCCTTGGTGGGAGCGTCATCGCTTACAGCCAGCTTGCCGTCACGGTCAAAGTAGAGAGCCCACATCTTGCGGATAAAGCGGTGGCAGCCGTCAATACCGTTGGTATCCCAGGGCTTTGACTGCTCAAGCGGGCCCAGGAACATCTCGTACATACGCAGTGTATCGGCTCCGTACTTCTCGATGATGTCATCAGGGTTGACCACATTGAACATGGACTTACTCATCTTCTCAACGGCCCAGCCGCAGAAGTACTTGCCGTTCTCCAGTATGAACTCGGCATTGTTGTACTCGGGACGCCAGTTCTTGAATGCCTCTACATCCAGAACATCGGCGCTTACAATATTTACGTCAACGTGGATGGGAGTGGTGTCATACTGGTCCTTGAGGCCGAATGATACGAATTTGTTGGTATCCTTGATACGATATACAAAGTTACTGCGGCCCTGTATCATACCCTGGTTGATGAGTTTGCTGAACGGCTCCTCAACCTCGCTTACGCCAAGATCCTTGAGGAACTTGTTCCAGAAACGGGAGTAGATAAGGTGACCGGTTGCATGCTCGGAGCCTCCCAGATAGAGGTCTACGCACTTCCAGTAGCTGTCGGCCTCACGGCTTACAAGAGCCTTGTCATTGTGCGGATCCATGTAACGCAGATAGTAGGCCGATGAGCCTGCGAATCCGGGCATGGTGTTGAGTTCGAGCGGGAATACGGTCTTGTTGTCTATGAGTGACTTGTCAACCACCTTGCAGTTCTTCTCATCAAATGCCCAAACCTTGGCGTGACCCAGAGGGGGCTCGCCTGTCTCGGTGGGCTTGTACTCACTTATCTCGGGGAGCTCCAGCGGCAGGCACTGCTCTGGTACCATTGTGGGTATTCCGTTCTTATAGTAAACCGGGAACGGCTCGCCCCAGTAGCGCTGACGGCTGAATATGGCGTCACGCAGACGGTAGTTGACCTTTACCTTACCCAGTTTGTTCTCCTGTACATATTTCTTTGTGGCGGCAATGGCCTCCTTTACAGTCAGGCCGTTCAGGTTGAGTCCGCCCTCACGGATCTGGTCGGGACGGGGTGAGTTCATCATCACTCCCTCCTTGGCGTCAAAGCTCTCCTCGGATACGTCGCAACCCTCAATGAGCGGACGGATCTCAAGGCCGAAATGCTTGGCGAATGCGTAGTCACGGCTGTCGTGAGCAGGTACGGCCATGATGGCGCCTGTTCCGTAGCCGGCCAGTACGTAGTCACTGATCCATACGGGTACATCCTCACCTGTCAGGGGGTTGATGGCGTATGAGCCGCTGAATACGCCGGTTACACGGCGGTCAGCTATACGCTCGCGCTCAGTGCGCTTCTTTACGGCGGCTACGTAGGCATCGACCTCCTTCTTCTGGTCGGGAGTTGTAAGCTGTGCTACAAGCTCGCTCTCAGGAGCCAGTACCATGAATGTTACACCGAATATGGTATCGGCACGGGTTGTGAATATGGTGAATTCTATGTCTGAGTCCTTTACGTGGAACTGCATTTCGGTACCCTCGGAGCGGCCAATCCAGTTGCGCTGGGTCTCCTTGATGGAATCGGACCAGTCTATCTTGTCAAGTCCGTCAAGCAGGCGCTGTGCATAGGCTGATACTCTTAAGCACCACTGACGCATCTTTTTCTGCTCTACGGGGAATCCGCCGCGAACTGATACACCTTCAACTACTTCGTCGTTGGCAAGCACGGTGCCCAGTCCGGCGCACCAGTTTACCATGGTCTCGCCCAGGTAGGCTATGCGGTAGTTCATCAGGACATCGGACTTCTGCTTGTCGTCCATGGCCTTCCACTCGGCGGCGGTGAAGTTGAGTTCTTCGCTCTGGGCTACATCGAGACCCTCGGTACCCTTCTGCTCAAAACGCTCAATGAGCTTCTCGATGGGCTGTGCGCTCTGGCATTTGTTGCAGTAGAAGCTGTTAAACATCTTCTGGAATGCCCACTGGGTCCAGTGGTAGTAGCCGGGCTCGCATGTGCGTACCTCGCGGTCCCAGTCAAATGAGAATCCTATCTTGTCCAGCTGCTCGCGGTAGCGGTTGATATTCTTTTCGGTTGTAATGGCCGGATGCTGGCCGGTCTGGATGGCATACTGCTCGGCGGGCAGACCGTATGCATCGTAACCCATGGGGTTCAGGACGTTGAAGCCGCACTGACGCTTGTAGCGTGCGTAAATGTCCGATGCAATGTAACCCAGCGGGTGACCTACGTGCAGGCCTGCGCCTGACGGGTAGGGGAACATGTTGAGTACGTAAAACTTGGGCTTAGCGGGGTTCTCAACTACTTTATAAGTACCCTCCTTGGCCCATTTTTCCTGCCACTTCTTTTCAATTGCTCTGAAATCGTATTCCATCTTTGGATATTTTGGTGCGCAAAATTACACATTTTCATGCAATTTCCCCTTTAAAATAAAAGAAAGGGAGACTCGAGAGCCCCCCTTTTTTCTGTTTAAAAGCGTGATGCCGTTCAGGCTTTGGGTTTCTGGCAGATTCTTACTACCAGTGAGACCAGATAGATGAGGATGCCATAGGCGAATGGAATGAGCATCACTTTCATACCTGCGTAGATGACAGCTTTTGAACATTCGATATCTGTTTCCAGATAATCAAAAGCCTGTATCAGACCTAACAAGGAAGAGAAAAGACCAAATGCCAATGCAAACAAGCCGATCTCTTTTACCCAACGCGGGGCTTTCCACGCTGCAAAACAGATTCCTGCAAACAGGATCGTAAGAATGGCCATGAACCAAGGGCCACCTGCAACAAACATTCTAAACATAACGCAAAAAATTTAGTGGTTAAACTTCGATGACAAAGGTATGGGGGCATAAAACGTGATGCAAATTTAAAACCCCATCTACCCCGTTCAAAACCCCATATTGAGGGCTTTTCGTTTGTTTAGCAACAAAAAAGAGCTAATTTCGTGGCCGATGTACAGAGCTCTGAAGATATCATATTGGCTGTTGGCTATAATGCTGATTGCAACAATCGTGACCAGTCTGGGATACCGGTTCGGGGAGGCTGTGCTTATCGGAACCATGTTCCTTCCCGGTTCGGTCGTAGCCAAATACTTCTATCAGCGCGTTTCGTTCACCGACCGCAGCAGTGTCATATCGGCCGTGTTTGTTACTCTTGGCATCATAATAATGGAACTTCTCCTTTTGTTCCTGGGCCACTTTTTCATTATGGTGCTGAACAACGGAGGATGGGATTATACGTTCCGGATGGAGTTTCCTAAGGTCCTTATGAATCCGGCGTTCATTACAATCCTTATTCTTGTACTGTCAGTAAGCAATATCCATTGGGAAAAATGGTTGCGTCTTAAGTATCCGGAATCAGCTGGAAGAATCACCTTTTTGTCCGATAGGCACAATGTGACCCTGCCTGTCAAGGATATACTGTATGTGGAGTCAAACGATACCATAACCATGATTGTTACGCGTAATGGAGAACGTTACCGCAACAAGACTTCCATCTCCCGCTGGGAATCTATCCTTTCACCCGATTTCATCCGTATTCACCGCTCCTATCTGGTGCAGAAAGAGGAGATAACAGGCGTTGAGGGTGATATTCTCCACGCCGGCGATACAGAACTCCCTGTTTCCAAGAAGTACAAATCATCCGTCAGCAACTATGGAAATAAACAATGAGGTATTATTTGTCGTAAAGAATGAGGTCGATGCGCAGGCCGTTTACAGGGAGATAAAACGGACGGGTGATTTCCTGGGCTTTACCCGCCGGTTCATGCACAGTGACGATGCGCGTGTGGCGAGGAATGCTTTCTGGTGTCTGACCAAAGCAACGGACAAGGAGCTTTCTCAGTTACAACCTATCCTAAATGAACTCATAGACCTGGCGCTGACAACCACAAGCTCATCGGTCTGCAGGCTTTCACTCAATATCATTGAACGCCTGGAGATGAAAGAGGAGGATCTGCGCTCCGATTTCCTGGATTTCTGTCTGGAGCATATGGCCGATGCAGACGAGCTGCCCGGAATCCAATCCCTCAGCATGAAACTGGCATACCGGATGTGCAAGTTCTATCCCGAACTTCTGGCCGAGTTCAAGGCGACGCTCGAATCCATGGAGCCGGAGTTTTTCAAACCGGCGGTCAACTGCGTACGCAACAGGATAATGAAAAAGGGTTGACGGAAAACCGCCAACCCTTTTTTCTATCAGGAAGACTTACGTCTTATTTTTTGTTGAAACGGGCAACTTTGGTATCGCCGGATTCTGATTCCAGAACCAGGAGATAATTGCCTTGCTCCAGATCATAAATACCTATCCTGTCACCTGCTACACCAAGGCTCTTGACCTGTTTACCGTCAATGGTATAGATGTCGGCTTTACCTTGAATGGCTTGCGGCAGATAGATATAGTTGTCATCAAAATTGAAGGATGAGTTTATACTGCTCTGTTTTACGTGAGTGGGACCGGAAGATGAACCGCTGAATACGGCTTTGGCCACAGTCTTGTGACTGGATATGGTAAGATCCAACATTGCTGTTGAATAATCCGTTCCGTCAACATCCCACTTTGTAAATGATCCGCCTCCCACTGGTACTGCTGACAGACGCACGGTTGCACCTACTACTACTGGATATGAACTTGTAGTCTGCCAGTTCTCCATGGGGAATGCAACGCCTGCACCCTGGGTGGTAATATGTATAGCACCAAGTTTGAGAGTGCTCCCTTCGGTAATGCCTGTTGTGCCGTGATAATGACCTACTGAGAATTCCTTGGTAGGATCCAGACGGGCCTTGGCTACACCGTTTTTGACTTCGACATCGTAAGTGAATCCGCCGATTTCACTTATAAGGAGTCCGTTGGTGGTAAGAGGTTGGCCGTTGGATTCAACATTGAAGTTAACGTACGGGTCAAGTGTCAGAGTCTCCTCCTTGTCGGCATCTACAGTTACGTCCTTTGAAACATCACAACTTGTAGCTGACAGTTCACCCTGACTGCCGGTAAGAACCTGGAACTTGACTTTTCCGTTTTCATCAGTAACACGAGAGTATCGGCCAAAGTCAATGCGTTCACCTTCTACGACACCCTTATTATCACTTACGGTCACGGTAAGTGTTGAGTAATTTACAGGAATTACCTTGTTCTGGTTCAGTTCTATCTCTCCTATTGGGGTACCTCCGTAACTGGTGGAGTATGAATAGGTTCCTGCAGGAAGAAGAATTTTTGTATCGTAGTTGAAGTTATTGTTATCATTGACATAAATCTGACCAGGAGCTACGACATTGGATGTAAACTTAAGACTGTAAAGTGTTACGTCCTTGGCATTGTCTCCCTCGTTTATTCTTACGTCAATAACACTTACGTCGTTGATAGCCAGTTTATAGTCTCCGGGTGCGTCTGTAATGATCAGTTTTCCGTTTTCAGGATTAGGATAAGAACCGTACTCATTTTCCTTATACCATCTGTATTCCTGTTTGTTCAAAAGATCCGGTTCGTCGCAATTCAGGGTAATGACGACTCTGCTTGTGCTTATGTTTACAGTCTTATCCTCTTCTCCAAGGGTGAAGGTTCCTGTAGTTCCACCTGCCTCGTAGGTGTATTCACCCGGGAGCAGGAACATAGATACCTGACCTTTTGCGTTGGTAGATTCATTTTGTGAGTTATAAGACTCCGGATCGGCGGTTACAGATATTCTCTGATTCTCATTTGGTGATGTACCGGTCTTTGAGTCGAAAGTAACTTTATAATAATCAAGCCATACGACAGTGTCGTTGACTATGTCAATTTTATCGGTGAAAGAGCCTGCATCGTCCTGTATCCAGTAAGAACCGGGTTTAACCTGTACTCCACTATAAAAATACTGGTAATCATTCTTCTCGCCGTATTTGTAAAGACGGAATGAATTGGCTGACTGCGGAAAATCTCCATATCTGCATCTTACATTCAAAGTGACGTTCTGTGAAACTTGTTTGACAACATTCAGGGTATCGTCTCCAGTCAGTGTAAAACTGCCTTCCTGATTATCGAAATACCATCTGAATGTTCCGTTATTCAGATATATGGAATCCTTGCCTTGAAAATCCATATAGAGGTTATAATTCTCTCTATTCTCGTCTTCGAGAGTTACACTTTGATATGGCAAGGGTACACCCAGACTGCTTTTAGCGGTGACAATCAGTTTGTTACAGTCAATACTCAGTTCGTTGGGATCGCTTGCCGAAAGGGTAATCTTTCCGATATGTCCCATAGATGATCTGTAAGAAACGGCTTTACCGGCATAAGCATCGTCTATCTCCAGGATGTATAGCCATTTTTCGTCGTAATTATAAGGCTGTGAGGCCTGATCCAGGATTTCTCCTTTGTAGTAGATAGCGATATCGGGTTGATCGCTCCATGTAGAAATAGTATCTCCACCATGAGTGAAGGCAAAGGACACCTGAATGTCTGCCCGGGCAGAATTCGGGATCAGCAACGCTGTCATTATAACAGCCAAAAACAAAAGAAACCTTTTCATAATTGTGGAATTATATTGTTAGTAAAAAAGTTAGCCCGATAGCAAAGAAATGTAATTAATTCGGGATATCAAAAAAAATGTTAATTATTTTTATGGTGCCGATGCCCAAGGTTCAATCCTTGGTGGTGAGAAATCAGACCATAATAAGAGTGTAGTCCATTGATCCCAGACCTATCTTCTGGGCGTGCTCTACGCATGAGCGCCAGTTGGTATCGGGGTGGATCATGTGCCAGTGGTCTCCGTGATCGTGCTTGTGGTGCTCTATGTTGTGCGAGAGTACGTTGTCCGATGGGATAACGGGTGCCTTGTTGACCAAATCGGCGCTGGCGCAATCCAGGGCAACGGGATCAAATGATGCCAGCATTCCGATATTGGGAACTACAGGAGCATCATTGTAACCCCAGCAGTCACATTCGGGCGAGACATCGATTATCAGGTTTATGTGGAAGTTGGGCTTGCCCAGCAGGGTAGCCTTGGCATACTCGGCAATCTTGCAGTTCAGGATATCCACCTGCTCGTCGTTGTCCACAATGGCACCGTTGAACTGACATGTGGCCACGCACTGTCCGCAGCCCACGCACTTGTCATAGTCTATTACTGCCTTGCGGTCCACGATTGAGATTGCATGGCTGGCGCAGTTCTTGGCGCATAGTCCGCATCCGCGGCATTCATCCTTATCTATGCGGGGTTTTGATGTGCAGTGCATCTCCTTCTTGCCGGCCACGCTGCCGCAGCCCATTCCCAGGTTCTTGAGCGCTCCGCCGAATCCGGCCATCTCATGTCCTTTTACGTGATTGAGCGATACAACGATATCGGCCTCTGCTATGGCAGCGCCAATCTTGGGTGCTTTGCAATAGTCGCCGTTTATGGGAATCTCTATGTAGTCAAGTCCTTTCAGACCATCGGCAATTATCACCTGAGTACCTACGCTGAAGGGGGTATATCCGTGTTTGATTGCGGTGTCCTGATGGTCGATGGCATTTGAACGCCAGCCGGTGTACAGGGTGTTGCAATCGGTCAGGAAGGGCTTGCCGCCCAGTTCCTTAATTATCTTTACAACGACAGCCGCATAATCAGGTCTGAGATATGCCATGTTGCCTATCTCGCCAAAGTGAATCTTGATGGCCGTAAACTTGCCGTTAAAATCAATCTTCCCTATCCCGGCTTTCCTGATGAGTTTTTCCAGTTTGTAAAGCAGATGATGATCCGGGTCTGTCCTTAGGTTAGTAAAGTATACTTCCGAAGCCATGATGGTGTTTATTTGTTTGCGCTAAGATAAGAGTTGAAACTGATAATTATTACATTTGCATTCACAAAATTCCAAAACATGCTTCACTTTGATTCTGATTATATGGAGGGCGCGCATCCAACAGTGATGCAGCGACTTGTTGAAACCAATCTTGAACAGACTGTAGGCTACGGCGAGGATGAATACACCCGTCGTGCGGCTGACCTTATCCGCGAGGCTTGCGGCTGTCCCGATGCACTGGTACGCTTCCTTGTGGGCGGCACCCAGGCCAACGCAACCGTAATTGACGGTCTGCTCCACCAGTATGAAGGTATTATGGCGTCCGATGTAGCCCACATCAACAACTTGGAGGCCGGCGCCGTGGAGTCATCGGGCCACAAAATTCTGATTGTTCCATCACATCAGGGCAAGGTTGCGGCATATGACATTGAGCGTTATCTCAACGAGTTCTATGAGAATGAGAACCATCAGCATATGGTTTCACCGGGTGCACTCTACCTCTCATTCCCGACGGAGTGGGGTACGCTTTACTCACTTGGAGAACTTGAGGCTTTGAGCCGCGTATGCCACAAGTACAAGATACCTCTCTATATGGACGGCGCCCGTCTGGGTTACGGTCTGGCTGCATCAAAGGATGTTACGCTTAAGGATATAGCACGCCTGTGTGACGTATTCTATATAGGTGGAACCAAGGTTGGCGCAATGTTCGGTGAGGCTGTTGTTACTGCTCATCCCGAGTTGCTGCCCCGTTTCTTTACCTTTGTAAAGCAGCACGGTGCAATGCTGGCCAAGGGCCGTCTGCTGGGTGTCCAGTTCAGCACACTGTTCACTGACAACCTCTATCTTGAGATATCCAAGAATGCGGTTGACAAAGCTTTGCGCCTTAAGAAGGCAATGATTGCCAAAGGATTCTCACCCTATGTTGATTCTCCCACCAACCAGCAGTTCTTCTGCCTGCCCAAGGCCGAGTTGGATCGCATAAGCAAGTTTGCTTCGTTCGAGATCTGGGCTCCCTGCGGACCGCAGCAGAGTGTAGTCAGGTTCGTGACCAGTTGGAACACGACCGATGCCGATATCGACGAATTCATATCCAAACTCTAAATGAAACAGTTAAGAGAGATATTCGGCTACCTGCTGGGATTCATCATGTTCATTGTGGGTATCCCCGCCATCATGTGGCTGGCTTCATGCCGCCCGGAGATTACATTTACCTGCAGTTGGAATTGCATCGCGGGCGTTATCATCGGCCTGGCAGGACTTGTATTGAGCATTTGGACCATCATCTATATGAAAGTTGTGGGTCGTGGCAACCCCATGGATGCCTTTGATCACGAGATTGCTCCCCATACCCAGCATCTTATGACCGGAGGTGTCTACCGCATCTGCCGCAACCCCATGCTTCTGGGTACATTCCTATACCTGGCCGGCATTGCACTGGTGCTTTTGTCCTGGCAATCGGCCGTAGTATGGGTTGTATTCGTCATCATCATGTCCTTCCAGGTAGCATCCGAGGAGAAACGCCTGGAGCGCGATTTCGGCCAGGAATATCTTGACTACAAGAAGCGCACCGGTCGCTTTACCCCCTGGTAACAGTTAAAGATCCTTAACGGAACGGAGATTTCTAGTCAAAAGTGTTGTGTGTTGTATCAAAAAGTTTTTGATTTGCATCAACACAAATTTGTTTGCTTATGAGACAACTCACCAAAAAGGAAAAAATCATTATGGAGCAGTTCTGGACCTATGGTCCCATGTTTGTACGTGAACTGCAGGAACATTATGAGGAGCCCCGTCCCAATTTCAACACACTCTCCAATCAGGTGCACACTCTGATGGAGGACGGGTTCCTGGAGCGCAAGGCCTTTGGAAGCAACTATCAGTACTCACCTGCCGTATCTCGCAAGGCATACAGTCTGGACGGTTTCCACGGGCTGGTAAACGAATACTTTGACAGCTCATACTCAAGCGTAGTCCTTGGACTGGTTGAGGAGGAGCGCCTGTCTGTTGACGATCTTAAACGTATTATTGACAAAATTGAAAACCGCAAATGAATACTCAAGTCCTTTTATTCCTTGGAAAGGCGGCATTGCTAACCTTTGTTTTCGTACTTATGTACCGCCTTTTGTTGCGTCGCGAAACATTCCACGGCCTTAAACGCGGAGCTTTGATGCTTTCGCTTGTTCTCTCATATGTTCTCCCATTGACCGTCATTACGGTTCATCGTGATATACAGAAGAGCCCTGCCGCTCAAACCTTTTCAACCAACCAGCCGGTTTCTGCCCCTATTAATCAAATCCAACCTTTCTCTCCTTCAGTTGAGGCAACCGCTGTTGCTCCAACTGTAGCAGAAACTGAAAACGCAGCTATCCAGGCACCGGCAGTAAAGAGGGACATCACCCAAATACTGTTGGTATGCCTGATGGCCGCTTATCTGGCAGGTCTGGCTGTAATGCTGATAATCAGAATGGTATCGATCTACAGGGTAGCTTCTATAGTAAGGAACGGAAGGACCGTAGAACGCGGCGACGGCTGGAAGATAGTCGTGACCGACAGGAACGTCAGTCCTTTCAGCTGGATAGGAACAATTGTCTTATCCGAGAAGTATTACGCCAGCATAGATACAACAGTCTTGAAACACGAGAAAGCCCATATCAGACACGGACATCCGTTGGAACTCATGATGGTTGATTTCATGTCGCTGTTCCAGTGGTTCAACCCTGCAGTCTGGGTATTAAGACGCGACCTCTGTCTTGTACATGAGCAGCAGGCCGATGCCGATGTCGTTAAATCCCTGGCCGATGCCCGTCCGTACCAGTTCATGCTGCTCAGCCAGTCACAGGGTGGCCTGGCATTCAATATCGTGGCAAGTTTCAACGGCAACGGTGTTGAGAGTCGCATAGATATGATGAACCGCAAAAGGTCCGGTCGCCGTCAGATACTCAGGTTCCTCTATATACCGGTTTTGATTTGCCTGTCATTGGCCATTACTGCTAATGTGATGTATGACATGAATTCGGTAATAGAATCTGAAGATGAATGGAAAGAACCGGTTTATGGAGACCAGATAAATCCCATATTCAGTGTTGACGGTCTTTGGTACTACATTGAAAATGGCGGAGCTGTGCTGTGCCGTCAGGTGGAGAATGGTGTTATGAAACACCCTGAATATAACGGTCCCGCTGAGTTTATTATCCCGTCAAGCATTGAGTATCAAGGTAAGACATGGCCTGTTATAAAGATAGGTGAACACTCTATCGGGTTTTACTCCCAATGCGACAGGATAACCCGTATTGTTGTCCCGTCAAGCGTTACTGAAATAGGAGAATTAGCCTTTGATGGTCTTTCTGCATTGGAGTCTGTCTATATTTCCAAGAGCGTAACAAAGATAGGCGAGAACCTGTTGGGAAAGGATTTCACCTACCCGGCAAGAATAGAGATTGATCCCGCCAATCCCGTCTATGATTCGCGTGATAACTGTAATGCAATTATAGAGACAGCCTCCAATACACTTATTCTGGGATGCTATACGTCAGTCATTCCCTCAAGTGTCACTTCAATAGGTGATAACGCATTCAAATCCTGCCTGAAACTACAGTCAATAGTAATTCCGGAGGGTGTAAAGTCTATAGGCAAGTCTGCATTTGAAGATTGTGGAGGGTTGACAGCCATCACTATTCCTGCCAGCGTGGAGAGTATCGGGAACCGTGCGTTCTTTGATTGTTCCGGAATCCGCTCCATTAAGGTGGCACAGGGAAACCGTGCGTTTGATTCCAGAGAGGATTGCAATGCCATTGTCAATACCCGTACTGGTGAGTTGATATTGGCATGCCCCTCTACAATAATACCTAATGGCGTAAAGAAGATTGGTTACCGTGCTTTCTATCGTTGCAGTCTTGAGAATGGACTGGATTTGCCGGAGGGTATAGAGGAGATAGCCGATGAGGCATTTGCCGGCTGTACCGGATACAGCGAAATAGTCCTGCCCGCCAGCCTTAAGAAATATGGCAAGGATGTCTTTGTTGAGGTTAGTAATAATGCTGGGATCTCAGCTATTATCAGGGGCTTACTGAATGCCGAGCCTTCTAAGCCTGTTATTACTTCCATCAAGGTCAATCCAGCCAACAAATACTTTGATTCACGTGAAGACTGCAATGCCTTGATCAGAACCAAGGACAATACACTGCTGCTGGCATGTGAGAATTCTTTCATTCCGCAAAGCGTAAAGGCCATAGGAGACAAGGCTTTCAAAGGCCTCAAAGGCAATAAAGAGATAGTATTGCCCAAAGGCCTTGAGCATATAGGTGACGAGGCGTTTGCAAACTATGTACCAGTTACTCCGCTCAGCTTGCCTTCAACAGTCAGGACCATCGGAGCATATGCTTTTAAAGAGAGTAAAATGGCACCGGAGCTGGTTATCCCCGGAAAGGTCAAAGAGATAGGTGATTGTGCATTCGAATATACGGAAGGAATAAAAACCATCTCTATAGGCAAGGGAGTAAAGCATATCGGCTTGGGTGCATTTGAGGGACAGGAAAGAGTTGAGTCGGTTGTCATTCCTGAGGGAGTAGAGTCAATAGGACACTTCAGCTTCAGATCATGCTATAATCTGACAAAGGTTACCTTGCCTTCAAGTCTTAAGACAATAGGCGGTCATGCATTCTCATCAACCGGATTGAAAGAGGTTGAAATACCATCAGGAGTAAAGGTCTTAGGTTATGATTCTTTCTCGTACTGTGGGTCACTTGTCAAAGTGTCGCTCCCCAAGACACTTAAAAGGATTGAAGATAATGCGTTCCAGGGATGCAGTATGCTGGAACCGTTCCAATTACCGGAAGGACTTGAATATTTAGGTTATCATGCTTTTTCTGGTTGTCGTAAAATAACTGATATATACATTCCTGCGGGCGTCAAAGAGATTGAAGATGTTGCTTATGATTCGCGCAACATTACTTCAATCAAAGTGGATCCGCGCAACAGCAGATATGAATCACCGGAGGGTAGCAATGTGCTGATTGACAAGTCATCCGGCGCCCTTGTTCAGGGCTGTCCCAACTCAGTCATTCCGCAAGGTATCAAGGAGATTGGCTACGGGGCATTTGAAGGTTGCATACAAATACCGGAGATTGTGATACCTGAGGGTGTGGAGCGCATAGGTGATTATGCCTTCAGGGGATGCAGTGCTTATATAACGGTTCCTTCATCTGTCAAGGAGATAGGTTATTATGCTTTCATTTCGGTTGAGGAGTCCAAGGTAACCAATAATTCAGGCTTAGAAATCAATTATGGCCAACAACCATTCAATGCTGCTGCATTTAACCAGAATATTCAGAAGAGATTACATAACTTAAATCGATAATAAAAAATTGCATTATGAGAATTAAAGATATAACTCTCGTCCTGCTGGCTGCAGCCATGACAGGAACGGTATCAGCCCAGGGTATCATTTCTTCTATAAATGGTGGTAATTGGGGTGCACCCACTACAGGAACGCCATTTTACCCTAGGGTCGGATTCTTCGGGCCAGATTTCCAGTCCACAGTCGTCAATCCTGACAACACGGTGACTTTCAAGTACCAGGACCCTAACGCCAAAAGCGTAAAGCTATGGACCCAGTTCAGTGAAACGGTTGAAATGACCAAGGGTGAATATGAAATCTGGTCAGTAACGGTTGGTCCAGTAGAGCCCGATATCTACCCCTATCATTTTGAGGTGGACGGCCTTAGCCAGATGGACCCCAAGTGTGAAGATTATTTTCCCAACGAGACCTTCAAGAACAGCCTTCTGGATATGCGTGCCGACAAACTGAGCGCACTTAAGGATGTTCCCCACGGCAGCGTGGACTATCTGAACTACTGGTCACCCGGACTGGATATGTTCATACCGGTGATTGTCTATACCCCGCCGTTCTACGATGATCCCAAGAACAAGGACAAGAAATACCCCGTCATGTACCTCATAAGCGGTACTACCGATACTGAGGAGGTCTATTTCAAGGTAGGTAAGATGAACCTTATCCTGGACAACCTGATTGCCCAGGGCAAGGCCAAGGATATGATCCTTGTTCTCCCGTACGGTAACCCTACATTGCTTAAGACCGAGCGTGAGCCTCAGCGCCAAGGAGGCGGAATGGGCGGCTTTGGCGGCATGGGTGGAGGCTACAACTTCAACCAGGATTTCACCGACGTCCTGATGCCTTTCGTGGAGAGCAACTACCGCACCATCAACGATGCTGACCATCGTGGTATCGGCGGATTCTCACGCGGTGGCAACCAGGGTATGGCCATCGGACTTGCCAATCTGGACAAGTTCTCTTATCTATGCTCATACAGTTCATTTACTCAAGTCCGTGACAGCCAGTTTGAGGATTCAGAGGCCTTCAACAAGAAAGTACATCTTTTCTGGCTTGGCATAGGTACCGATGATTTCCTCTATGGAAACTCCAAGGACCTGATGCAGATGCTTGACCGCCATAACATCAAGAACGTCAAGGTCTTCACTCACGATAAGTACGGTCACACCTGGATGAACGCCCGTTACTGGTTGGAGAAGTCATTCCCGCTGCTGTTCCAGGACCAGAAGGTTATAGACAAGGCCGTAGCCGAGAGCATGAGCCTTGAGGAGGCTGAGAAGGTTCGCCTGGAGAAGCTGGGCGGCGCAGAGCCCTCACGTCTTACAGGCTCACTCATGTCAAGTCTGTTCCCCGCAGGTGTAAAGTCACCGGAGTACAATGCTGATGGCACCGTTACATTCCGTTTTCAGGCTCCCGATGCAGAGAGTGTTG
>JAEEGJ010015443.1_pt1 | contig 17819 bp, 14 predicted proteins | sample 8958761 | NCBI WGS metagenome assembly JAEEGJ01 (sample SAMN16246546, study PRJNA631951) | gut metagenome | biome: gut microbiome; feature: rumen; material: RS-attached | host: Bos | place: Iran: Karaj | collected 2018-10
CACAGAATTTGTAGTAATCCTCTGCCAGTATGTTAAGTGCCGGATTGGAAAAGCAATAGCCTTTACGGATCCCAAAGGTAAATACCGCTTTTAATTGCTGAAGCATCTTTTTCATTGCTTCTTTCTTTGGTTTTCTTGTGAGAAAGTCCTTGACGAACCATTTCCTTAATTCATCTTCAGAGATTAAAGCAATGTCTTTATTCTTAATGCTTTGAGGTATCAATTTGTGATAACGACGGTATTCCTTAAGTGTCAGCTCTGATCTTCCTCGATCTCTTTTGCCTTCAATAAACCTGTCAAAGGCTTCGTCAAAAGTCTTAGTTTTGTCGTCTTGTTCTTGGTAGAAATTGAATAAATACTCGTAGAGTTTGTCTTCGGTAGGTTTTTGCACCGCCTTTCTCTTACCGTTGACATATACATGCGTACCCCAATATCCATTATGATATTTGTCACTGGAATTGATTTGAGCAACTACATGTTTGTGTTTTGCTTTTACATATAGCTTTTTCGCCTTTATGCTTGTCATATCTGTTAACCATTCGGCGATTTCCGGGCTACGTTTCAATAATACCATAAGTTCTTCTATCTTAGCTCTGTCCAAGACCTCATTAGTGTTGCTGATCTGTTCGGGAACTAATGTGTTGTTTTCTGCTTCATTCATTATGAAGTCCTCCTGTCGGTTTATTTGCCTTGCGGCATGTAAACCGCGTCACCCGGGGGTGACGCAGGAGGTCTTGGTTGTTGCCAGAGTTTGATAGGGAAGATAAGTCCCCGATGTTCATCTGACGGCTCCACCTCGTTCTTTTCTGTTTCGTAACCGCCTTCGTTCTTTTTCTTGTGCTGCGAGAGTATCCAGCAATTCGGGCGGAACCAGATCCAACTGTTTTTTCAGTTTTGCATGTTTCTCCCTGAGTTCATCGAGCCTGCCGTCCCTTTCTTTGATGGCTGCTTCCAATTCCGCCGTTTTGCCTTTCCAGTAGCGGCCTATATCTTTCTGATCTTCGATTTGTCTTTTCAAGTTGTCTACGTAATTATCAACGGACTTGATCTGTTCCTTCATCTTTGCCATCTCTGGCGCATACCGTGATATGAGCTCTATCGCCTGAGCCTTTTTCTCTTTGCTCTTGATAAGGCCAATATCGTTGATCGCCTGAGAGATTTCTTCGAAGTGTTCCATCAACATATCTGCATTCTTGAATAGGTAGACGGGAAGATGCTTGCGGTGAGTCAGATACTTCGGGATACCGCGCTTAAGTTCCGGGAAATATACGGAAATGTGCTCGTAGAACATATCTTGCAGTTTCACCAGTCCCTGTGGTCCGCCGATGATCGTTTTGGAAGACAGTCGGCCGTCCTTGGTGATCGGCACGAAGCATATGTGCATATGCGGAGTCTTCTCATCCATATGGACGACTGCTGAAATGATATTTTCCTCGCCGAAAGTTTTGGCATAAAACTCGTAAGCTCTTCGGAAGAAGAATGAAGTCTCATATAATGACTTTCCCTGGAAGAACTCTGGTGAAGCTGTACAGATACTGTCCTGCATTACAACGCTGTCTTTTCTAACTTTGCATCCGACTTCCTGGATCCTCGACTCAATAAATCCTTTGTAGCTTTCAGGTGGTTCTTTGATATGGAAGTTCTCTGAAGTGCGGGCCAGATTGATGTCAGGATTGCTCTTGTATTCCTTCTTCTCACGTTCGTGGTGTTTTGCAAGTCGGCCAACAGCACCTGCCTTGCATTTGTTGATTCTCATAATTGCATATGACATTTTCTTAATCTCCTTTGTTTTGAGTTGTGTTTGTGTGAAATTAGAAAAGCCCCGCTTTTTCTTTAGCGAGGCATTCTTAGGTTAGGTTGCAAGATGTTAATAAGTTAATAATTCAAAGGGTAGCCATGAGCAACATCTTGCGGTTCATGTGGATTCGTACACCCGACAGATACCGAAGGACGCTCCTTATGGAAGATTGCCCGCAATAAGCGGCGGCCAATCTTCCAACGAAGCTCTGTTGTGTCGATATAAGAGCGCCAAACACCGGCGCACTCATATCTCTCCAACAGCCTCGAAAGTCATCACGAAAACAGTCGTCCACCGGAAGACTGTTTTCCTTCGACTTTCTTTCAGTATCTGTTTGGGTGTAACACACTACACCTTGTAAGCAAGGTGGTGTGCAAGAGGAGTCCCTCTTGACTCCCTTTAGAGGGCCCGAAAACGAAAAAAGCAGGCTTCGAACGCCTGCTTCTTTTCTTATTATGTCCCGCATCTTCGGCCTGCATGTGACGTAAGATGTTGATGCCCTGAGCCTATAGAATTATTAACATCTTAACATCTTACTTTGCAGGCCTTACTCGGCTCGCGGGAGCTGCCAGTACCATTTCTTGTTTTGACTAAACGACTTGACTCCAAGCTCCTGCTTCGCTTTGTGCGCGGTCGATCTGCGTATGCCATTATCTTTAAGCCGTTTCTCGATATCGACTGCGAGCATTGCCGAACCGTCAGCAAGTAGCTCTTCAATAAAGTCTATCGCTTCTTGCAGACGGTCATTCGGTCTTCCGGCGCCCGGACTGAAGTCGAGGCTCCGTAAGAGTTCATCGGCTTTCTTGTCAGTAAGACCGATGAATTCCATCCCGTTATCGCTGAGCTGAAGTTCATATGTCCCCATCTCGGGTGCAAGGTTCGATTTCAGCAGAGCGAGATACCGCTTGTCTTCGTCTTCGGAAGACCTGGCTAAAAGAAGGATGCTCCTGACAGCTCCGACAACATCGATAGACCCGGGTACACGGTACTTGGCACCGATACCCGACATCTTATTCAGGTGATTTACTATAACGATCGCACAATCGGTTTCACGCGCTGTCTGAATAAGAGCATTGAACTTTGGCCTTACTTCATTGGAAGCATTGATGTTGCCATCACCAAAGTAGGAGGAGAGCGGATCCAAGACGACTAGTTTTGCGCCTGATTGTTTTATAGCCTGCAAAAGACGGGGATCTTCAAAGGTCAGGTGCTGAACTTCTTCATTGATAAAGATAAGATTATCAAGATTTCCGCCAGCTTGTATGAAACGGGGGATGATCGTGTCATCGTAATCATCCTCTGTACTTTGGTAGATCACTTTAATCGGCTCAGGCGGTTCTTCGTAATCCGTGAAGGGCAGAGGGTCACCTCTTGTCATATAGGCAGCAAGTGTGAGCATAAAGGTGCTCTTGCCGTCTCCCGGATCTCCCTGAAGAAGCGTGATCTTCCCTTTGGGAATTAAAAAAGGCCAGAGCCATTTTACAGGCCTGACCTTTACGTCTTTGGCACTGACTAATTCCAGCGCCGGTTCTTGTTTTGCCATAGGCATAACTCCTTTCATAGATTTGAATAAAAAAGCGGCTGTTCTGATTCGAACAACCGCTATGTAAAAGAGGGTATTTTTGTTTTGATAGCCATGTGTATTTGAAGACCAAAATATATGTCCCTCTACTTATAAGTAATGGGAGAGGACCAAATGGGACATCAAAAACGCAAGAAACCCGTAATTTGATATAGAAAGTCTTGAATCTGACATAGATTGGCCGTTTTAATCCAACATTTGTCAAAAACGGTGTTTTTAGCTAGCAGGTATTTCTATGCTGTAAAAATCCATTTTTAGCAGTAGTAAAGTAGTCGACCTTAGGGCTCCCGTATTGCTGTTACGGGATCATGGGACTCTCACCCCGGTGGCATTTTACCCCGCTGCGTTCATTGGGTGTGACGGCTCTCGGGCGGACTTTGATCCCGATTCAACGCTCGGCCTGTGACTACGCAGAAGTATCATTATCCCTTTGCACCTGTTATCGCCTCCCTCGGGTTGCAACCCCGATTCTGACTTATCCCCTTTATCGCTCTCCCTTTTTCAAGGGGTCATGGCGAGGTCGAAGTCAACTTGGCTCGGTATTTTAACGCCGGTGCAAGGAACGTACCCTTCGGTCCAGTATTCAACTGGGTGTCCGAAGAAGGTCGAAATAAATCTCCCTTCACTACTACTGAACAAAGTCGGCGTTTTGTCGGGGGTGTTTTTGGCCGTTTTTTGAAAATGTCATAAAACTAGGCCCATGGTGTTACCACTTTTTAACACCTTGGGGCTTGTATGACATTCCAAGGCTTTGGATTATTTCGTCCTTCACTACTACTGGACAAAGGGGTCCATTTTGGCGGGGTGTTTTGGGCTATTTTTTGAAAAATGTAATATTACATTTTTCAGAGCATGCTAAAAGTGCTCTGTTTTTAGACAGAGACCCATATAAAATCAATAATCCTTTATCAGGCATGTTATAATCACTATTGAGGGCACCCCTTAGTTAGGAAAATAGACAGCATTCTGAACTATCCGGAAACTGAGTTTGGTTGAATGATACACAATTTTTGGAGCATCATTTGGTTGCAGTACGGAAGAAATAACTAAAAGTAAAGACTATAATTGGGTTGAGACTTATGAGATCCATTTTGTATGGCTGGATAAGAATAACGAAATCATCCCGTTAACAGAAAGACGGTTGAATCCGATTTGGAGAATGCGCAATTCTGTGACCGTGAAGCATGAAGATATATCCAGGCACATTGATGTATTTGAAGCAAAAATATAAACAGAGGTAATAGCTGGAGAGATCACATGTTCTGGAACAAGACATCAGTTAAGATCCTGAAAGAACTGGACACCACGGATAAGTGGTGGTGCAGTTCGGCTGTCATGTTCTCAGTTAAAGACGGAAAGAACGTTATTTGCGGGAAGTGCGGACCCGAGAATGAGGATTACGAATTCTTATCTCAGCTACAGATCAACGGGCTGCCCGTTGTCCAAAGTAAGATGCCGATCTGTTCCACATGCAAAGCACTTCTCGCCACCGGTTACGGTATAGAGAATATCGATTGTCCGGAGCTTGAGGCTGCTAGGACATGCATGAATTCAGGCTTTATCAGCATTACGGATTCGGCAGAGAGAATCAAGCCGCTCCTGGGACTTCTGAGCGACGGCCTTTATGTGCTTGCCGACACCATTTGTTTTCCTTCAGACGGAGAAGGACACTTTTTCTATGAGATCCCTGATGAGCCGAAGTATTACGAAGCTGCATGTGACGGCTATTATTCCCATCCGGATCTCACATGTATTGATCACCTTCCTTTGTATCTTTATCCGACGCAGTCTTCTTCGCTGATAGATAAGGAACGTGTCAAATACTATATGCAGTTATTCAAGTCTGATGACGAACCGCCGAGAGCGCTTGCGTATCATTGGGTCGGATTTATGAACCTTCTTCTTGACGGTCATCACAAGGCATGCGCGGCTGCAAGTCTCGGCCAATACTTGAGATGCCTTACTATTATTCCTATTGAAGGATGCCTTTTCGATCAGACAAAGCCTTTTGTGAAGGGCAATCCTTATCTGAAAAGTATTCATTTCGCAGGGCTCGAAGCAGAAGTAGAAGATGGTACCCGATACCTCGACATATATGGCGATAAAAAGAAAAAAGAGAACCTTCCCGGCTTCAAACCCTACAACCTGACAGATACGAAGATTCATTACGGACCTGCCCGGTATCCGGCGGTAAAAGATATCGCTACGCTCATATATGCCAGGAATAAGATAGACGGTTTCTTCCCTGAAGCTGATTATGATGTCATCTCGAAAATGCTCAGTCGGGATACAGAGGAAGCAGACCGTTATCTGGAAGCGATCGTGAACTATCTTGGTGCGTTGGATCACGATAAGGCATATAAGCTTGCAGGTGATATTGTAAGAAAAGGTGACGGATTCATGCGTCATTTGCGTGTTCGCGCAGCGTTGATGTTCCTTCTTACCTGCAGGAGTGATGAGACAGAGAAGCTGATTGCGGACTTTTATGTTGATCATGAGGAACATGATGGGAATTGGGAATTAGCAAATTCGTACTGGACAGAAAATAAATGACAGACATACGGAACACAAAGTCGTTTTCAACAACAGTTAGCATCTTTCTTTTGGCCGCAAGTAGAACGATACACCATTTTTGGAGTATCATTCAGGAGTAGTATTTTAAGGCTTCTCAGCGCCCCTGCTATTGATCATCAAATCAGCAATATATCGAACTACCAATAATAAGAAAAATCAGATTTGATGAAATAGGAATAAGTGGCTGAAGAGTGGCTTAAAAAAGGAACGTGAAGCCCGGAAACCCCGCCCTTTCAATGTTATTAGATGTTCTTTGGACGCTCCTAAGCGGTAGGCCGGCGGTTCGAATCCGCCCACGATCACCAGAGAACAGGGGTTTCGGGGATTCCGAAACCCTTGTTTAATTCTTCGAAACCTGAAAACAAATTATAATGAGACCTAAATTTGAAAAAATAAAAAATTACAACGATTTTAAAAAATATAAATGGACCAGGGCTGAACTGATCAGTATCTGCAAGGAGCATGGTCTTAAATTTGTCGGTACAGAAAAAGAACTCAACAGGGTCATAGAATCTTACTTTAACGGAGTAGTGATACCTCCGCGCCGTAATTGGTATTCCAATATGGTGTTGTGCAGTTTCGTTAATGAAAACGGGATATTTCATCTAATTCCGCTTGTTATTTTGCTCGTATCGGCAGTGCTATGCGTCATCGGAATCATCAACAAAGCAAGAGACATTGATAGTCTCTATTATGTTCCGCATCTGTCGTTTGGTGTTTCCGGCGTGTTATTGGCAATAGCCGGTATTGTGTCAGATCGTACCTTTGATGTTATTAAAAGTTATTTTCCTCAATGCGGGGATAAACGTTTTACAAGAGAGCAGGTAGATGCACAGGCTAATTCTGAGCATACTGAATATATGCGAAGTACAGGGGTTTTTCTTGCCACTGATATGCTGATTGGTTCTTCTGCCGGAGTTGCGGCGGTCGCATATGAAGATATTTCTTCTCTTCAGGTTAAACAGATATGGCATACCAGACATGTAGGAACGAGGTATAGCGGTCATTATGAAGATTATTACACTTATAAGCTTATTGTAAGAACCAATAAAGGAAAGCGTGTCGTCATATCCAATTCAACTGTAAATCCCGAAGGGGATCTGAATGTGATATATCCATGCGTTCTAAAACATAATCCGCAAGTTCAGCAGCCGGATTTAAAAAAGAGCGCATTAGCAACTGAAAATAAGCCGAAGCAGGTAGTAGAGGGCGAAGGTGTAAAAAAGAACATAGATAAGGCCGTGAGTGAACAGTTCCTGACATGTATATCTGTAAGCGAAAAAACCAAAAAGAGGTTTATCAGATATAAAATAGGAATGGCATTTATGCTGGTTATTGTATCATTTGCAGTGGCTGCAATTGCAGCATGTCTTCTTTATTTTGTTGTTAGCAGGATGCATCACAGCAGAGGTACTTTCTCTTTGCTGATAGCTTTGATTTTCCCTCTGTATGCGATTTATGATTTTATTAAAACCATAGTCTCAATCATAAAAGGGGATATAGGTTTTTATTCAGGTGAAATCGTTAATAAGTACGAAGATGGCTACGTATTAAGAGGAGTGCATTATCATCTCGGATACATCGAAAAGATGAAACCTGAACATGAACCGCTTATAGGTGAAAGGGTCATTCTTGCAAGACTCATGAATGAAATCAGTCTTATATCAGAAGCTGAGTGAGCTTGCCGGATTTTTATATATCAAAGAAAATTGGTATAATTAATTGGTATTTAACTTGGATATATGGAACATTATATAAGCCATAAGCTTTTGCGTTGGATTGAAAATGCAATTAAAGAAGCAAAAATATGCTTTTCGGCGATTAACTAAAAAAGGTGTATGAATACAAGAATCACGAACGGTACCTTAAATGGAAAGCTCACGATTGTTTTGACTGTCGTGTTGGTGTTTTTAGTGGTTGGTGCATTTTTTGTCTTTGTAATACATCCAAAATACATTGATATGAAAAGCTATCAGGTGTATGGAGGTTTTACGGATGAACTCAAAGACAGCGAGTTGTTCAAAGATATGCAGAGTGGTAAGTCTTTCTGCTTTTTGGGTGACAGTATTACTGAAGGAAGTGACTCGGGATATCAGTGGTACAGACCATTGCTGCCATATATAACAGGGAAGACAACGAGACTTTCACATGGCGGATGGACAACAAAGGATCTGCTCATCAGCAGTGACAGAATTCCCGAATCGGATGTGTATGTTATTGCGATAGGCGTAAATGATGTTGCGTATATTTATAACGATGACTGGTGTGCGGGAACAGCAGACGATTATATTGGGAGGATCAATCAGTTATCATGGAAAATAATTGCTAAATCTCCTGAAGCCAGATTGTATTTCATTACCCCATGGGTATTAGTTGACACCAGTGAAGAAAAGACTGAGAGAAGATTGCTATTCAGTCAGGCTCTCATGAATTGGTGTGATGAATCAGGATATATATGCATTGATCCTGCTCCGGTAATGATTCCGGTAATGAATGAGAAGGGTCCTTATACGTTCCTGTTAAAAGACGGCGTTCATCCTAACGGTTCTGACGGAGTCGGCCTGTACAGTTACGCGGTGTTGAAGGCTGCGCATGACATGCGTTCTGTGTGACGCTTAGTATTCAAATTTCTAAACAGAAAAAATATATCGAAATTCGATAAAAAACTCTTGAAAAACAAAAAATGCTATGTTAGTATACTGGCATAAAGCTAGCTTGATTCTTGTTTAGGAGGAATAAACAATGGGATATAACGATGGAATCATAAGATGGACAAAAATAGCGACGGTTCTCTTCATGGGAATGGCAGTCGTAGCCGATATTTTCGGATGGGTTATTACAAAGTACATCGCATATTGCTGGGCAGGCGTATTTGATATGGGTAGCCTTATCACTCTTGCTGTAGTATTCTATCTCGGTACGATCGGCGGATATGTTGTCCTTATCGCACTCTTTAAGCTCTTATCAAATATGAGCAAGGACAAGGTTTTCGACAGAGCAAACACAAAGCTGATGGCAATCATTACCGGTGCTCTGGTAGCTATCGCTGTTGACTGTGTAGTCGGCGGATTTATCTGGTACGGCGCATGGATCCTTTCTGTCGTAGCTCTGTTTATGGGTCTGATCGTATTGAGCGTAAAGGTCGTATTCGACAAAGCCATTACGATGAAAGAAGAAATGGATCTTACGATCTGAGGAAAGGAGGAGCTTAATATGATTATTGTAAATCTTGATGTAATGATGGCAAAGCGAAAGATCTCCTCCGGCGAATTGGCTGCAAAAGTGGGGATTACACAGGCGAACCTTTCAATACTTAAGAATCAGAAGGCAAAAGCCGTAAGATTCTCAACCCTCAATGACATCTGCAAGGCACTTGACTGCCAGCCGGGAGACATTCTCGAGTTCAAAGAGGACTGATCACCAATGGACAAAAAAGTTATACTTCAAAGGCTGGGAATTCTCCTGGCCTATCCTTTAGCATACTCTTATATAAGGCTTGTATGTGATGATTCTGGCGGGTTTGTCATAGACCCTTCAAACGGTGCAGGATACTTCATGATATCGTATTCCTTACCGACATTTGCGCTCCTTTTCATAGCTGTAAATGAGATCGTAAGAAGAAGCAGAAGGGAGAATGCAGCTCTTAACACGGAAACGGTCTTCTGGTATATGATGACCTTTCTCACAGGTCTTACGGCAAGGTTTGGACCTAATTTAGAACTCTCGGTTTTCGCAATGCATTTATGCGCCGTGTATTCCGTCCTGGTATCCAACAGGATCCTTCTCGGAGGTAAGACATCCGGATTCATAATTGCGGATCTGATAGACGGTTTCTATGTTAAATCATTTGCTGGATTTCCGAATTATGTTGTTGACTGGACATGCTTTGGAAGACCTCGTTCAGAGGCGGATCCTTCAACAGAAAAAAAGCGTACCGGATTTATCATCGGTTCGCTTGCATTCATAGCGATAATGACCGTTTTGATGATCATATCAGTAAGCCTGATGGCATCGATTGATGAAGATATCGCCGTATTCATCAATAATGCATTTGATGGTGTCATCAGGTATTTTGATAACGTTGATGCCGTTGAGATCTTTGTAAGGATCATATTTGCAATACCGGTCTGTTTCTATCTTTACGGTCTTATCTCCAGGACTGCAAAATCAGATGGAGAGAAAGAGAAGAGTGTTGCTTCCTGGCTTAACAGGATCCGCGGAAAAGGTAAGACTGTTTCTGCTACGGTTGTATACGTTGCAGCCGGAATATTCGTACTTGCTTATATACTGTTCTTCTTAAAGAGACTTGCCTATATGATGGGCGGATTCACGGGAACCGTACCTGATGGTTTGTTGGTATCTCATTATGCCAGAGAAGGATTCTTCGAACTGGTTGGTATCATGGCAGTTAACATGTGCGTTTACCTTGCGATCATCCTTCTGGGTAAGACGGATACTGAAGGCAAATTTGCGCTTCCTGCCAAGATCCTCGTATCACTTCTCATGGTTGAGAGCATTATCTTTGCAATCATTTCAATGAGCAAGCTTGGTCTTTATTACAGTATTTACGGATATACCCCTAAAAGGATCCTCGCAATGTGGGGAACACTCACTCTGGGATTTGCATCCCTGATGACGATACTCACTGTAAATCGCGGCAAACCGCATATAAGAGCCGGAATAATCTTTACTGCAGTGTCTTATGTTGCGATCTGTATTTTTTCCGCCGTTATGGTTGCGATTGGTGCATAAATAAAAGCCGGGAGTCCGAATGGTTTGGAACTCCCGGCTAATACATGGAAAATGATAAAAATATATAAGAGGTTGTTATGAGAAAAGCATTAGTGTTTCAGAAATTGAATATCGTGATATGTGTCCTGTTGACGGGGGTATTATTATCCTCCTGCAAATACGCGGTTCCTGAGAGTAAACGTGTTGATGTTATTTCTGAAATATCAGTAATCGTAAAAGACAATTACACATGTGAGGATGTGGAAACTCCGTATCAGATCAGTATGAGTGATATTGATGAGCTGGCTGATAAAAACGGTTATCTGCATAAAGCTTTTGAGAAATACTCTGATGTTCAGCAATACAAAGTATATCTGCTTGATGATAATGCGGTCTTAGTGGTTACGGATGTAATTTTCCAAAGTGTAGAAGGATATGTGGTTTCGGATGAAGAACTGGAACATACTCTGCCGGCACCCAATCTGGGCTTTGATGCTGACAGAATAGGAATTATAGACAGAATCGAAGATACAAATATATACACCTGCTCGGCGGGACTGTAAGTTCTGAGATATCCTGTTATATCATTCCCAAATCAGCGGAAGCTTCTCGAATTCATCGAGCGGAACAGGTTTTGAGAAGAAGTAACCCTGGAACAGTTTGCATCCCATTGCTTTGAGCATATCGAACTGTTCACGTGTCTCAACACCTTCTGTTATCTGAGGCATATCGAGATTGTTAGCCATGTTAACTATGCTGCTGAGAATGATCTTCGACTTCTTGAAATCAGCTGTCTTGCCGAGGAATACCATGTCGATCTTTAGAATATCAACGGGCATATCCTTGAGCATGTTGAGTGAAGAATAACCGCTTCCGAAGTCATCCATCTCAACCGTAAAACCGTAATCTCTTAAACTGTTGATCTGTTTGATATGTTCAGTAGCATTGTTCATGACTGAAGATTCAGTTATCTCGAGATGCAGTCTGTTAGGTGAAACACCGTATTTTTCAACAAGACCTGTAATTACCTGATAGATATCAAGGAAATAGAAGTCCTTAGGTGAGATGTTGATGGAAAGATTGAGCTTCTCGTGACCGTCATTCTTTTTAGCCAATCCGTTAAGGATCTTGCATGCTTCTTCCCAGATGTATGCATCGATAGTTGCAATGAGACCGTTCTTTTCGAAGATGGGGATAAACTTAAACGGTGACAGGAGTCCTTCCACCGGATGGTTCCATCTAACGAGAACTTCGCCGCCCTCAAGTCTTCCGTCAGCGGCATACTGAGGCTGCAGATAAGGTATGATCTGACCGTCAGCAATGGCGGATGCAAGTTCGTTGGTGATCTGCTGTTCCCAAAGCTTATCTTTTCTGAGTTTGTCGTCGTAGATCGCAATGCAGCGGTTGAAGTCATTCTTTATTCCTGCGATAGCGAGCTGGGCTCTGTCTACCATACCGGCTACAGTAAGGACTTCATCAGCATTTCCTGAAGTCTCGAAAATACCGATATGAATAACTACAGGGGAATTGATCAGATCCTGTTCTGCCCAAATATCTTTAACGAGTTTTTCGAGTGCTTCAAGATCAATGATTGATTTCTTCGCGAAAGCACAGAAAATGTCGCCTCTCCATCTGCAGATTGCAGAACCGGGATGCGAGAACTTTTCGATATCGCCGGCCATTTTTACTAACAGCTTATCAGCAGTTTCTCTTCCGAATACATCGTTGATCATCTTGAAGTCATTGATGTCTGAAACAATCATGTAATAAGGAGTATCTGGATTTGCTTTGATTATGCCGTTAACTTCTTCTTCGAAGCTCAGACGGTTGTTAAGTCCTGTCAGTTCATCATGCGTTGCAAGATACTTTCTTCTGGCATTGAGATTGACCTGCTCGGTTTCATCGTGAATGGAGAAGAAGGAACCAACGCTCTTATCTCTCTTATCCTTCATCAATCTGTGAGTGATGCGGACGTAGGTGTATTCAGAATTTTCCTTAAATCTTGCGGCAATATCAAAATCGACGCCCAGATCGGCACCGCCCATGATCTCAAGAAGTTTATCCGTACACTTATCGGGATTTCCTTTGTCTGATTTGATGTGAAGGATCTCGTAAGCTTTGTCGTTGGCGTAGAGGGCATTAACATCAACATCGTAGAAAATGATTCCGTCCGTATGGTATTCAACAACTGAATCGGCAAGTCTTCTTCTGATGAAGAAAGGCTTGTAGATAAAAGTAAATACATATAACAGGAAACCGCAGATGCAGTATCCGATAAGTGTTTTGTTGACCGGTCTCTCAGCGAAAACAAAGAACAGGAATCCCATGCATGAGAATACGGCTATCATAATAACGATATATCTTTCGAAATAAGCAGAAGATATCTTAAGACACTTATTGATCAGTATTGCGATCATCAATACGAACAGAGCCTGGAGCAGACCGAATCCCAAGAGCATTCCCCATCCGGGATCAAGGGCATAGTAGGAACTGCCGTCAGACAGATAGGTCAGTCTGATGGTATACATATGATGGAAAAACGGATTGAGAAGCACCATGATGCTGTTTGTTGCGAGAATGGTTATCGAAGCAAACTGCATTGGTGAACGTTTAAAGCGGAAATCACAGAAGTCCATTACGAATATTCCCAGATTATAGACCAGGAAACAGTCGCCCAGGAGCATGAGGGTGTAGCCGGCGCTTGAGAATAATTCATATCCGGACAAAAATGCCAATGAGTTTCCGGCCAGAGGAATAATTATTGATAAGAGAAAATTAAATATACTTGTCGAAGTGCGTTCGAGGAATTTTTTCCGTTTTAATGTTGCAGCAACAATCATTGCTACAAGAATCAAGGATATAATTATCAATTCGGTCAGATATTGTATCCTCATAAAACCCTCTATTTTCTTTATATAAGGTAATTGTATCAAAACGAAGTTGGAAAAGATTTGCGCTTCGGTGAACTTATAAAAACAATTTGTAAACTACGAGGGTTATATATACTATAATATATAATATATTAGAAAGGCTAATTAAATAGATATATGCGAGCCGAGAAATATTACAAAAACACAATATGTAGTAATTGTCCTAAAAAGTGTATTTACTTCTGACAGGCGTGGTGATATGATAGCACCATAAGGTTATCGCACATTTGTTCTGTAATCAACAGGCAAATTGGTTTGTTAAGGAGTATTAGTATGATTGAGTTTAATTGCACGGTAAAGGACATTTTCAGAAGACCACAAATGATTGATAAGGCAGTAAGGAAACTTGCTGATAACGGCTATACTGAATATGCATCCACATATGCCCAGATCAGGGAGAATATGTTTAATGCGTTAGCTTATGTCGCTGCTAATATGAAGAGACATGAATATGAAATAGCTGCCAAGTATTTCGGATCCAGAGATTCCGAACAGGCTATTGCAGACACGACTTTTTATACGCACAGAACCATCAGACGCTATGTCAGTAAGGCAAGTGAGCTTGTTCGCGAGTACTATGCTAACTATTTGGGAATCAGACTTCTGCCTAATGACACGAGAGCGGTCGGCTGTACGGTTCCCGTCGGAACTTTCTGGGAGAAAGTAAATACAATGATGCAGAGCAGTATTGAGAACTCCTGCATAGTAATTATGTGCTGCTATGAACACGAGTCGGTAAACGCAGTATGCAGTTCGTTTAATATGGGTAGCGAGAAGGTAAGGAAGATAGTTAACTCATTTAACAGTGTAGTTACCCTCCTTGATATTCCTTCAGAGAAGCGTAGCGCTGTTTAATTTATAAGTAATCGGAATCTCCGTTATGTTAGGACAGGGCATTTGAATTAGTCCGAATGCCCTGTCTTAATGTTATAATCTTAAAGTCAGTTTTAGGTGACAACGTTTATGGAGGATGATACTTATGACCATTACATTCGAAAAGCTTCCCAATAATCTTGAAGAACTGAAGGCTATGCCTGAGGCATCCCTTAACCAGCCTGAATATACGGCTGCTCTTTTCCTTGCCGTAATGATGCATTATCCGGTCAATAAGGAAGAGACATATGAGATGCTCGAATTCCTTAAGGGTCCCTATGGATTATCAACATATGAGAAGCAGTTCCTGGCAGACAGAATGTCTGACGGTCAGGTGTACGTTGTCCGTTCATTCTTTAACGGAACTTCTCCTGAAAACGACTATACGCCTTCTATGCCTTATGCGGTTGAGACGGAGAGGGCAGCTGCACAGGAATTTGATGGCGACAGAGTAAAGATTTTCATTACATCATCAGGAGCAGATACAAAGCGTCATATCCTGCTCCGTCATAAGCCTTCCACAGATCAGTGGTTTATTGAGGATCAGATGCTTCTTGCAATGATCAGACCTCCTAAGTCACAGGATCCCTGGGCTTGATAGGAGTGTGTCTGCATTATGAAGTCTGAGAGAAGTTTTCCGAAGGTCAGCATAACTTCAAAGGCGGCAAGGTCTCTGAAGAATGGTCATCCCTGGGTATATGGGGATGAGATATTATCGAGCGAAGGGGAACTGTCAGACGGATGCATCGTCGATTGTTTCGAAGGTTCGAGCTGGCAGGGTTCAGGACTTTATAATTCCAAGTCCAAGATAACTGTCAGGATCATCTCAAGAAACAGTAATGATGTTTTTGATTATAAATTCTGGTACAGACGTATCCTTTATGCTGTTAAGTACAGAATGACCGTAATGCCCGGTGATGATTTCAATTGCTGCAGGATCATTCACGGCGAAGCTGACCAGATGCCGGGCTTTACCTGCGACAGATATGGTGATATAGCCGTTACGCAGATTGCGAGCCTCGGACTTGAACTTAATAAAAATGTTATTTATAAGGCGCTGATCGATGTGTTTGAAGAGATCGGTCAGCCTCTAAAGGGCATATACGAGAGAAATGATCTTGCTTTAAGAGAGAAGGAAGGTCTCGAACTCGGCAAGGGCTGGTATGGCGGCAAAGATTTTCCGTGTGTTACTGAGATAATCGAGAATGGAATAAGGTATTCCGTTGATGTTGAAAACGGTCAGAAGACCGGATTCTTCCTAGATCAGAAATACAACAGACTTGCAGCGGCAAAGATAGCCAAGGATAAGAATGTTCTTGATTGCTTTACGCATACGGGTTCATTCGGCCTTAACTGCGCATTTGGCGGTGCCAAGCATGTAACAAGCGTTGATATATCAGAATCAGCTATTGAGATGGCCAGGGCTAATGCTTCCAGAAATAATCTTCAGGATAAGATTGATTATGTCTGCGAGGATGTTTTCGAGCTTCTGACGAAGATGGCAGAGAAGAAGGATCACTCATTCGATTACATAATCCTCGATCCTCCTGCGTTTACCAAATCCAGACAGACTGTTGATTCAGCCGGCAGGGGATACAAGGAGATCAATCTCAAGGCTATGAAGCTTCTGCCGAGGGGTGGATACCTGGCTACATGTTCATGTTCTCATTTCATGACGGATGAGCTGTTCAGGAAAATGCTTGCTTCTGCGGCAAGAGACGCAAGCGTAAGTTTAAGGCAGATTGAAGCAAGAACGCAGGCTCCGGATCATCCTATACTTTGGAACGTGCCGGAGACTGACTATCTGAAGTTCTATATTTTCCAGGTAGTTTAAATCCTCTTATACAGTTTGTAGCCGTCATAAATATTTTCACCTGTGAAATCAACATAGGGGACGGCTTCTTCTTGTACAAGTTCGTAGTTATCCCATTCTTCTTCGCAGAAATATGAAGTGATAATGTAGTCAAAATAACCCTGCCCGATCAGACGGTTCTGTTCTTCTCGGAGCTGGGGATAGATATCTTCTTCAAACTGTTTGTCGGCACAGTATCTGTTGCAAGGCATGACTTCTGCGGCAGTGTAGAAACCTGCATCCATAACATCGTATGTTAGGATCTTGGCGTCAGGCGTCTGATTGATTGTTTCAGCCATGAGGAACTGCGCAAGGACTGTCTTAGGCTTCAGGAACAAATACATATTTTTGTTAAGCAGAAGCGTTATTCCGTAGAAGACCAGGAACATCACAGCAATAATGCCCTTCATGAATGCCGGATTCTGCTTAAACAGTTTTTCAGCCTTGTTTAAGCCTGTTATAAGAGGCAAGAGTGCCAATCCGAAATAGAAGGATAATAAGTATCCGTAATAATAGATAAATACATTTCTCGTGAAAATGAATCCTGCCGTAAACGTCATCGTGATCAGGATTAATGCGATTACTTTTTGACGCTGGTCTTTGCGGATAAATAAGATCGATGCAAGAGACATGAGCAGCATGATTCCGAATGCAGGATAATTATAGAAGGTGATAAGTAATGACGTGAAAGTAATATAGATGTTTCTGATTACCGGAATTGTTGCAATGCCGCCAACAAGAGGAACATTTATATATAAGAAAACATTATCGTAGAAATACGCTTCCCAAAGATAACCAAGCGATCCTGTAACAGCAAAGTATAAAAGCACAGGAATGCAGACTGCAATAATGCCGGCCAGAAATCTCCATACCATTGACCAGAGTCTTGCAAAAGCCTTGCGCTTGATTGACAGGCAAAGGATATAGATGATGAAGCCGATCATGAACCCAAGGAAAGTGTATTTGAGCCAGAACAGGGCACCGGATATAAGTCCGCAAACAAGAGCATCTGTCTTTGATGGCAGCCCGTCACCATTTGCAATTGCTTTTAAGCCTAAGTAAAGAGCGATGGTGAGGAGAGGGAAACAGAGCTCTTCCGTATTGCCGCCGAAGTTGAACATCCTGCATGTATAGACAAGGCCGAGTAACAACGGCATCAGGACTATCGTATATTTCGAAGGTTCTGAGAAGAGTTTTGCAATCTTCCAAGAGAAAACCGCATAAACAGAAGCAGCGATGCATTCGATAATCCATACGCCGACGAATGTCTTTTCTGAGACCAGGGTGGCAATCGCGTAGATGAAATAGAGCAGCGGGCCCTTGTGGTCGAATATATCCTTATATGGAACAAGGCCGTGTTTTATGCCACGGCCCAAGGTAAAGAATACATTAACGTCATCCCAGGGATTGAACGGATAAAGAGGTGAACTTGTTGACACGAATGTTATCGTGACTGTTGCCGCAAGAATAAGAAGAGCA
>JAEEGJ010015448.1_pt1 | contig 17815 bp, 17 predicted proteins | sample 8958761 | NCBI WGS metagenome assembly JAEEGJ01 (sample SAMN16246546, study PRJNA631951) | gut metagenome | biome: gut microbiome; feature: rumen; material: RS-attached | host: Bos | place: Iran: Karaj | collected 2018-10
CAGAGCCAACATCCAGCCCTATGATGTTTTTGCAAAGGGTACGGAATTTGAAGGAAAGGCCAGAGTAAAAGAGGGCGCCGTCAAGTATGTGGACGCTGTGGCAGGGGAGGACTGTGTCATCAACCTGCCTGAGGGAGCATCCCCGGCTCTGGTACTGGTGGAACCGGTATATGACGAGGTAATGGCTCCCGTAATGGAAGGCGATGTGGTGGGACACGTGGCGGTCTATCTTGCAGACGAGCAGGTGGATTCTGTCCCGCTGGTCGCAGTAAAGTCGGTGGAGAAGGGCTGGATCTTCTCGAAGATAGGCCTCTCCAACGCAGAAGCCGCTGGCATCATAGCCGGGCTTACGGTAGTGCTGATCCTTCTGATCTGGCTGCTGAGCGTAAGGGCGAAGAACAAGCGCATCGCCCGCCAGAAGAGAGAAGCCAGGATCAGAGAGCTGGCTCTCAGGCAAATGGAGCAGGAAGAGAGCCAGAAAGAGCGCGGCTGGAATTATTGAGCCGCTCCGAAGAATCATGTTCGATATCAAGGAAAATCTAAAAAAACTCCCGGAGACCCCGGGAGTTTATATGCATAAAGACAGGCTCGGGAACGTGATCTACGTGGGAAAGGCCGTGAACCTGAAGAGGAGGGTCTCCAGCTATTTCATTGATTCTGCCTCTCACTCGCAGAAGGTCAGGTCCATGGTGAAGCAGATCACGGAGTTTGAGTACATCAACTGCAGGACCGAGATGGAGGCTCTGATACTTGAGTGCAACCTGATCAAAAAGTATCAGCCCAAATACAACGTACTGCTCCGCGACGACAAGACCTATCCATACCTCAAGGTGACCCTTGAGGATGAATACCCCAGGCTGGTCAAGACCCGCAGGATCGAGAGAGACGGGGCCAGGTATTTCGGGCCTTACTCCGACGTGGGAGCGGTGAACCGGACAGAGGAACTTCTGAACAAGATGTTCATGCTGAAGAGGTGTTCCGCCGACCACTTCCCGGAGGGGTTCACACCATGCCTGAACTATCATATCAGGGAGTGCAGGGGACTCTGCACCGGTCTGATCACCAGGGAAGAGTACCTGAGGGACATAGATCAGGTAACAGACATTCTCTCCGGCAAGGACAAGTCTCTGGAGAAGGAACTGAAGGCGGACATGCAGAAGGCTTCCGATGAGCTCAGATTCGAGGATGCCGCGGTGTACAGGGACAGACTTGAGTCTCTCAAAGCGCTCAGGGAGCTGCAGAGAGTCACCGTCATAAACGGCCGGGACCTGGACATGGTCTTCCCGGTGGGGAGCGGAGATACTTCCTCTGTTGCGCTGTTCACAGTCCGGGACGGCAAGCTCTCTGGCAGGGAGACTTTCCCCATGTCCAACGTGGCCAAGTCCGTCAGGGCTCAGGAGGACAAAAGAGACGAATACGACGTGGTGGCCTGCGAGTTCATCAAGCAGTATTACTCGCAGCTCGCGGATCCCCCAAAGGAGATCCTGGTGCCCAAGCCCATCTCCGAGCAGGACATGATCTCGGAGATGCTCCACACGAAGATATATACTCCCCAGAAGGGAGACAAGTACCAGCTGCTGCTTCTGGCCAAGAAGGACGCAGTTGAGATGTCCAAGAACCTCTCCGAACGCGTCATGTCCAGAAGAGAGAGGGAAGAGGAGCTCAGAGGGGTGCTCTCCAGGATCCTCGGTCAGGATAAGAAAGTGTACAGGATAGAGTCCTATGACATCTCCAACACCAACGGAGTGGATACCGTGGGAGGCATGGTGGTCTATGACAACCTGGAACCGGTCAGGAGAGACTACAGGCGGTTCAAAATAAGAAACGCCGATCCTCACGACGACTACGGCAGCCTCCGCGAGGTGCTCAGGAGGCGTTTCACCCGGGCACTGGAAGGAGACAAGAGTTTCAGCCACATGCCGGACCTGATACTGATGGACGGCGGACTGGGACAGGTGACCTCTGCCTGCTCGGTGCTGGAGGACATGGGCCTTGACATACCCGTACTGGGCATGGCAAAGGATGACAGCCACAGGACCAGAGCCTTGGTGAACTCCGCAGGGGAGGAACTGGAACTTAAGAACTATCCCATGCTCTTCAAGTACTGCGGCACCATCCAGGAGGAGGTCCACAGATATGCCATCGAATATCACAGAGATCTGAGGAGAAGGAACTCCATCGGGTCGGTCCTGGATGACATTCCGGGCATAGGTCCCAGGAAGAGGAATGCCCTTCTGGAGCACTTCGGATCCGTCAGCGAGATAAAGGAAGCCTCCCCGGAGAAACTCATGGAATGCCCCGGGATCACGGAGAAAAATGCCGAGAGTATAATGAATTTTTTCTCGAAAGAGCGCTGACCTTTACAAAATAAAGGTTTCGTGATATATTCAGTTTAAGATTTTTGCTAGCAAGGAGTATACACATGGCAGACAATAAGAGAAACTACGCAGAGGAAGAGGCCGATATCATCACTCTTGAATTCGATGACGACAAGGAAGTCGAGTGCGAGATCATGGGCGTTTTCGACTGCGATGGCAAGGAGTACGTCGCTCTCATCCCCCACGATGATACCGATGACGTTTATCTGTACGGATATAAAGAAGTCGGCGACGATGAGTTCGAGCTCATCGACATCGAAGATGATGCAGAGTTCGAGAAGGTCGTCAGAGAATTCGATGCCATCATGGCAGAGAACGAGGAGTAAGATCCGCCGGCGGTCCAGAGAGATCACAGTATGCGCCTTAACCGGCGCATATTTATTGTGTATAAAAGATCATCTTCACTGGTTAACGCGGGCCGGTTGTGGTATAATACTTGGGATGTTTTGAGGGCAGGTGCCCTAATGAATAACAAGAGGTGATAAAAAATGGCAAAAGTTGATATCTTCAGCGGTTTTTTGGGAGCCGGCAAGACAACACTCATCAAAAAACTCATCAAGGAAGCCTATCAGGGAGAGAACGTGGTCCTCATCGAGAACGAATTCGGTGAGATCGGGGTAGACGGCGGATTCCTGAAGGATTCCGGAGTGATCATAAATGAAATGAACGCAGGCTGCATCTGCTGCAGTCTGGTGGGAGACTTCAGCGAGGCACTGACCAAGGTGGTGGAGCAGTTCCATCCCGACAGGATCCTCATCGAACCTTCCGGCGTGGGCAAGCTCAGCGACATCGTGGACGCAGTTGAAGGACTGAACATCCCCGAGCTTGAGCTCAACACCTTCACCACAGTGGTGGACGCCAAGAAGGCAAAGGTCTACATGAAGAACTTCGGCGAGTTCTACAACAATCAGGTGGAGCATGCTTCCGCAATCATCCTGAGCCACACTCAGGGAATGGCGGATGACAAGCTCAAGGCTGTGGTGGAGCTTCTCAGATCTCACAATGACCATGCGGTCATCGTAACCACTGACTGGGATCTCCTGGACGGAGCCAAGATGCTGGAAGCCATGGAGAACAAGGACACTCTAAAGATGGCAGTTGATCTCCTGGCCCAGGAAGAGCGCGACCATCACGATCACGAGCATCACCACCACCATCATGACGACGATGACGAGGATGAGCATGAGCATCATCACCACCATCATGACGACGATGATGACGACGATGACGATGAACACGAGCACGATCACCATCATCACCATCATGACCATGACGATGACGAGGAGTGCGATGATCCGGAGTGCAGCTGCCACCATCATCACGACGATGATGACGATGATGAGCACGAGCACGGACATCACCATCACCACCACCATCACGGACCGGGACACCACCACGCAGATGAGGTCTTCGATTCCCTGGGATACGAGACGACCACCAAGTACACTGAGGAGGGCATCAAGGATTGCCTGAACCAGCTGGGTTCCTTCGGCGAATACGGTCAGGTGCTGAGATGCAAGGGTATCGTTGAGGGCGAAGACGGACAGTGGATCCACTTCGATTACATCCCCGGAGACGTGGACGTAAGGACAGGTTCAGCAGAAGTTACAGGAAGGATCGTGGTCATAGGCACCGGCCTTGAAGAGGATTCACTCAAGGAACTCTTCAGATTGTGAAGTTTCAGACCAAAAGGAGATAGTTAATTATGAACAACAAGGAAATACCGGTATATCTCTTTACCGGATTCCTGGATTCAGGTAAGACAACTTTCATACAGGAGACTCTGGAAGACCCCAAGTTCAACGACGGCCAGAAGACTCTGCTTCTGGTGATGGAGGAGGGGGAGACCGAGTATGAACCGGTAAGATTCGCGTCCTCCAGCGTGAAGACTGTGGTCGTTGACGATCCGGACACAATGACCGAGGAATGGTTCAAGACCACTGTGAGTCTTTGCGGAGCAGTGAGAGTTGTGGTCGAATACAACGGAATGTGGATGCTGGATCAGTTCTACAACAACATGCCTGAGAACTGGGTGGTCTATCAGGAGATGACCTTCGCCGACGGCAGGAACTTCGTCCAGTACAACCAGAACATGAGACAGCTGGTATACGATAAGCTCAGGTCCACGGAGACCATCGTCTTCAAGCACATGAAGAAGGAAGATGACAAGATGCCTCTCCACAAGATCGTCCGTCAGGCCAACAGGCGCTGCGACATAATATACGAGTACGGCCCCAACGATATCGAACTGGATTCCATCGAGGATCCGCTGCCCTTCGACATCAACGCTCCCGTCATCGACATCGAGGACAAGGACTATGCGCTCTGGTATTCCGACATGAACGAGAACGAGCCCAATTATTACGGCAAAACAGTCAGGTTCAGGGGCAGGACTCTGCTGGGCGGCGGCCTCAAGAAGGACGAATTCGTCATCGGCCGTCACATCATGACCTGCTGCGTCCAGGACATCCAGTTCGGCGGACTCGTAGGTAAATACAACGACGTTAAGAGCCTTGAGCACGGCGGATGGGTGATCATGACCGCCAAGATCGTCAAAGAGTATAACCAGATGTACGAATCAGAAGGACCCGTTTTCCACGTGAAGGAGATCGTTAAGTGCGAACCTCCCGAGGAAGAAGTGGCCACATTCTATTGATACAGCACAAAAACATTGACTGCCCCCGGAGGGGCAGTTATCTTTTTGCTATGAAGAAAATGAAACTCAGGACAAAGATCATAATATGGGTGATGGCTGTTTTGCTCATCCTGTATAACGCGGGCGTGAACGTTCTGATCAGTGCTGCGCTGAAGCCGGACTTCATGAGGAAACTGGATGCGTTCCAGAGGGTGACGGACAAGAGTTACTCGGAGATGGTGCAGACAGACGAGATCACGGAGAACACCGGTAAGGCAAGGGAAGAGGCTAAGGCCTTTGTGGAAAAGGCCGACGGGTCCAAAGTCAGGATACTCTCCTACGACGGATATCAGCTGATAGCTTCGGTCTTCAGGCAGCCTGAACCGGAGGGGAGACCCTGGGTTATCCTGCTTCACGGGTACACGGGATGGAAGGAAGAGATGTACCACTACGCCGCAAGGTACTATGACGAAGGTTTCAACATCCTCTGCCCGGACCTCAGGTGTCAGGGCCAGTCCGAAGGTGATTTCATCGGCATGGGCTGGACGGACAGGGAAGACGTGGTGCTCTGGATGAATGAGATACTGGCATCCTATCCGGATGCGAAGATCGTGATCCACGGTGAATCCATGGGAGCTTCCTGTGCTCTGATGATGATGGGGCTGAATCTGCCTGAAAACGTGGTCTGCATCATATCTGACTGCGCTATGGAGGATGCCATGAGCATGTTCAGGAAGCAGCTCAGGGACTGGTTCGGGATCCCGGACATCGGTCTCATCGGCTCTGCCAGGATTTGGCTTCTGATCAGAGGCGGTTACGACCTGAAGGACGCATCCGCCCTGAACGAGGTGACTAAAGGCTCGGTGCCGGTGCTTTTCATCCACGGTGATGAGGACAGGCTGGTCCCCGCAGGTGACGCAAAAGATCTCTATGAGGACTGTGCATCCCCGGAAAAGGAGATAATGATAGTTCAGGGCGCCGGTCACGCACAGTCATGCTACAGGGATCCGGACGCCTACTATGCTGAAGTGTTCGGCTTCATAGAGGAGTGCATGTGAGGTGAGCATATCTCATAACAGAATTGACATAGAATTATCACTGAGGTATAATTAATAAAAATACAATGGTATATTATAAAGATACAATTTATAGTTGATACGCACTTTATTTAGGGTGGTTTTTTAGGGATAAGTGTGGTGATTGCAGGGCTGACCTCAGACAATTGATTGTCGTGATCTTTTAAGATGATGTCAGCCCTTTTCTGCTTAATAAGGAGCTTTTATGAAGATACTGGTATTGATAAAAGAAGTACCCGATATGGCGACCGTAAAGTTCGACAGTGAGAAGGGGGTCGTCAACCGTGCCGGAGCGGATGCGGAGATCAATCCCTTCGATGAAAACGCTCTCAAGGCGGCTGTGGACCTTAAGCGCGCTTATGATGACGTGGAGATAACGGCAGTGACCATGGGACCTCCCAGATCTGAGAGATCCCTAAGGATGGCTTTCGCCAAAGGCGCAGACAAGATGGTCCTTCTGACTGACAGGGAGTTCGGAGGCTCGGACACCTATGCTACAGCAAGGATACTTTCGGCTGCCATCAGACACATCAGGGACTACGATCTGATCATCTGCGGGGAGAAGTCCGTGGACGGAGACACCGCTCAGGTTGGAGCTGAGGTGGCAGAGTTCCTTGGAATCCCTCACAGTTACTATGTGGACTCCATAAAACTTGAAGACGGCAAGGTAAGGGTCTCGGTCGAAAACATCAGCGGCAGGAGGCAGGAGAGAGTCATGACCTGTCCGTGTCTCGTAAGTGTCACCAAAAACGTTTCAAGACCTGAACTTCCCACGGTCAGGAGGAAGCTTCTTTCCCTGGAACAGGATGTGGAGATACTCAACATCGGTGATCTTGAAGAGCTCACACCTGATAACACGGGATTCGCCGGGTCACCCACCAAGGTCAGCAAGGTGGTGGTCCCCGGTATCATCACGAGAGACACTCACATCTTCAGAGAGGATACTGAAGGCTTCGCAGCGAAGATCGAAGAAGTGTTATCTGAGAAAGGACTGGTGTAGACCATGGCGAATGAAAAGACCTATAAGGGCATTCTGGTCCTTTGCGAATATACGGATAAGGGAATACACAGGGTAGCCTATGAACTACTGAACAAGGGCAGGGAGATCGCTGACAAACTGGGTCAGCCCCTGGAAGCCCTGGTGGTCGCACCTGAGAATGTGGATGTGACGGAACTCATGGAAAGAGGAGCGGACCGGGTCTACCATATCAAGGGGGAGTGTTTCAGAGTATCTGAAGAGATCCTATACAAGGAGAACGTTGTAGAGTTCATTAAGGAATACAGTCCCATGGTCTGCCTTATCGGCGCCACAGAATTCGGACGTTCCGCAGCGCCCAGGATCGCCTGCGCTCTGGGAACAGGACTTACTGCAGACTGCACAGATCTGGTGGTCAACGAGGCAGGGGAGTTCATTCAGGTGAGACCTGCTTTCAGCGACAACATACTGGCTCACATAAAGACCGTCACCTTCCCCAAATTCTGCACCGTAAGGTACAAGGAGTTCGCGGAAGCGGGAAGGACTGAAGGGAGAAGGACTGATTCAAAGACCTTGGAGCCATATTGCACTGAGATCAAAGGCTGTGAGATCGTGGATGTCACAGACATCGGAGCCAAGGACATCTCGGAGGCGGACGTGATAGTTGCCGCAGGACGCGGTGTCAAGACCAAGGAAGACATGGCGATCATCGAGGCCCTTGCGGACGCGCTGGGCGGAACGGTAGGCGCTTCCAGAGCACTGGTGGATGCCGGCATAGCTTCAAGCGCCATCCAGGTCGGATACAGCGGACACCGTGTAAAGCCCATAGTATATATAGCCTGCGGGATCTCCGGAGCTCCGCAGCACATGGCAGGAATGAAGGAATCCGATACGATCATCGCCATCAACAAAGATCCCTCTGCCCCCATTTTCAATATTGCCGATTACGGTATAGTGGGTGATCTCTACGAGGTAGTGCCTGCACTGGCCAGAAGATTCAGCAGGAAGGAGGACTGAGACATGACGGAGAAGGATTATTCCAAGCTTATAGAAATAGTTGGAAAAGATTATTTTATCAAGGGCGAGGAAGATATCGAATCTTTCCTCTATGATCAGGTGGAAAAGACCTTCAGACCCAAGGCTGACAAACGCTCGGTAGCTGTGAAACCTGCCAACACTGAGGAACTCAGTGAAATAATGAAATACGCCAATCAGGAAAAGATCCCTGTAGTGGTCAGAGGCGGAGCCACAGGACTTTGCGGAGGCTGCACTCCCACGGAAGAGAGTATCATAATCTCCATGGAGAGATTCAACCATATAGAGGAGATCGACGAGAAGAACATGGTCGCAGTTCTTGAGGCCGGCGTGACTCTCATGCAGTTCCTGGAGGAACTGGACAAGTACAAGGGGATCGGGTTCCCCGTGCACCCGGGAGATGAAGGCGCCCAGATGGGCGGTATGGCAGCCACCAACGCAGGCGGAGCCAGGGCGGTCAGACACGGCGTCATGAGGAAGCATATACTTGGCCTTGAGGTGGTCCTTCCCACTGGAGAGATCCTGGAGCTGGGAGGCAAGCTGGTCAAGAACAACGCAGGATACAACCTGACTCAGCTCATACTGGGTTCCGAGGGTACACTCTGCATCATAACCAAAGTCATTCTCAAGATATTCCCCAACGACAGCTACACCGCGTCCATAGTTGCGCCCTTCGAGAAGTTCGAGGACGCTACCAATGCGGTCATGGAGATACTGAAGAGCGGCGTGTCGCCTCTGGCAGTGGAGTACATGGACAAATTCCTCTGGGAAGGCAGTTCGAAAGCACTGGGCATGAAGTGGCAGGCAGAGAAGGGAGAGGCAGATCTTCTGATCATGCTCTCGGAGAAGACAGAGCAGGCGCTGATAGATGACTGCAGAGTCATCAATGAGATCTGCGAGAAGAATCACAGCTATGACACCCTCTATGCTGAGAAGAAACAGGAGCAGCTGGATCTTTTGCATATCAGAGGCGAACAGTACAATTTCAAGAAGGATTGGCTCTACGACTCCTTCGACATGGCTGTTCCCATCTCACACATTGCAGAATTCATCCATGACCTGAAAAGACTGGCCAAGGAATACAATGCAGGTTCCAGTCTTCTGGCCCACATCGCTGACGGAAACGTCCATAACGACATGTGGCTGGTGGACGGCAAGGCCCCGGAGTACGCCGAGGAACTGAAGAACAGGATGTACGAGGCCTGCTTCAGCTACGGAGGTACCATCACCGGAGAACACGGGGTGGGAAAGATCAGAAGAACTGATCTGGAGATGATGAAGGATCCAAGAGAGATCGAGATCTACAGAGGCATCAAGGCTGTTTTCGATCCCAACGGAATACTGAATCCGGGCAGCGTCATCGCCTGACCGGGATCCGCTTAACTAAATGATAAAAACCCAATAGGGCTTTTTATAGAAAGGTTTATTATTACAAAGGAGGAAAAGATGAAAAAGTTATTAGTACTTTTGCTTGCAGTATGCATGGTATTTGCATTCGCTGCATGCGGCGGCGGCAGCAATGAGCCCGCTCCCGCTGATCCTGGAGAGACGTTCACACTGACCATAGGAACCACAGTTCAGGACGATTCAGCCACAGGCAGAGCGCTTCTTGAAGTCTTCAAACCCTACATTGAAGAGCATTCAAACGGCAGGATCGAAGTAATCGTTCAGAACAACTCAGTTCTCGGTTCAGACCGTGAGATCTATGAGGCTCTTCAGCTTAACACAGTTCAGGCAAGCCAGGGACCTCTGTCCACACTTGCCAACTTCGATCCTGATTTCGCAGTATGCGACCTTCCTTTCCTGTTCACTTCAAAGGAAGAGGCTTATGCGAACCTTGACGGAGAATTCGGTGATGCCCTGGCAGCTACACTTCCTCAGTATGGTATGAGGATCATCGCTTACGGTGAGAATGCCTTCAGAAACATTTCCAACAATCAGCACCCTGTAAAGACAGCTGAGGACCTGAAGGGACTCGACATCCGTGTTATGGAGTCACCCGTTAACATCGCTACATACAAGGCAATGGGAACCAACCCCACACCCATGGCATTCTCCGAACTTTACGGAGCACTTCAGAACGGCACAGTAGACGGCCAGGACAACGGCATCGTTCTTACTTACACCAACAAGCTCTATGAAGTACAGCCTTACTACACATTCACACATCACCTTTATGCAGCTAACGCAGTCGTAGTATCCGAGGAATTCTGGCAGAGCCTTCCTGAGGATCTCCAGCAGGTCGTCACAGAGGCTTCCTTCGAGGCAATGAAGTTCCAGCGTGATCTGAACACTCAGCTTGAGGACGAACTCGTAGCTACCATGGAGGCTGCGGGCGTTACATTCGATACTCTTCCCGATGAAGAGATCGCTAAGCTCGTTGAGGCTACAAAGGACGTTTGGGACCTTGTTGAGGTAGACGAAAACATCATGAATATGGCTAAGGCCATCCGTGACGCAAGAGGTTAATTCAGATAATCTCTGATCTGTCCGGACCGGCAGGCTCTTGCCTGCCGGTCCGGGATGTTTCATAATCGCACCTTGATTTAAGACAGAGGTAACAGTCATGAAAAATAAACTGCTGTATGTATGGGACCATTTCGAAGAGATCCTGCTCGTCCCAGCACTGGCATTCAGTACGATTCTGATATTCATTCAGGTGTGCACCAGAGCCTTCGACCATTCCATATCATGGTCAGAAGAACTGGTCAGGTATCTGTACGTCTGGGAGACCTGGCTGGGTGTCAGTTATGCCACGAAGAGAGGTTCACAGCTCAGGATCACCATGATCAGGGATAAGCTTTCGCCAAAAGGGCAGATGGCGGTCGAGATCTTTGTCACCATAGTGTGGCTTGCTTTTGCTGCCTTCGTGTTCTATATGGGAGTGAGGGCGATCGGTCAGATATCTAAATTCGGGCAGGTTTCCAGCGCTCTCAGAATTCCCCTTAAATACTGTTACCTTTCGATTCCCGTAGGAATGGCCATGATGTCGATCAGACTGATCGAATCATCCATCAAACGCTTCAGACCCGCTAAGGAAGGAGGCGACAAATAATGAACATTTTGCTTCTGTTTGCCATATTCTTCGCATTGATGCTCCTGTCTGTCCCCATCGGTATATCTCTGGGCACAGCTACAGCCATCACGATGCTCCTTACCAGCAATATAGATACTGTGATGATCGCTCAGAAAGCGTTCACGGGTCTGGATTCATTTACGCTGATAGCGATCCCCTTCTTCATGCTTGCCGGCAACCTCATGTCTCTCGGCGGCATAGCCAGGAGAATCGTGAACTTTGCGGACGTGCTCGTGGGTAAATTCACCGGCGGACTGGGATATGTCACAGTCCTGGGCTGCATGTTCTTTGCGGCCATATCCGGCTCGGGTCCTGCTACAGTTTCGGCCATGGGCTCCATCATGATCCCCGAAATGGATGAAAGGGGATATGACAGAGGATTCGCCACAGGCCTTACTGCGGTAGCTGGAACTATTGGCGTAATCATCCCGCCTTCGATACCATTCGTTATCTACGGTGTCGCATCCGGCACCTCCGTAGGTGACCTGTTCAAGGCCGGAGTTATTCCCGGCATCCTCATCGGTCTCGGACTGATGTTAGTTTGCGGGATCATTTCACACAAGCGCGGATACAAGGGCCACGTAAGAGCCGAAAAGGTAAGTCTTTGGAAGACCTTCCTGGACTCCTTCTGGGCACTGCTGGCTCCGGTCATCATACTGGGCGGAATCTACACAGGTATCTTCACTCCCACAGAGGCTGCGGTGATCGCCACCGTATACTCCCTGTTTGCAGGAGTTGTGATCTACAGGGAACTGACCCTTAAGATCATAATAGATTCTCTTAAAGAGACCGCCAACATGAACGGATATACAGGTCTTGCCCTTGGCTTCTCCATGTCGTTCGCGGCGTACCTTGCCATGGAGCAGATCCCCCAGAAGATCGCATCCACACTTCTGAGTTCCGTGACTCAGGACTGGCTGCTGATGGCTCTCATGCTTCTGGTACTTCTGATCGTAGGATGTTTTATCGACAATATTTCATCCTGCCTCATCCTGACTCCGGTAATGCTTCCCATTGCCATCGGCATAGGCATGAGCCCGGTACATTTCGGTATAGCTATGACGGTAGCTCTTGCCATCGGATTCGTTACACCGCCTTATGGTGTAAACCTCTTCGTTGCATCCGGAGTATCCAAACTTAAGATAGAGATCATTTCAAAGGCCGCATTGCCGTTCCTTCTGGCAATGTTCATATGCCTGCTTCTGATTGCTTATATTCCGGGCATCTCGATGTTCCTGGTCAATCTGATCGGACACTGATGCACAGATAAAGACCATAGATAAAACCGCCGTCCCAGGCAGGGGCGGCGGTTTGAGTTTTTTGCACGGTGCAAAAAATAAAACAATCGCAGAACAATATTGCTGTTGATATCTTTGGCCCATTTGTTAAAATGTACTAAGCGAGAACATTTTTTGGAGGAAAACATGGATCAGGAACTTAAGAAACGTATCCGTTCGGATAGAGGAGAGAGCCTTATCGTGTCCGCTGAGGAGGCGGCATACATGATCAAGGACGGAATGGCCGTAGCCATCAGCGGTTTCACCAACTCGGGATATCCCAAGGCTGTGCCTCATGCGCTGGCAGAGCAGGTGAAGGCAGGAAGGGAAGAGGTCCATATCGAGCTTTATTCGGGAGCATCGGTGGGCCCCGAGATCGATACGGAACTGGTCGAGACAGGTATCATTCAGAGGAGGATCCCTTATCAGACCAATGCGACCCTCAGGAAGGCCATAAACTCCGGTAAGGTGAACTACTCAGATATGCATCTGGGAAGATCCGCTGAATTTGTGGCCCAGGGCCATGTGAAGAAACCGGACATCGCTCTGGTGGAGGCTCTTGCCATCACAGAGGATGGAGACCTGGTGCCCACAACATCCGTCGGAAACGTTCCCACATACGTACAGATGGCGGATTCAGTCATAGTGGAGATCGCCATGGCCAAGCCCCTGGAACTGGAAGGAACAGCAGACGTATATATGACAGAGCCTGCCCCCAACCGCAAGCCCATTCCCATCACACATCCGGGAGACAGAGTAGGAGAACCCTATGTCAAGTGCGGCTGGGATAAGATAAAAGCCATAGTCATTTCCGACATGAGCGACCTTACCAGGCCTCTGGCAGCAATTTCGGAGGATTCCAGGAAGATAGGGGAGAATATCATAAACTTCTTCAGACATGAGGTCGAGGCAGGCAGATTAGGCAAGTCTCTGCTTCCCATCCAGTCAGGAGTTGGTTCAGTAGCCAATGCAGTGCTCTGGGGCCTCAAGGAATCCGAGTTCGAGGGACTGACCTGCTACACAGAGGTCATCCAGGATTCCATGCTGGACCTGATCAAGTGCGGCAAGGTCACAGTAGCTTCCTGCACGGCTCTGGCGCCGTCACCGGAGGCACAGGTGGACTTCTTCAACAATATCGATTTCTTCAGAGATCACGTGATCTTCAGACCTGAGGAGATATCCAACTCCGGCGAGGTTGCCCACAGACTGGGGCTGATCGCCATGAATACCGCCCTCGAGGTGGACATATACGGCAACGTTAACTCCACCCACGTTCAGGGCAAAAAGATCATGAACGGCATCGGAGGCTCCGGCGACTTCTCAAGAAGCGCCCAGCTGGTGATCTTCACCACATCCTCCATCGCCAAGGACGGAGCCATTTCGTCCATAGTTCCCATGTGCCCCCACGTGGACCACACGGAGCACGAGGTGCAGGTCATCGTCACCGAGCAGGGTTATGCTGACTTAAGGGGCCTATCTCCCAAGGAGAGGGCAGTGGCCATCATCGAGAACTGCGCACATCCCGACTACAGGGATATGCTGATGGATTACTTCAAGAGAGCCTGCGAGGAGGCTCCTTGCCAGACCCCGCACATACTGGACGAAGCACTCAGCTGGCACTCCAGATTCGAGAAGACCGGAAGCATGAAATAAGCATTGAAAGAGGGCGTCTGAAATGTCAGGCGCTCCCTTATTTACTCAAAAAATCAAAAACTCCCCCTATGCATACACATCGGGGGAGTTTTTTTCAGTCGTCGTTTTCAGTTGTGATGTCTTCCGGATCCTCAGCCGGAAGCTGGGCATATTTATCAAGTACTTCCCTTACCAGACGTCTTCTGAAAGACCTGGTTATGGGATGAGCGATGTCCCTGTATACGCCTTCCCCGATCTTCTTGTCGGGCATGGTGACGAAGGGACCGCCTTTTCCTTCGAATACTTTAATGTCGTGGACTACGAACTCATCATCAAATGTAACGGATGCTACTGCCCTAAGATTTGCTGTGCCTTCTACTCTGCGGATCCTTATTTCAGTAATATTCATTGCCCCTCATTCCAATTCTCAATAAAGCAACTCTATTATTTTTTTCAGCAATATTATAACACTTTGACGCGCAACTGACAACTCTATTTGAAAAGATTGGGGTTGGGGGAGGCCTCTATGACCTTGTTCTCGGGATCAACAGTGCCCAGGTCCACGAAGTTGACGTAGCCGGAGACTTTCTTCTTTTCGGGCTCTGTGGAGACTATTGCGATGCCAACTCCCACTATTTTGCTGTCGAACTCGTTCATCATCTCAGCTATGCCCGTGACGGAACCGCCGCCTCTCATGAAGTCGTCGATGATGAGGACCCTGGAGCCGTTTTTGACTGAACGCTTGGACATGGACATCTTCTGGAGTCTGTCGTATGAGCCGGAGATGTAGTTGATGCTGATGGTGGAACCTTCCGATATGTTGGCCTCACGGCGCACTATGACCAGAGGCAGGTTCAGAAGCCATGCCACGTTGTAGGCCAGGGGGATGCCCTTGGTCTCCACCGTCGCCACATAGTCGGCGCCGCAGTCTCTGAAGATCCTTGCGAAGACTCTGGACAGCTTGCCCATGATCCTGTGATCGTAAAAAATGTCCGAAGTGTAGACGAAATTGCCTCCCAGCAGTCTGGAACTGTCTCTAAGCCTCTCGCAGAATTCCTCCTGGAGGGCGGCACATTCCTCGTCTGAGATGTCCGGGACGTACATGACGCCTCCCTTGGCTCCCGATATGGTCTCCAGATACCCGGTACCCGTCAGGCTGATGGCGGCTGAAGCGGTCTGGATATCCTCTGAGATGCTTGATTTGGCGCAGCCGAACATATCACAGAAATACCTGAGTGCAAAGGGCCTGGACGGATTTTCGGTGAGTATGCGGATCAAAGCTCCGATTCTTTCCGTACGTTTCACTTGCGGACCTCCTTTTTTGTTCGAGTTCTTATTAAAATAATATTTAAAAAACTATTTCATGTCAACATCACTTATGTTATTCTACAGATATATTGGTGTTTACAGAAGGAGATACCTATGATTATAAAGGAAAATATCGGACTCATATTCGATGAAGGCAGCTTTTGTGAACTTGGAGAGAGATCTGTTTGCTCAGTTATAACCGGCTATGGCACGGTGGAAGGGCAGCAGGTCTATTGTTTTCTTCAGGACGCGTCCATACATGGCGGAGTCTTCTCACTCAAGGCGGCGGAAAAGATCAAGACCGTCTACAGGCTTGCCCTCAAGGCCAAAGCACCCATCGTGGGATTCCTGGATTCCACCGGTTTTCCGGTAGACGAAGGGGCGGAGGCGCTGTACGCTTTCTCTGACCTCTACAGAGTGGTCTCGGATGCCAGGGAAGAGATACTTCAGATCATGATCGCTGGAGACAGCTGCCGCGGACAGGTGGAGGGACTCTGCACGCTGGCAGACTTCTTCTTCAGAGGAATGCCCGTTGACGAGGCTGTGACCCTGGCGAAGGACATCATCCTGAGGATGCCGGCTTCCTACGGAATGCTTCCTGACCAGTTCGAGACAGATGACGATCTGAACAGAAGGATCGAAAACGCCTTGAGCTTGAGATCTGACGGAGCGGCACTGCTCAGGGCAGTGTCTGACAACGGCGCGTTCCTCGAGATCGGCGGCGGTAAGGCCCAGTGTCTCACCACCGGATTCATCAGGATAAACGGCCTCATGGTTGCAGCCATGGCGGTCAACGGAGAGCCCGGAGACGACAGACTTTGCGCAGAGGCTTTCATAAAAGCCAGAGATCTGCTGCTCCTTGCCGACAAGTTCGGACTGGGATTCGTGGAGTTCATTCACAGCTGCGGACTCAAAGAGGGTGGAGACTGCTGCTCAGTCTTAAGAAGCGCAGCGGAGTTCGCCGGAACTCTGACCGGTACCGATATCCCCAAGGTCTGTATCATCACAGGTGAAGTGGTGGGAGGCGCCTACAGCGTACTGGCAGGCCCGGCCTTCGACCTGACCTTCATGTGGGAAGGTTCCAAGGTCAACATCATCAATCCCAGACAGGCTGCTGAACTGGTAAGCGGACCTCAGGCGGTGGAGAACATCGCATGCGAGGCCGAGAAGTACGAGGAGAGCCACTCCACAGCTGAAGTTCTGGAGGCAAAGGGACTCTGCCACAGGATCATCGATCCTGCCGACACCAGGAAGTTCCTGGCTGGAGCTCTGGAATCCTATGCCAACGTATACTAGGAGGGTGCCATGGCTCTTAAAGAGATATTGATAAAAGCCCTGATGGACACATTGATGGGCATGGGGACGGTGTTCTCGATACTGATCCTCATAAGTTTCATCATCTATCTGTTCAAGGTGTTTTTCTACAACAAAAAACCTCAGCCTGAGCCGGCTCCGGCCGCGCTGGTCCCGGAGACTGTTCCCGAAGAGGATGACGGCGAGTTGATAGCGGTGATCACGGCTGCCATAGCCGCATTCGAGGCGGGGGCGGCGCCTGTTACAGGCATGCCGGTATCCCTGGCGGATCAGCAGTACGTAGTAAGATCAATTAAGAGAAGAAGATAGATCAGGAGTATATTCATGGAAAAGTACATCATTCATGTTAACGGAAAAGAATACGAAGTAGAAGTCGAGAAGGTGGGAGGAGAGGCACCCGCGGCCGCACCCAAGGCACCGGCAGCAGCTCCCGCACCCGCAGCACCTGCACCGGCTCCCAAGGCTCCTCAGGCCGCATCACAGGACGGAGTGAAACTTGAAGCCGGCGCCGCAGGCAAGGTCTGGAAGATCGTCAAGAAGGCAGGGGATTCTGTAGCAAAGGGAGACACCGTAGTCATCCTGGAAGCCATGAAGATGGAGATCCCCATGGTGGCAACCGCTGACGGAGTGGTAAAGGAGATCACGGTCGCAGAAGGACAGCCTGTTGAGGCAGGAGATCTGCTGGCTATTATCGGCTGATAGAGAAAAAGGATACCAATATGGACTATATTTCTGAAACGCTGAGCAATCTCTTAGGCCAGACGGCCTTTGCGAATCTCACCATAGGTAACCTTGTGATGGTGGCGGTGGCGTGTTTTTTCCTCTATCTGGCCATAGCCAAGGAGTATGAACCGCTTCTGCTTCTTCCCATCTCCTTCGGGATGCTTCTGGTGAACATTTATCCGCCCATCATGCAGGAGGGGGGATTGCTCAATTATTTCTTCAAACTGGACGAGTGGACCATACTTCCGTCCCTGATTTTCATGGGAGTGGGGGCACTGACGGACTTCGGACCGCTGATCGCCAATCCCAAGAGTTTCCTTCTGGGTGCTGCAGCTCAGTTCGGAGTCTTCGGAGCCTATCTCATGGCCATGCTCCTTGGATTCAG
>JAEEGJ010015449.1_pt1 | contig 17813 bp, 15 predicted proteins | sample 8958761 | NCBI WGS metagenome assembly JAEEGJ01 (sample SAMN16246546, study PRJNA631951) | gut metagenome | biome: gut microbiome; feature: rumen; material: RS-attached | host: Bos | place: Iran: Karaj | collected 2018-10
TGGCTCCAAAGGATTTCTTCGCATTGAAGTACGACGACTCGAAATGGGTAGATTTTCCAGTGCCAGGACTCTTTGAAATCAACGGTTATGGCGACAAGATTTACAAGAACATCGGTTATGCTTGGGGGACGACCTTTGACACAAACCCTCCATTTATTGGCGAGACAAACAACTATACTGGCTCTTACCGTCGCACATTTGTGATGCCTGACAGTTGGAAAGGACAGCAGGTCTATTTTCATGTCGGTTCTGCTACCAGCAATCTGAAGGTATGGGTGAACGGTAAACTCGTGGGCTATTCAGAGGATTCGAAGGTTGCAGCAGAGTTTGACATTACCAAATATCTGAAGAAAGGCGAGAACCTGATTGCCATGCAGGTCATGCGTTGGTGTGACGGCAGTTACTTGGAAGATCAGGATTTCTGGCGTTTTACTGGTATAGCACGTGAGGTATATCTCTATGCACGTCCCAAGCAGCATATCGAGGATATCTTTGTATATCAGGACTATCAGGATGGACGTGGCGTGTTGAAGGTTGACGTGAAGGCTCCTAAAGGTACCACTACAGAACAGTTGTTAACAGATTGCAATGGTCAGGAAATTGACTTGGCTCAGGTAAAGCCCTGGTCGGCAGAGACGCCTAATCTTTACAATCTGTATATTACGCTAAAGAAAGGCAAAGATGTGCTGGAGGTTGTTCGCCAGCGTGTAGGCTTCCGTCATATCGAAATCAAGAACGGACAATTGCTGGTGAATGGAAAAGCCATCTTGATTAAAGGTGCTGACCGTCATGAACTGGACCCCGACGGTGGCTATATCGTGAGTGTGGAGCGCATGATTCAGGACATCAAGATTATGAAGCAGTTGAATATCAATGCCGTTCGTACCAGTCATTATCCTGACGATCCTCGTTGGTATGACCTTTGCGACGAGTATGGCATCTATGTGACTGCTGAGGCTAACCTTGAGAGTCACGGTATGGGCTATGGCGACAAAACGCTGGCTAAGCGTCAGGATTTCGAGAAGATGCACTTAGAGCGTAACGAGGCTAACGTGAGGACATTCAAGAACCATCCGTCAATCATCGTATGGTCAATGGGTAATGAGGCTGGCTATGGTCCGAATTTCGAGAAGTGCTACGAGTGGATTAAGAAGTATGATACGACACGTCCTGTACAGTATGAACAGGCTGGCGATTGGGGTAAGACTGACATCTTCTGTCCGATGTATGCAGACTATAATCACTGTGAAAGGTATTCGAAGGGTGATAACCCGCGTCCGCTGATTCAGTGTGAGTATGCCCACGCTATGGGTAATTCGATGGGTGGTTTAAAGGAGTATTGGGATTTGGTACGTAAATATCCTAAATACCAGGGCGGCTATATCTGGGACTTTGTTGATCAGGGATTACGCGATAAGAGTCCTGTAACGGGCAAGGAAATCTTTACCTTCGGTGGTGATTATGGTAAGTATCCTGCCTCTGATTATAACTTCAACTGTAATGGTATTATTGCTCCAGACCGTCGCCTGAATCCCCATGCCTATGAAGTACAATACTGTTATCAGAACGTGTGGGTGAAGGATGTGGATTTGAAGCAGGGTAAATTCGAAATCTACAACGAGAATTTCTTCAAGACACTTGACGACATGCAGCTTGAATGGTTTGTCGGTGGTGCAGGTGACCATCATCATGAGAGTGCTGGACGTCCTAATGGTATGACTTTCGGACACGGTGGTACGATTGATATCAGTGGTATTCAACCCCAACAGCGTAAGGTTATAACTTCTGAGGATATGCAGAAGACTATCAGTCGTGTACTGGGTCATCATGGCGACAACGAGATATTTGTATCGTTCTACTTCAAGTCCAAGAATGGTGAGCCGCTTATTGACAAGGGACAGACAATGGCCAAGCAGCAGTTCTGTATCAATGCCTATAAGTATCCCTCTATTGCTAACTATGAAGCCAATTCCGGCATTTGTGGTATCGAGAAGGAAGAGACCAATACATACGTGAAAATCTCGGCAGCAGGTACGGAAATCTACGTGGGTAAACGTACGGGCTTGATTGACTACTTGACTGTTGATGGGCAGGAAATGTTGCATAACCGCGAGAGCATTGTTCCTGAATTCTGGCGTGCTCCTACTGACAATGACTATGGTGCTCGTCTGCAGCAGCGTTTTGCCACATGGAAGTCACCACGTATGGAAATAAAAGGTTTCGAAGCCGCAGGTAATACCGTTGTTGTCAAATTCAATATGCCAGAGCAAAAGGCTACACTCGAGATGACTTACGCTGTAACGGTTAATGGTGAAGTGGTGATACGAGAACTGATGATGGTAGACAAGGATGCCAAGGTAAGTGATCTCTTCCGTTATGGTATGCAACTGCAGATGCCTAAGCAGTATAACCAAGTAGAGTACTACGGTCGTGGACCAGTGGAGAACTACATTGATCGCAACAACAGCGAATTCATAGGTGTCTATAAGAATGCTGTGCTGAATGAATACTACGAATATGTACGTCCGCAGGAGAGTGGAAACCATACGGATGTACGCTGGTTCTCGGTTATTGACAACAACGGCAATGGTTTGCAGTTCTACTCTAATGCTCCGATGGAGGCTTCTGCTATTCCTTATACAAACGATCAGATTGATGACGGCATGTATAAGGATAAGAAATGGGGACACCACAGTGGTGACTTGATTCCTGCGGGCAAGACATGTGTACATATCCAGAAACGCCAGTTTGGTCTGGGTTGTGTCAACTCTTGGGGGGCATGGCCTCGCCCGGAATATCGATTGGGCTATGGTAATAAGGACTTTATATTTATGATTAAGCCCTTACGTAAATAAGAAAAATAGGTGTAGGTATAAACATGATTGTCATGAAGAAGATAGATTCGCTATTTTTTGAACTGTTACAGGTGTCTGTAGGACATGAGGAATGCCTAAGTCGTGGGCCAGAACCTGATGAGTGGCAGGAATTGTATGAGATATCGAAACAGCAACATGTTGAGGGTATCAGTTATCAAGGTGTGATGAAGCTATTTGAATTCGGTCTTCGTGCACCTCAAGACGTTAGTCTTGATTGGATGGCTGAGGCCGAAACAATACGTGAAACCAACGAGATGGCTGAGAAGCCATCTGCGTTGGCTCAATGCTATGGCGAAGAATTACGTGACTTAAGAAAGCTTGGAGCTGAGGAGTTGCCGACTGCTTCCAAGTTAACTATACAACACCTATACAAAAAATACCTGCACCATCAATTGGATATGCGTTTGTTGTTGGACTACTACTTTGTGTTACGTAAGAATAGTGGAAAATACGAAACATTGAAGGGTGGGAGCTTGTTTGGTTCATGGGGCATCCGCCGCTTTGCACGTGGTGTGATGTGGATGTTACAGGAGACCATGAAGCTTGACAAGCAGTATATGCCCTTTGAACCCTTAGAAATAGAAGGACGCTTCCTGCTCAACGATATGATACAAGAAGCGTCCATGTTGGAACGTGTTGCCCACGTATTGTTTACTTATCCTCTTGGAATAAAGGATCTTCGGGCATAACCATGATGGGCTTTTGCTCGTAGTCCTTTAGCAGTTTTTCGCTGACATACTGCTTGTCAACAACCAAACGGAACATATACTCGCGGAACCAGCGGGCTGTCATGATGAGGCAGCCCTGCTGTCCCCATGATGCTCCCCAAGAGTTCTCTACCTTCCATTTAAGGGGTTCGCCTTGTGCATTCAAATCTACTGCAGTCAGAGTCATGGCGTGTGTAGAACCACTATCGAAAGTAGAAATACGTTCAGCCTTGGTCATATTGAATGTGGTATTGAACAATGAGGCATAGTCAAAGTTCTCTGTATCGCTAAAGCCACGTTTTCTGTCCAGTTGTTTGCCCACATCGTAACTTGAATATAGTTTGCGGCCATCCTTCAACGATGCAATAGCCAGCGTCTCGATATCCTCCATTGGGAGGTTCAGATACTTCCAGTTGTGACCATCGTAAGTGTGACGATCGTATTCTACCTCGTAGGTCTTATAGTATTCGCGACGTGGATCGTTCATCACCATGATGAAAGTACCGTTCAGCGGTCCGCCTACAATCTCCTGATAGAACTCCTTCGGTGTGTACTTCTTGGGTGCGGAAATGGCTTTGCCGTTCTTATCCTTGAAGGCAAAGGTGAACTCTTTGACGGGTTCGCCCAGGGTGATAACCAACATGTGATAGACCTCAGAAAGCATTTCGGTCTTACGCTGTTGGATATCCTTGGCTTTCTTGCCTTCAGCTACCATCTTACGCAGTTCCAAACCAAACTCACGCAGTTTCGATTTAATGACGGATGACATCTTAGAAGTATTCTCAGCAGAATATGTTTCTGGCTGGATGCTTGAGGGTACCAGTCCATACTTCTCTGCCAAGTCTGCAACACCACAGAAGGTGCCACCATCGTTGAGTGGGTAGTGGAAGAAGAACTGGACGCGCTGGTCGTCAATGGGTTTTTTGCCTGTATCGATGACTCCCTGAAGCATCAGGTTTGATTTCTCCAGCTGATCCCAGAAGAACAGGTAGTCCTGCGACAAATCGACTGTCAGCGAGTCGGTCCGTTTTGCAAAGTTAGAACGCAGAACATTGAGTCCGCTGAACATCCAGCAACGTCCGCTCGATTTCTGGTCAGTTATCGACTGCTTTTTGGTCTCTACACTGAAATAGGTATCCAATTCACCTGCATTCTTGCTGTTCTGAGCCAACTGATCAATGCCGTTAGCTGCCAAGGCATTACGTAATGCCCTGTCTGTAGCAGTCGGTTCGTTCTGTTGCTGAATCTTTTGCAGCATCTGTGGTGAGATGCCGCCGTCTTTGGTTTGTGCCATTGCACTCACGCTCAGTACACATGCCAGGCAGACTATTATTTTTCTCATGTTTACTTCTTTTTCTTTGTGGTAGTCTTCTTTGTGGTAGTCTTTTTTGTAGTGGTCTTTGGTGGGACATAATATTTCTGAGCCTCTGGCAGCCATCCCTGAATCTGCTGGATACGTGTGGCATCAGATGGGTGGTCGGCAAAGAGAGAGTTGGAGCCGCCACCAGTAGCTGACGACATGCGCTGCCAGAAAGTTACAGCCACTTCAGGGTTGTAACCAGCCATTGCAGCAAAGATAAGTCCGATGTGGTCGGCCTCGCTCTCTTGCTTGCGCGAGAAACCAGATGTAAACAATGCACCACCATATTGATGAACAAGACCAGCCAGCTGTTGCCAACCCGAGCTGACGCCAGCACCTTGCATCAAGGCACTCAAAGCTGCTGCGCCGTATTGCTCTTTATAGGCATTGCTCAAGCGCTCAGCTGAGTGACGGGCTACAGCATGTGCAATCTCGTGTCCCATTACGATGGCAAGTGATGCTTCATCCTGAGTGACAGGCAGCAGACCTTCATAGACCACAATCTTACCGCCAGGCATACACCAGGCATTCACCTGCTTGTCCTGAACCAGATTAAACTCCCACTGATAGGTCTTCACCTCTTCAGCCATACCATTTTGGGTAAGATAGCTCTCTACGGCTGATGCAATACGCTGACCTACGCGCTTCACCATAGCCGTATTAGTTGAGTTGGTGGAAGGCTTAGCCGACTGCATATATTCACTGTATTGCTGAAATGATAGGCTCAATACTTGATCGTCGCTCACCATCAGTGATTGATGTCTGCCCGTGATGGGCACAGTCTTTGTCGTTCCACAGCTGACTAATAAGGCAGCTGCTATTGACATCAGAAAAAGTCTTAAGTGTTTCATAACGTATTTGATTGATGATTATTTCACCATATTAGCAATCGTGGCAATCATAGCAGCCAAGCCTGTTACACTGCTTCCGATTGATAGCCATTGAGTGACGGCTGCCATATCTTTCTTAGCCTTTGTGGGTACCACAATTTCGCAACCGGGTTCCACCTTGGTGCCTCTGCCAACTTCAGCCATTGTGCCATTCTGATAGATGATAAAAGTCTTTGACTTTTTGGCACGGTTGCCAAAACCACCTGCTTTGTTGATATACCACTTGTAACCCTTCTTTTCGTTGAAAGCAACAGTATTGGGGAACTGAACGTTACCGGAAATCTTAACGGTTCCATTATATTCTGGTACGATGATGCGGTCGCCATCGCGTAACACAAGATCATAGTCTCCACCAGGATTTTCAATGGCCTTGTCAAGATTGATACCTACAGTGTAGGTCTTAAACAAGTTCAACTGACTTGTCTGTATCGTGTCTTTCTGCTCGCCAGTATTCTTAATCTGTCTCATCAAGTCCTCAGCACGATTGCGCTCATCCTCAGTGACATTACGTAAAAGACGGGCACCTTTTACATAAGCCTCCTCTGTAAAACCACCGGCAGCCTTTATGGCATCAGACAAACGTTGATTCTTAGAGCTCAGCGTGATAACGCCACCAAACTGCACTTCACCTTCAACAAAAATGTTACGTGGCTCCATGTATGTCGGGCTGCGGCGAACCTGTACAATATCATAGGGCTCCAAAACGAAACCAGGCTGTCCGTCAATGACGAAACCATCTTTCAGTTCAAAGGTGTATGTCTTGGAAATAGCATTACTGCCTTCTTTTGCTTTGGGGTCAATGATACGACGCGAAACGTCAACCTTTGTTGTTGATGCTGCATCCGTCAGACCACCAGCCTGCAACACAAGGTCTTCAATAGTGGTGTTCTCAGCGAATTCATAGTTGCCTGGTGACATAACCTCGCCTTCAATAGTTAATATACGCTCGTTAAGACGTTCTTGTTCTGTCGGAATGAAGAGTACGTCTTCGTTCTTCAAAGGAATATCGGCAACAGTACCACTCAGTATACCAGCAACATCTACGGAAATAACTTCAAGCGTACGGTTCAGACGCATACGATGAAGTACGGCATGAGCTGTAAAAGCATCCTCTGTCACACCATCAGCAGCTTCAATCAAGCTACGGACGGAAGTGATGTCCTTGCCCAATTGGAATTTGCCTGGACGAAAAACTGCACCTTTGATTTCAACCATGTTCTCATAACGATTCAAAATGCCATCTACGGTTACAGCATCGCCATCATTTATCTTAAAGGTGCTCATATCGAACTCCTCAATATTATAAACGGTATAACGATCGCCACTCTTACGAGTCAGTCGAACTGCCTTTTTGTAAGCATCTCCCGTGAAGCCACCTGCATATTTCAGAACGGTTCCAACGCTTTCTGTAGAACGCATCTCGTAGAACATCGGGCGCTTGACATTACCCTCAATACCTACCAGGCAATCGTATGGACCTACAACAATAACGTCGTTCTCCATGAGACGGATGTTACCAGCCAGACGTCCGTTGAGGATATACTCATAGACATCGACGACTGTAATCTGACGACCATTACGGAATACCTTAATGTTACGCAATGTACCAATATCATTGATACCGCCAGCCATATACAGAGCATGGAATACAGTAGAGAATGCTGAGAGCGTATAGGTACCGGGAACTTTTACCTCACCCATTACGTTGACCGTCATTGAGCGGGTTTGGCCTACACTAATACTAATATTTGAACTGCTGTAGCGTGAACCTACGGTACTGCGAATGCGCGACTGGGCAGCAGCTACAGTCAGTCCACTGACTTTTACAGGACCGTAACCAGGAATCGTAACCGTTCCCTCAGGACTAATCTGCAATTGCTCTGATTTCTGTGAGGCGCCATAGATATCAATAACCAGTTGGTCGCCAGGACCCAAAACGTAGTTCTGGGGGGTTGCGATATTCATATTGGGCTCAAAGGTAAGCAATCTGTTATTGAAAATGTCGTGACCAAAGACAGTTTTCTTTTTTTCTGCTTCTTCCTGTCTTTGAGTATTAACATTATTCTCAATTTTGTCGTATTCGTCAGTTGCTACTTTTTGAGTTTCATTTTCTTCATCCGCTTTTGCAGTTACTGTTGCTTGGGCGTTTTTGTTACTTTGGTTTTGACGCATACGTGAAGACATCTCATTCACTGCGGCATCAGCCTGTGCGCTCTTGCCAGCCTTATTGAGTTGTTTGGCATACTGGTTGCGCAGACGGCGAATCTGCTCGATTTTGACGCCTTTCTGCATCAGTTTGGTAACAATTTGCGATTGATTGGAACCTGCTTTCTGTTCTCTGGCAATGAATTCTATAATCTGCTGGTCAGACATCTGTGCATGAATGCTTAATGTTGTAACCAGACACATTGCCGTTGCTAATAGAAATTTCTTCATTTTTTGATTATCTGTTGTTTGTATTTTCCTAAGATTGCTAAATCGGGTGCAAAGTTACAACTTCTCTATGAGAAAAACAAACTTTTTGGAAGAATAATTATTATATTTTGAATTATTGTTCGCACGCGTAATGATGCTTTGTTAAGGACTTTTTTCCCCAGATATACTCATGTTATTATGTTCATAGTACAGTAAACTTATGTTCGTAGTACTATGAATAGTTGTTTGTGGTACTATGAACTTATGTTTATGGTACTGTGAACATAAACTCATAAGTGTATTGAACAAAAAAAATCAAGGGGCTGGTACAAATACCAACCCCTTGACACAATCATTAAACGTAATTACAATTTCATCTCTGTTTTAACGCAGTCCACGATTCAAAAGTGTTACATTGAGCAACTTGACGTACTTGCGATACTGATCTTTGCTCAGGACATAGTCCATATATGCCAAATCCTTCTTGACGGCTTTCTCAACCATCTTGTTACGCTCTTCGCCTTTGCTCTGTGCTGCAAACATCATTTCGGCTGCGAAGGTCTTATGAATTTCTGCAACACTTTCGTACTGGTCTGTTGTCAGATTCAGTGCCTTTGCCAGCTTATTCATGTTTACTGTCATGTTGTAAGCCTCAGTGCTGTTCAGGCTGGCGGCGTTCTCGTTTTCTGCAAATGTCATAGTCATGCTCAGCACGGCTACCATAGTTAAAAACAATCTTTTCATTTTTGTTACCCTTTCTAAAAATCTTTAATGTTAAACTTTATTTTTGTTATCCTTTGTCAGGTTCAGCTCGCTTGCTGAATGACGATGCAAAGGTAGGTGGTTCCATGAATAATTCCAAGTTTTTATCAAATTGTTTGCGAACACAGTGCTAATTCTTGACTCATGTCAAACTCTTGATTTTAATCATTTTGTGTGTTTTTTAAGCTTTTATTTGGCATTTTGCTCACTTATTAGTACCTTTGCAGCCAAAATGTAATTTAAGTAACGATTATGGAGAATAATAATAGATTTGTGTCTATATCTTATAGTTTGTATATAGACGAAGATGGAGAAAAACGATTGGTTGAGAAAACTACTGATGACAAGCCGTTTGAGCTTATTACCGGTTTTGGTATCGCACTTGATTCTTTCGAGCAGCAGGTAACACCATTGGAAAAGGGTGCTAAGTTCGATTTTTCATTAACAAAGGATGAGGCTTACGGTGACTATCGTGATGACCTGTTGATGGAACTGGGGCGTGACGTGTTCAGTATTAATGGCCATTTTGACCACGAGCATGTCTATCAGGATGCTGTTATTCAGATGCAGAATGAAGAAGGAAACCGTTTCTATGGCCGTGTCGTTGAAGTAGGCGAAGAAAAGGTAAAGATAGACCTGAATCATCCGTTGGCTGGTGAGACGCTTTATTTCAAGGGAGAAGTATTAGAGAATCGTGAGGCTTCTGAGGACGAGATTAGTCATCTGATGAAGCATCTGACTGGTGGCTGTGGTGGTCATTGTGGCGACTGTGAAGGTGGTTGCGGACATGATCATAACCATGAGTGTTGCGATCATCATCATGAGGATGGTTGTGGTTGTGGACATTGCCATTAAAGGTAAAAAAGTAAAAAGATAAAAAGTGAATACGTTCGGACAAATATTCAGGCTAACCACGTTTGGCGAGAGTCATGGTGAGGCTATTGGTGGGGTAGTGGACGGCATGCCTGCAGGTATTGAGATTGATGTCGATTTTATCCAGCAGGAGTTAAATCGTCGCCGTCCTGGTCAGAGTGCCATTACTACCAGTCGCAAAGAGCCTGACCAAGTGGAACTTCTTAGCGGTGTGTTCGAGGGTCGTTCTACGGGATGTCCTATTGGATTCATTGTGCGCAACCAGAATCAGCACTCCTCTGACTACGATAATATGCGTAGGTTGTTCCGTCCGTCGCATGCAGATTATACCTATTATTATAAATATGGTACGCGCGATTATCGTGGCGGTGGTCGTTCTTCAGCCCGTATCACCATCAGTCGTTGTGTAGCTGGTGCTTTGGCTAAGTTGGCACTTCGTCAGTTAGGCATCAGTATTCATGCTTATACATCGCAGGTGGGCGATATCGCCTTGGAGCGTGATTATCATCAGTACGACCTTTCGCTGACGGAGACAAATGCAGTGCGTTGTCCTGATGCTGAGAAAGCCGCGCAGATGATTGCGCTGATTGAGCAGGTAAAGGCTGAAGGAGACACAATCGGTGGTGTTATTACCTGTGTCGTCAAAGGCTGTCCTCCAGGTTTTGGAGAACCTGAAGCTCATAAGTTGCATGCAGATTTAGGTGCCGCCATGCTCAGTATCAATGCCGTCAAGGGGTTTGAGTATGGCGAGGGTTTTGCTGGTGCCAACCAGCGAGGTTCTGAGCAGAACGACGTGTTTCTGCCTGGTATTACCACTAAGACCAATCATAGCGGAGGCATACAAGGAGGTATTTCCAACGGACAGGACATCTATTTCCGAGTGGCTTTCAAACCTGTAGCTACTATTTTGCAGGCACAGGATACTGTCGATATTAATGGGCAGGCTACCACGTTGACAGCTCGTGGACGTCACGATCCATGTGTACTGCCTCGTGCTGTTCCTGTTGTTGAAGCGATGACCGCAATGACGATATTTGACCATTTTTTACTGAACAAGACGGCAAAAATGTAGAAAAAAGGCATTATATGCAAAAAAAATCCAAAAAAGCATTGCAGTTTAAAAAAATAATACTATCTTTGCAGTGCTATTCGGGTTTGGGAAAATCAGAATATGCTTTAGTTAAGTCTAGTTTAGTTTTTGTGTTGGTTGAGAGCGGTCAATTGTAGACCGCTCTCAAATTTTTTTAATTAAAGAATGAACGAACAGAAATAAGAGATATGAAAAAAGAACTACTACTGACTGCTGGTGCATTGTTGGCCCAACAAGCTGATGCTGCAGAACCACAGAGTCGTAAGGCTACGCCTGAGCGTCCCAACATCATCTTCATTCTGGCTGATGATATGGGCTATGGCGATTTGTCGTGTTATGGCAACAAGTATATCAAGACGCCCAATATAGACCGTTTGGCTGCTACAGGCACTAGCTTTACGCAGGCATATGCGGGCAGTGGCATTAGTTCGCCTTCGCGCTGTTCATTGATGACCGGGCGCAACACTGGTAATACGCGTATTCGCGACAACCAGTGTTATGCTGGTGGCATGACGGGGCTGAAAATCAATCCTCGTGGTGATACAACCATCGTTCGTCGTGCCAATCTCCTGCCTGAGGATACCACACTGGCTACGGTTATTCGAACGGCAGGCTATCAGACATGCCTCGTCAACAAGTGGCACCTTGACGGCTACGACCCAGGCTCGGCTCCTAATCATCGTGGCTTCCACGAATTCTACGGTTGGACTATCAGTACGGTTCATAGCAACTCACCTTATTATTACCCATACTATCGTCTGTGGGGCGACAGTCTGATTCATATCAACGAGAATGCCCATGATGCCCACGTGCGCCATAATACGGAGATTTCTACGGACGATGCCATCGCCTTTATCCATCGTAACAAGGAGAATCCCTTCTTCTTGTTCTTAGGCTACGATGCACCTCACGAACCTTATAATATTGACGATACATCGTGGTACGACGAGCATGGTGAATGGTCGTTGAACACCAAGCGGTATGCAGCCTTGGTTACCCACATGGACTATCACATTGGACGACTGTTGGGTGCGCTTGACAATTTAGGTCTGCGCGAGAATACGCTTATTATCTTTGCTTCTGATAACGGTGCTGCTGTAATGGCACCCATAAGCGAACTGAATTGTCATGCAGGACTGAAGGGGCGCAAAGGTCAGTTGTACGAGGGTGGCATCAAGGTGCCCTTGATTGTCAATCAGCCAGGTCGAGTTCCTGCCAGAAAGATTACTAATCAGGTTTACTTCCCTGACTTCATGCCTACGCTGGCAGCTCTTACGGGTAGTGCCAATGCACTGCCTCAGACGGACGGTATGGATGTCTCACCCTTGTTTTTTGGAGGAAATGTTGATACTGACCACCGTTATCTGTACTGGGAATTCCCTGGCAAACAGCGTGCCGTTCGTTATGGTGAATGGAAGTGTGTCACGGTAAAGAAAGGTGCACCTTTGGAACTTTACCGCATTAGCGAAGACCCTAACGAGCAACATAACTTGGCTGCTGAATATCCTCAGATGGTGCGGGAACTTGACGAGGTGATGCATCGTATGCACAAACCTTCCGTCAACTATCCCATTCCTGAGGATCAACAGAAGCCTGTCGCTAAAGCACGTAAGAAGAAAAAGTAGTGAGTTGGAAGCAGGCCGTGAACCAGCCAATTTGATGCTTTATAAGAGAGAAAGTAGAAAAAAGTAAGGCAAAACGTAATTTTTCTATCAAAATGTTTGGCTGTTTCATGAAAAAGTTATACTTTTGCAACCGTTAAACAAAAAATTGAGAACAATGAACACGTTGAATAAGTACTTTTACGGCTATTATTTTTACTTTGCAAGCAATTGTGAAGCGGGTCGTTGCGTATAAAGTTCAACGAAAGGATAAGAAGAAAACAACAACCCCGCTTCACATATGTGAAAGTGGGGTTGTTTAGTTAAGAGTTAAGAGTTAAGAATTAAGAGTTAGATAATAAAGATGAAGAGAATAGCAATACAAGGATTGGAGGGGTCGTTTCACGATATAGCTGCTCACCTGTATTTCGAGGGCGAGCAGATACAACTCATTTGCTGCAGCACCTTCGAACAGGTGTTCCAGAATATGAAGCAAGACCCTACAGCCGTTGGTATGCTGGCTATCGAGAACACCATTGCGGGCTCGCTACTGCATAACTACGAACTGTTGCGCGACTCTGGTACAACGATTGTCGGCGAGCATAAGCTGCACATTACCCATTGCATCTGCTGTTTGCCTGAAGACGATTGGGACACCATTACTGAGGTGCATTCCCATCCTGTGGCGCTGATGCAGTGTCGTCAGTTCTTGGCTCAGCATCCTCAAATGAAGAATGTCGAGGCCGAGGATACCGCTGGCTCTGCCAAGATGATTGCCGAGGGTCAGCACAAGGGGTGGGCAGCCATTTGTCATGCCGAGGCTGCACGTCTCTATGGCCTGAAGGTGTTGGAAGACCATATTGAGGACAACAAGCATAACTTCACCCGTTTCCTCGTGGTGTCGAACCCCAACAAGGCTGATTTGCTGCGCCCCTTGATGGAGACCAATAAGTCCAGCATCGTCTTTTCGCTGCCTCACGAAGAAGGTTCTTTGAGTCACGTTCTGGCCATTCTCTCGTTCTACAAGATTAATCTGACCAAGATACAGTCGCTGCCCATCATCGGACACGAATGGGAGTACCTGTTCTATGTCGACCTGATGTACGACGACCTGACACGCTATCGTCAGTCGATAGACGCAATTATCCCATTGACCAAGGATTTCAAGATTTTAGGAGAATACAAGGACGGGAAGCAGACGAATTGAAAATTGAGAATTTAGAATTTAGAATTATGATTAGTAAGATACAACCAGCTGAGCGTCTGTCGCTCGTAAGCGAATATTATTTCAGTCGCAAGTTGAAGGAGGTGGCACAGATGAATGCCGAAGGCAAGGACATTATCAGCCTCGCTATTGGCAGCCCTGATATGCCCCCTTCTCAGCAGACCATCGATAAGTTGTGCGAGGTGGCCCATCAGCCCAATGCACATGGCTATCAGCCCACACAGGGTACGCCTGAATTGCGTGAGGCGATGGCAGGTTTCTACAAGCGTTGGTACAATGTCGATTTAGATGCCAAGAGCGAGCTTCTGCCACTCATTGGTTCGAAGGAAGGTATTCTGCACGTTACGTTGGCTTTCGTTAATCCTGGCGACGAAGTATTAGTGCCCAATCCTGGCTATCCTACATACACGTCGCTCTCGAAGATTCTGGGTGCAAAGATTGTGAACTACGACCTGCGCGAAGATAATGGTTGGCAGCCCGACTTCGATGAGCTGGAGAAGATGGATCTCTCGCGAGTGAAGCTGATGTGGACCAACTATCCCAACATGCCCACAGGTGGTCGTGCCCAGCGTGCTACTTACGAACGCTTGGTAAAGTTTGCTCAGGAGCATGGCATCGTAGTGGTCAACGACAACCCCTACAGCTTCATTCTCAGCGAGGAACATCTGAGTATCCTTCAGGTGCCAGGAGCCAAAGACTGCTGCATAGAGTTCAACTCCATGTCGAAGAGTCATAACATGCCTGGTTGGCGTGTAGGCCTCTGTGCTTCGAATGCCCAGTTCATTCAGTGGATTCTGAAGGTGCAGTCGAATATTGAGAGTGGTACTTTCCGTGGTATCCAGTTGGCTGCTGCCGAGGCTTATAAGAACGATGAAGCCTGGCATCGCGAGTTCAATATCGAGACCTATGCCCGTCGGCGTCAGTGGGCTGAGCAGATAATGGATGTGCTGGGCTGCACGTACGACAAGAATCAGGTAGGCATGTTCCTTTGGGGCAAGATACCTGCTGACATACAGAACGTAGAAGACCTGACAGAGCGTGTGCTGCACGAGGCTCGTGTCTTTATCACCCCAGGCTTTATCTTTGGTTCGAATGGTGAACGCTACATCCGCATCTCACTCTGTGCCAAGGAAGAGAAAATACAACAAGCATTAGAACGCATCAAAAAAATAATATAATTATGGAACTGGAATTAGAAAAACTGAACCTTCCGAGTGACAACGAACGCCCCTTCGTCATTGCAGGTCCCTGTAGTGCTGAGACTGAGGAGCAAGTGATGGAAACAGCTCGCCAATTGGCTTTGAAAGGCTGTCACAACTTCCGTGCTGGTGTGTGGAAACCTCGTACCAAGCCAGGCGGTTTCGAGGGTAATGGCGAGAAGGCTCTGCCTTGGATGAAGCAGGTGAAAGACGAGACGCACATGCTGGTCGCTACCGAGGTGGCTACGCCTGAACATGTCGAGCTGGCTCTCAAGTACGATATGGACATCCTGTGGATTGGTGCCCGTACGACGGCTAACCCCTTTGCCATGCAGGCTTTGGCTGATGCCATGAAGGGCGTGGATATTCCTGTGTTCGTCAAGAACCCCGTGAACCCCGATTTGGAACTCTGGATAGGTGCTCTGCAACGTCTGAATCAGGCTGGTGTGAAGCGTCTCGGCGCCATCCATCGCGGTTTCTCCAGCTACGAGCAGAAAATCTATCGTAACGCACCAATGTGGCAGATTCCCATCGAGTTGCATCGTCGCATTCCTGATTTGCCTATCATCAGCGACCCCTCGCATATTGGCGGTCGTCGTGAGTTGATTGCACCGTTGTGTCAGCAGGCTATGGACTTAGGTTTTGACGGTCTGATTGTTGAGAGTCATTGCGATCCTGACAAGGCTTGGAGCGATGCTAAGCAGCAGGTGACGCCCGATGTGCTCGACTACATCCTCTCATTGCTGATTATCCGTGATGAGCATGCTACGACAGAGGGCATTCAGCAGTTGCGTAAACAAATTGACGAATTGGACAACCAGTTGATGGACCTGTTGGCTAAGCGCATGCAGGTATGTCGTCAGATTGGTGAATACAAGAGGGAGCACAACATGACCGTGTTGCAGGCTTCGCGCTATAACGAGATTCTCGAGAAGCGTGGCGTGCAGGGAACGCTGACAGGTATGGCTGCCGAGTTTGTTGCCAAGGTGTTCGAGAGCATTCACGAGGAGTCAGTCCGTCAACAGATTGAAATCGTCAACAAGTAAGTTATGAAAATTCTTGTTATGGGTGCAGGCAAGATGGGCTCGTTCTTCATCGACCTGCTGAGTTTCGACCACGAGGTGGCAGTCTTCGAGCGCGATGCCAAACGCATGCGTTTCACGTATAATTGTCAGCGCTTTACGACCTACGAGGAGATTCAGGCCTTCAAGCCCGAACTGCTTATCAATGCCGTCACGCTGAAGTACACCATCCCTGTGTTCAAAGAGGTGATTCCATATCTGCCCAAGGAGTGCATCATCAGCGATATTGCCAGTGTAAAGACGGATATGAAAGATTTTTACGAATCGACGGGCATGCGTTACGTTTCTACGCACCCCATGTTCGGTCCTACGTTTGCCAACCTGCAACAGCTCTCTGAAGAGAACGCCATCATCATCAGCGAGGGCGACTACATGGGTCGTATCTTCTTCAAGGACCTCTATCAGAAGTTAGGTCTCAACATCTACGAATACACCTTCGAGGAGCACGATAAGACCGTGGCTTACTCGCTGTCAATCCCGTTTGTGTCAACATTCGTCTTTGCTGCCGTCATGAAGCATCAGGACGCACCCGGTACTACCTTCAAGCGCCACATGCGCATAGCTAAGGGCGTGTTGAACGAGGACGACTACCTGTTGCAGGAAATCCTGTTCAACCCCTATACGCACGACCAAGTTGCCCAGATTCGAACGGAGCTCAAAGAACTTCTGGAAATTATCGACCAGAAAGACGCCGATGGCATGAAAGACTACCTGACGAAGATTCGGAATAACGTCAAACGCGACATTGAAATTAAGCAATAATAAAAGTAGGCCCGCAGTTTCCTGCGAGCCTATTTTTTCTTTCAGAATGGGCCGTGACCCATGCACGATGTCGTTCCCAGTGCGGTCAGTGCCGCTGTCAGAATGCTAATTGCGACCTGAATAATCGCCTTCCATGTCTCTTTCTTCATAATGTTGAATGTTGATTGTTGAATGTTGAATGATTCTCGCTTCGCTGCGATGTCTGAATGTAGAATTGAGAATTAATTCCTAATTCTTAATTGAACATCGCCCTTGGCGACCATTCTTAATTCCTCATTCAAAGAGTTGCCCTTTCGGGCACACTCTTTGCTAATTTTCGCCTGGTTCATCGTCACCACCGCCACCGTTGTTGCCTCCGGTATTGCCGCCAGTGTTACCGCCAGTGTTCGAACCTCCGTTACCCGTGGTTCCACCATTGCTTGGTGCGCTCGATGCGTTCTCATTGCCCTTCATGAGCGAATCGACGTTGATAAACTCGGCCTGCTTGATGAACTCACGGCTGGAGATGTTCTCCTCGGTGGCCTGCTCGGGCAGGAATCGGATGTGCAGCGCCTTCAGGTTCGAGTTCACGTTAAACTTGTCCTTCGACTGAGCACCGCCCTTCTGGTTCTCCAGCGTGCAGTAGAACGTGCCGAGACCCTCAATCTTCACCTTCTTCGAGTTCAGGAGCATCTCAATCAGGCAGCTGCGGAACTTCTCCAGCACGCCGTACACCACGTCGGGGGTGTAGATAGAGCCGTGCTCCGAGATGTGCTGCGCCAGCTTGCGCGTGTTCAACGTTTCCAACGTTTTCACCTGTGCGAACCACTTGCCGTAAGCGACGCTGGACGAGTTCTGGTTTTGTTTTACTTCATACAAAATCTTTGCCATACTTTAAATGTGTTTTTCTTAGTATTAGACTCTTTGCGACCATCTACATCGGGTGGCCGACATCCCGCTTTAATGCAAGTGAAGTGCAAGGTGAATGCAGA
>JAEEGJ010015450.1_pt1 | contig 17812 bp, 12 predicted proteins | sample 8958761 | NCBI WGS metagenome assembly JAEEGJ01 (sample SAMN16246546, study PRJNA631951) | gut metagenome | biome: gut microbiome; feature: rumen; material: RS-attached | host: Bos | place: Iran: Karaj | collected 2018-10
ACAAAGAGATACGTGCGGTTGCGGATTCTATCCCGGTTATGCACCGCTTTCCTTCTTCAAGAAAAGTCTTCGAGACGCTCTACAAAAAAGAAACAAAGCGTGTTGCAGTCGACGGCCCGAAGAAGAGTCACATATCGGAAGAAAAATATTTCGATATGAGCGAAGATGAAAGACTGCATCTCGCTTCATCATCAGAAGATCTGTATATGGACGGCTTCTGGATAAAGCCTGACATGTATGATGATGAAGTGCTTAAGTGTTTTACTTTCAGTAAGACACTTGATGAAAAATACAAAGGAACGATAGAGGATGAGCATTCATGCTCAGTTCATGTGAGGTGCGGGGACTATACCGGTACCGGCCTTGATATACTTGGCAAGGAATATTATGAGAAGGCGGCCGAAAAGATACTTTCGGAAGATGCCGATGTGAAGTTCTATATTTTTTCGGATGACAGGGAAAAGGCAGAGAAGCTCCTTTCGCCTTTCATGAAAAAGATGGTCTTCTGCGACACGCCTGCCTCTCATGCATATGATGACATGTATCTGATGAGCCGTTGCAGGCATCATATCATAGCCAATTCCACCTTCAGTTTCTGGGGGGCAAGGCTTTCGGCTGATAAGAGCGGCATAACCATCTGTCCAAAATATGAGGACAAGAACAATACCGCCAACCGCCTTGTTCATGACGGCTGGCAGATGCTGTAAAAATGAGATAAATAAAGGCTTTATCCCTGTTTTAGGATTGAACAGACTTCCCGATAATGCTACAATTTTAGGGTTGTGTGACTTATAAATACAGACTCTATATATTAAAAAATTATTAGCTAAAACTTCCTACACCGTCAGATAACACTGCACGGTGTGGACGGATACAAATTTAAAAAAATTCAGGAGGAAAGGAAATGCCGGTTACAGATTTACTGAGGCGCAATGCCAGAGAGCATGGGAGCGAGGTAGCACTTGTTGAACTCAACCCTTCTATGGAGGATATGAGACGATATTCTTTCAAAGAATATGATCTGGTTCAGCAGACAAGTTCCAGGCCTTTCAGAAGAGAGATCACATGGCAGGTATTTGATGAGAAGTCAAACCGGGTAGCAAATATGCTGCTTGAGCGAGGCATCGAGAAGGGCGACAGAGTTGCGATACTCATGTTTAACTGCCTTGAATGGCTTCCAATTTACTTTGGTATATTAAAGGCCGGCGCCATTGCTGTTCCTTTCAATTTCAGATATACGGCAAATGAGATATCATACTGCGCAAATCTTGCTGATGTATCCGTTCTTCTTTTTGGACCGGAATTCATCGACAGACTGAATATTAATGCTGATGAGCTTTCACACAACAGACTGCTCATCTATGTGGGCGAAGGTGAAAGCCCTCAGTTTGCAGAGAATTATTACAGCCTTGTAGCAGATTATCCGAGCAGCGACCCCGATATAAAGCTCACAGAGGAAGACCTGGCTGCGATCTATTTCTCATCCGGCACAACAGGTTTCCCCAAGGCTATACTTCATCCTCACAGGAGCCTTACTCAGGCTGCCGAGATGGAAGCTGTTCATCACAAGACCACAAAGGACGATTGCTTCTTATGCATTCCTCCTCTTTATCATACAGGTGCCAAGTTCCACTGGATGGGTTCACTTTGGACATGCAGCAAGGCTGTACTCTTAAAGGGTACCAAGCCCGAGGTTATACTCAAGGCTGTTTCCGAAGAGCACTGCACCATCGTCTGGCTCCTTGTGCCCTGGGCCCAGGATATTCTTGATGCCCTCGACAGAGGCGATGTGAAGCTCTCCGATTACGAACTGGATCAGTGGAGACTGATGCATATAGGCGCACAGCCTGTGCCTCCTTCACTCATCCGTCATTGGAAAGAGTATTTCCCTGACCATCAGTACGATACAAACTATGGCCTTTCGGAATCAACAGGCCCGGGCTGCGTTCATCTGGGACTGGAGAATACGAACAAAGTTGGTGCCATCGGTGTGCCCGGTTATCGTTGGGAGTGCAAGATCATCGATGAAGAAGGCAATACCGTAAAGCAGGGTGAAGTGGGTGAGCTTTGCGTAAAGGGCCCCGGCGTTATGCTTGAGTATTATCACAATCCTGAAGCAACTTCTGAAACACTTCATGACGGCTGGCTCTACACAGGTGATATGGCGCGTCAGGATGAAGACGGATTCTATTTCCTTGTTGACCGCAAGAAGGATCTGATCGTAAGCGGCGGTGAGAATATCTACCCTGTTGAGATAGAAAACTTCCTTCAGGAATATCCGAAGGTAAAGGACGTGGCTGTTATAGGCCTGCCCGACAAGCGTCTCGGTGAGATAACCGGGGCGATCGTTGAGCCGCAGCCCGGCAGCGACTGCACTGTTGAAGAGCTTGAAAAGTTCTGCACACAGCTTGCAAGATACAAGAGACCTAAGAAGATAATTCTTGCAGATGTTCCGAGAAACGCTACAGGCAAGATAGAGAAACCGCTTCTTCGTAAACGTTACGGCGCAGAGCGTCTTGTGGAACAGGAAAACAACGGCTGATCAAGGGGACTGACATATGGCTATCAAAATTATTTTTCTCATAGTATTCTTTATCGTCATGATCGCTATAGGCGTTATGACACGAAATAAAGCAAACAGCGTGGACGGCTTCGTTCTGGGTGGACGTACTGCAGGCCCGTGGCTTACTGCTTTCGGTTACGGTACATCATACTTTTCGGCAGTGGTATTCATAGGTTATGCAGGACAGTTCGGATATAAATACGGTCTTGCATCCACCTGGGTAGGAATAGGAAATGCAGTTATAGGTTCGCTTCTTGCATGGATAGTTCTGGGCAGACGTACACGTGTTATGACAAAGCACCTTGACTCAAAGACCATGCCGGATTTCTTCGGAAAACGTTTTGACAGCCAGGCTCTTCGCATTGCAGCCGCACTTATATCTTTCGTATTCCTTATACCTTACACATCTTCGGTCTATAACGGTTTATCAAGGCTCTTTAACATGGCCTTCAATATAGACTATAAGATCTGCATCATAGTAATGGCTGCGCTTACCTGCGTGTACGTTATACTCGGCGGATATATGGCTACAGTCGTTAACGATTTTGTGCAGGGAATAATAATGCTTTTCGGTATCTGCGCAGTTATCATTTCCGTTATCAACAGTAACGGAGGTTTCATGACAGCGCTCACAACACTGTCTCAGACACCTTCCGATCTGCCTGTTTCAGAGGGAATGCAGGGCGCATTCATCTCATTCTTCGGTCCCGATCCGTTAAACCTTTTAGGCGTTGTGATACTCACATCACTTGGAACATGGGGCCTTCCTCAGATGGTCGGCAAGTTCTATGCCATCAAGGATGAGAAGTCCATTAAAGCAGGTACGGTTATATCCACAGTATTTGCTATCGTCGTTGCCGGAGGATGCTATTTCCTCGGCGGCTTTGCAAGGCTTTATCAGGGCAACCCCAACATACTTAAGGAAGACGGCGTGGGCATAAACTATGATGCCATCGTTCCCGAGATGTTAAGCGGCCTGCCTGATCTGCTCCTTGGTATCGTTATAGTGCTGGTGCTTTCAGCTTCGATGTCCACACTTTCATCTCTTGTGCTCACATCCAGCTCAACTGTTACGCTTGATCTGATCGCTCAGATAGTACCGGACAAAAAGCTTGATAAGAAGAAGATAGAGAAGAGAAACCTTCTTACCATGAGACTGCTTCTTGTATTCTTCATCGTTGTTTCTGTAGCACTTGCTCTTAATCCGCCCACATTCATAGCTCAGCTCATGGGCTACTCCTGGGGCGCACTTGCAGGTTCATTCCTTGCACCTTTCCTTTGGGGGATCTACTGGAAGAGGACAACAAAGCTTTCCGTATGGGTTGCCTTTATTTCAGGCGTAGGCCTTACGGTATCAAACATGTTCCTTCATTATGTGGCATCTCCCATCAACATGGGTGCCATCACAATGATCGCAGGCCTCATCATAGTTCCTATTGTGAGCCTCATCACACCGAAGCTTCCCGAGGATAAAGTGAAGGGCATCTTCTCCTGCTATGATGAAACTGTTACTATCGAAAAAAGATACAGTCTCCCTGAGAATGCGGAAGAGGAAGAATAAATCGCAGAAACTTAGCTCACACCGAAAAAAAAAGAAGTCATTCATGACTTCTTTTTTTTGCGCTATGAGCACTCGCTTGTTTTGTAGCGTTTTATAGATAGGGATCCTTGCTACAACATTACATAACTCGAATAAATCAAGTAATTATATTGTATATGGTCGCATTCCGACCGGAGGGGTTGTTGTAGAATTACATAACTTGAATAAATCAAGTAATTATATTGTATATAGTCGCTTTCGGGCTGGAGGGGTTGTTGTAGAATTACATAACTCGAATAAATCAAGCAATTATATTATATATAGTCACTTTCGGGCTGGAGGGGTTGTTGTAGAATTACATAACTCGAATAAATCAAGTAATTATATTGTATATAGTCGCATTCCGGCCGGAAGGCTTGTCGTAGCGTTACATAACATGAAATAATCAATCATCTTTGCACTTTAAATAGATTCAATCTTTGGAAAGTCTGCCCTCATCAATTTATGTAATCCCACAGCAAGTTATCAGCTCTCCTGAATGAAAATCATTTCCAAAAAGAATGAATTTATCCATCGTGGACTGCAGTGCGGCGGTGCATATGTGTTCATTCCGTACCCTGAGCTGCGGAGATACCGTTACTGAGCCAAACATTTGCGAACAGCGCATAAGAAAAAAGAAATCCCAACAGGGATTTCTTTTTTCTGCGGTGTGAGCACTCGCTTGCGAAGGGTTAAGGAAGGAACCACATATCACCGCCACAGCACTGCAACACATAGTGTATTACGGCTTCATCCTACAGCTTAAACAGCGTATCCAGTATTCCGCGCCCAAGGCTTGCGCCTACGTTGCCGCCCAGCCTCTTTCCGATTTTTCCGAAGGGACTTCCGGCCGCCTTGCCTATCTCGCGGCCCACAGTGCCGGTCACGGCATGTCCGATGCTCTTGGTCACGCGCTTTTCTCTTGCCTGTTTTTCTTTTTCAGCCTTGGCCTCAGCCTTCTCCTTTTCTTTCAAAGCAGCAGCCTCAGCTTTTTCCTTTTCTTTCAAAGCAGCAGCTTCAGCCTTCGCCTGTTCTTTTGCAGCTGCAGCATCAGCAGCTGCCTGCTCGGCAGCAGCCTGCGCTTCCAGGCCACGCCTCTGAAGGAACTCATAGGCCGAATCATTATCAACAGCCTGAGCATATTTGGAATAAAGAATGGCTCCCTTTACAGCAGCATCCTTTGATACTGCATCAGCCTCGCCTAAAGCACTCTGCGGAGGAAGTATGGTTGCTTTCTCTGCTATGGTAGGAGCGCCGTCCTCGCCAAGGAGTGATATGACAGCTTCGCCGGTGCCAAGTCCCATGATAGCTTCATAAGTATCAAACTCAGGATTCTCGCGGAATGATGCGGCTGCAGCCTTCACTGCTTTCTGCTCGGCAGGTGTGTAAGCATGAAGCGCATGTTCTATCCTGTTGCCAAGCTGTGCCAGCACACCGTCCGGGATGTCGCGCGGATTCTGTGTTATGAAATAGATGGCCACACCCTTTGAACGCACCAGCTTCACCACCTGTTCTATCTTTTCGAGCAGATGCGAAGGTGTGCCTTTGAAGAGCAGGTGAGCTTCATCAAAGAAGAATACAAATTTAGGCTTATCAAGGTCTCCTACTTCGGGAAGATTTTCAAACAGCTCGGAAAGCAGCCAGAGAAGGAACATCGAATAGAGTGTATTGTTCTGTATGAGACTCTTTGAATCAAGAATGTTCACAGTGCCGCGGCCTTCAGTCCCAAGCGAGATCAGGTCATGGATGGAAAGAGCAGGCTCACTGAAGAAGGTTTCGCCGCCGGCCATCTCAAGAGCGACCACGGCTCTGAGGATTGCCGAGATCGATACCGGACTCATCTTGCCGTATTCGGCAGCCAGCTCCTTGTTGTTTTCAGATATGTAATTAAGCAGAGCTTTCAGATCCTTTGTGTCGGTAAGCAGCAGACCTTCGTCATCGGCTATCTTGAAAGCTACCGTGAGTATGTCACCCTGCGTATCATTAAGTCCCAGTATGCGTGAGAGAAGGAGCGGTCCCATTTCGGAAACGGTGGTGCGAAGCGGTATGCCGCTCTGTCCGTAGATGTCCCAGAATACTGTCGGGTAGTTTTTATATGCAAAGCCTTCAAGTCCGAGAGCCGATACGCGCTCTTCCATGCCGGCCCCGGGCTTTATCATTCCCGAAAGATCGCCCTTAACATCTGCAAGGAATACGGGCACGCCCAGATCCGAAAATGATTCGGCAAGGACCTTCAGAGTAACTGTCTTACCTGTTCCGGTTGCGCCCGCTATCAGTCCGTGACGGTTTGCCATCTTCGGAAGCAGCACTGTATCTTTTCCCTGAGAACTTCTGCCAACAAGTATTTTTCCGTCTTTTAACATATCTGTTATCTCCTTTTCGGAAAGCTTTTTGTATAACTTCTTATAAAGTATAAAGAACTTCATGCCTCTTTGCAAATATGATATAAACCGCATATTTTTAATATACATGACAGAATTCTTAGGGTATAATTTTTCTCATGCTTAAAAAATTAAAGAAAAAATATATAGGCGATAAGGCCTTTTACAAAAGATATATCAGACTTGCTGTCCCGATGATAATACAGAGTGCCATCACGAATTTCGTGAGCTTCTTAGATAATATCATGGTAGGACGGCTCGGAACTGAAGAAATGTCAGGTGTGGCGATAATAAACCAGTTTGTCTTCGTTTTCAACATCGCTACATTCGGAGTCATCTCGGCGGCAGGTATATTCGGCGCACAGTATTATGGCAAGGGCGATCATAAGGGACACATGTATACGTTCAGGTTCCGTGTGCTTTCCGCGCTGCTTTTCGGGCTTGCTGCGGTATTGCTGCTGTTGTTTGCCGGTGATACCCTTGTATCGTTTTATCTGACAGTATCTCCTACAGAAGCTGATATAGATATAGTAAAAACTGCAGCTTCTGCCAGAGAGTATCTGATGATTGTACTTATCGGTCTGATACCGTTTGCGATCACCCAGGCCTATGCATCGGTAGTCAAGGAGACAGGACAGACCTTCGTTCCGATGGTTGCCGGAATGGCGAGCGTTATCGTAAATGCAATACTGGACTGGCTTCTCATTTTCGGTATAGGTCCTTTTCCGGAGCTTGGAGTATCCGGTGCAGCTATCGCTACCGTCATTGCGAGATTCATCGAGCTTGGCATAGTCGTCATCTGGTCGCATACGCACACGGCTCAAAACAAGTTCTTAGTAGGAGCGTACAGGGGATTTACCATACCCTGGCCCGTGTTTAAGCAGATATGCATTAAGGGATTCCCTCTTATGCTCAATGAGCTGTTTTGGGCTGCCGGTATCACGATGCTCAATCAGACATATTCGATGCGTGGCGTAGATGTCGTGGCAGCAATGAACATAACAGCCACTATATCCAATCTCTTCAATATAGTATTTATCCAGCTGGGTATCTGCATCTCGATAGTTGTAGGTCAGTATCTCGGTGCAGGCAAGTTTGAAGAGGCGAAGGATGCGTCAACCAAGATGATATTCTTCACAGTTGCCTGCTGCATAGGCACGGCCACTCTGATGCTCATCACGGGAAGATTCTTCCCTGCGATATACAACACTCAGGATGGTATAAAGGCGCTTGCCTCTACATTCATTTACATTCAGGCACTTGTGATGCCTTTCTGTTCTTTCAGCCATGCCACCTATTTTACTTTAAGGTCCGGCGGAAAGACGCTCATCACTTTCATCTTCGACAGCGTGTTCACATGGACGATCATGGTAACGCTTGCCGAAGTACTTGTACGTTTTACTGCGCTTGATATAGTCACCATTTATTTCGCGGTTACTTTTACGGAGTTGATCAAGAATATATTGGGATACATTATGTTAAAGAGCGGTACCTGGGTAAACAGGATCGTATAAACAGGAGGATATGCATATGATACGCGGGCTTAAGAAACAGATGACAGAATATTTTGTCGGCAAGGAAGATGTTGTTGATAATATCATGATCTGTATGCTGGCAGGAGGACATGTCCTTCTTGAGGACGTGCCGGGTGTGGGCAAGACCACACTTGCCAAGACGTTGGCAAAATCTGTTGACTGCGATTTCGGCAGGATCCAGTTTACGCCTGATACTCTCCCCGGTGATGTGACCGGAACTTCTATTTATAACATGAAGAGCGGAGAGTTTTCGTATCGTGAAGGTGCGATAATGCATCAGATAATTCTTGCTGATGAGATAAACCGTACGTCTCCCAAGACTCAGGCCAGTCTCCTGGAAGCAATGGCCGAGGGCCAGGTAACAGTGGATGGCAAGGTTTACAAGCTTCCTTCACCTTTTATGGTCATCGCCACACAGAACCCCGTGGAATTTCTTGGAACCTATCCGCTCCCCGAAGCACAGATGGACCGTTTTATGATGAAGCTTTCTGTAGGCTATCCTTCAGAGGAAGAGGAACTTCGGATGGCGCAGGGCTTTATAAGCGGAAAAGTTGTTGATGATGCAGAGAGCGTATGCACCGCGGAAGAAGTGGTCTCCATGAAGGAGAAGGTAAAAGAGGTGCATGTAAGCGAAGGCGTTCTTACATATATAAGACACATAGTCGAACTTACCAGAAAAGAGCCTCAGTTTGTGTTGGGTGCAAGCCCGCGTGCAACGCTCTTCCTTGTAAGGGCTGCACAGGCGAAAGCATTCCTTGATGAGAGAGATTTTGTAAAGCCCGATGATGTGAAGGCGGTTGCGGTAAACACCCTTCACCACAGACTTGTGCTCACTGCAGAAGCCAAGATGCATAAGACTGATATAGATAAAGTGCTTACGGGACTTGTGCTTAAGGCAAAGGTACCTGTGGAATAAACGGGAGTCTTCAGATGAAAAAAAATCGTATCATCTGGGCAATCTTACTGATAATATCGCTGGTGGGGATCAGCTGGTTCGGCGGTCCCGTCAGCTACGGTTTTTTTGCTGTTCTGGTCATCATACCTTTAGTGTCTCTGCTTTATCTTCTGTTAGTGTCGATACTTTTCAGGATATATCAGGATCTTCCGGGCAAGCAGCTCACTGCCTGTCAGACATATCCCTTCACTTTCAGGCTCATGAATGAATTTCCTTTTGCATTTGCGGGTGTAAGGGTAGGATTCTTCTCATCGTTCTCGAGCATAAAAGGTCTGAATGATGATGAGGAATATGAACTGCTCCCGAAGACAGGCATACGTGAGGATACAGAGCTTGTCTGCAAATATCGCGGCGAATATGAAGTGGGCATTAAAAAAGTGGTGCTCCAGGATTATTTCAGACTCTTCAGGATCAGTCTTAATAACAATGAGACCAAGCGAGTCTTGGTAAGACCTGCGCTTATCGATCTGGAGGACCTGCGTGATGTGGATTTTTCAAATATGATGCGCAGGGATATCGAGATCAATCCCTCCGAGCCTGATGTGCTCACGCGTGAGTATGAGCCGGGTGATGATGTGCGTTTCATTAACTGGAAGGTAAGTGCAGGCAGCGGAAAGCTTATGGTGCGCAAGCTGATAGGTGAAGAGAAGGAAGGAATTGCGATCCTTACCGGGACCGAGCGTTTCTCCGAGAAGCAGGAGGAGCATCTTCCGTTAGAGAATAAGATGATGGAGTGCGCCATTGCTCTGGCTCTGTATTGCCACAGAAAGAATATCCCGGTGACGGGATACTTTCTTGCCGATCAGATCGTAAAGCTTGCAACGGGCGGAGCCGATCAATTCGATCTGTTCTATGATGAATTCTCAAATATAAAATTTCAGAGTACTTATAAAGAAGCAAAGTTTATGGAGATGGCAGCAGCTTCGCAGGAACTGTTTAACTGCAAGGCTGTGTTCATTGTCATACATGAGTGGTCGGATAAAGTAACGGAGCTCCTTACTCTGCTTGGCGGAAACAATGTCTATACGATCGTTTATCTTATAGGAAACGAAGAGAAACAGGATCTTCCGCGAGCCCAGTTCCCGAGGGCTCTTCTCATGCAGTTTGAGACGGATGCAGACTTAAAGGAGGTGATGTGATGATCGCCGCCATATATGATCTGCTTTATTTACTGCCGATGTGCATAGTCGCTATGATAGCAGCGTCTCAGTACATGCCGTTCCCTGCTCAGCCCATACTGCCCTACATTCTGATGGCAGTCGTATTTACCGTTGCTCTGTGTCTTGTGCATTGGAAGAACAGGCTCAAGTTCTTTCTGCCGGTGATAGTCATCATCTCGGCAGGGGTTCCCGTCCTGTTCCAGCCTGCAGATGACAGGGTCGCTTTCATGTTTGCAAATATATGGGTTGCCTGGGTCACAGTGGTGGTGTCTCTGAGCTTTATCATAGGCAGGCTAATCCTTAGCAATAAATGGACAAAGAGGGTATTTGCCGTGCTTATAATTGCGGCACTCTTCGTTATCATGTGGATGCATATGGAAATACCCAAGATCGCAGTGGCACTTTCATTTTTCCCTGCACTTTTGATATTGGCAGAGGAGATACAGAGAGCATGGAAGACGGGTGGCTACACGGACCCGGTAAAGCATCTGGTATTCATATCTCCGTTTATTGCACTCACTACGATCCTTGTATTCGTAGCGCCTGCTCCCGATGAGCCATACAGCTGGGATATGGTCGTTAAGCTGTGGCAAAAGGCATCGGAAGGCATAGAACTCAGTTTCAGGTTCCTGCATTCCGAGGATGAGGATTTCCGTGCGCAGACCGGATTTGCCGAAAACACGGCTATGAGCGGAGAACTTCAGGATGAAGTTAACGAGATAATGGAAATGAAAACTCCCAAAGGCGTCAACGGAGTGGTCTATCTCTCAGGCAGCGTCTGCGATACCTTTACAGGGAGAGGATGGGAGACTGTTCATACACCTGATGCTGCCGAGCGTATGTTTGATGTGCTCGAGACCAGGACCGCAGCAGAAGCAAAGGACAGTAAGCATTTCACGGATTATGTGAGAAAGACAGATATAGGACTTAAGTATCTGCGTTTCAATACGAGATATGTATTCGCACCGTTAAAAACTGTCCTTGCAGGCAATGAGATCGGTGACATGTCCTTTGATGACAAGGACGGCGGCCTCATATCAGACAAGGCTCTCGGATATAACACGGAATATGATCTTTCATTTTACAGGTTAAACCGCGGTAATGAGGTTTTTGATGAGCTTGCTAATGAACCGGTAAGCTTTGATGAGGAAACCTGGGATAAAGTAAGACGCGTCGTGGTGCCTGAATCCGGGATTTTTAAAGGTGATAAGGCAGAGTATGATACGAGCTTTGCAGCTTATAAAGAGTACAAAAAAAGTATTTCCAAAAACTATCTCCCTGAAACAGAGGTGTCCGAAAAGACACGCGAATTCTTAGATGAGCTGACGGAAGGCGCGGAAAGCGATTACGAGAAACTTTCGCGCATCGAGTATGTGCTTGGCGATATGGATTATAATAAGAATCCCGGTCCGCTTCCGAAGGATGTCGACTCGTCTTCGGAGTTCCTGGACTATTTCCTCTTTAACTCACAGACCGGCTACTGTGTTCACTACGCTACGGCCTTTGTACTGCTTGCAAGAGCAGAAGGCATACCGGCAAGATATGTGCAGGGCTATTACGTAAAGCATTTTGATACGCAGCTTACGATCGTTAATAGTTCCATGTCGCATGCATGGGCCGAAGCCTATATTGACGGAGTAGGCTGGGTGACTTTTGAACCCACTCCGGGCAAGAGACTCGTTGATAAATGGAGGGGGAGTAACGATCTGGCTGAAGATGCAGGTTCGGGAAGCGGTAAGGCAGCTCTGATGGAAGAGGCAAAGCCCGAGATCGAGGAAGAACCGGTTCCTTTGGAAGAAAATATAAGCATAAATCCCGAACAGGTCCTTATGGTCGTTATACCTTTTGTGACACTGATCGTACTGCTCGTTCTGTTTATCGCGCTGGCCCGTATGATATCTTCGCTGCGCTACAGGAGACTGAAAGATGCCGAAAAGTTCAGAGTCATGTGCAGGAAGAATCTGCTGATCCTTTCAATGATAGGCTTTGATCGAAGTGAATATGAAACCCTTGAGGAACTGAAGGGAAGAGTGGACGAGAGCGTGCCTCCCGAGCATATGGGATTCATCAAAGGATACGAAAAGATGCTCTACGCAGAGAAGGATCCCAGGAAGGATGAACTAAGAGGAGCCGAGCTTGCTTACAGATATCTGCTTGGCCTGCTTAAGGAAAAAAAGGGAAAAAGGTATATTTTTTACAGGTTACGCCTGTGAAATTGATACTAAATATCAAAGAATGTGTTATAATAATGCCGTATGCATTCTTTATAGTAAGCGCGATAAAGCGCTTACTATAACGCTCCGCGAGGATGCACACGAATTTTGTAAGGGAATATGCCGCTTTCAGCGGCCAAAATTCGGCGCAGCAAACGACAAAACAAAAAGAGTTTTGTCGTTTACTACAAATATAAAAAAACGGCTGCTCAGAAAGAGAGGGGAAATGACATGAAAGTTGGATTCATCGGACTTGGCAATATGGCAGGCGCTATGATAGGAGGCCTTATTAAGAGCCTTGCAGTAAGACCTGAGGATATATACGGTTCTGATGTGAATGTCGAGATTGCAAAAAAGCGCGCAGAAGAATTTGGTATTAATACTGCTATTGATAATGCCAGAACAGTTGAAGCCGCCGATTACATCGTCATTGCGGTAAAGCCCCAGTATGCGGCAGAAGCGATCCGTACCATAAAGAGCAGCTTAAGACCTGATCAGGTCATCATATCGATTGTTGCAGGCAAGTCTCTTGCGTGGTTTAACGAGCAGATCGGACGCGATCAGAAATGCGTGCGCTGCATGCCCAATACGGCAGCTCTTGTAGGCGCAGCCATCACGGGTGTAACACCCAACAAGTTTGTAACGAAAGAAGAGCTTACCAATGCTCTTACCATAATCAAATCATTCGGAAGAGCTTCTGTTGTGCCCGAGCATCTTATGGATGCCGTATGTGCAGTGAGCGGAAGTGCTCCCGCATATGTTTTCATGTTTATAGAAGCTATGGCTGATGCGGCTGTCGAAGAAGGCATGCCCAGGCAGCAGGCTTATGAGTTTGCAGCCAATGCCGTTTACGGCAGTGCCAAGCTTATGCTTGATACCGGAATGCATCCCGCTCAGCTCAAGGATATGGTATGCTCACCTGCCGGCACGACCATTGCGGCAGTCAGGGTACTTGAGGAGTCAGGTTTCCGCGGTGCCGTTATAGATGCGGTTGAGGCAGCAGCTGAGAGATCAAAGGAATTATAAGTTGGGAAGCATAGTCACTCTTAAAAAGGGCGAAGGCCGTCTGCTCAAAGGCGGCGGAGCCTGGATATTTGACAATGAGATAGCTTCCGTAATGGGCGGTTTTGAAGACGGTGATATCGTAGAGGTGCGTGATTTTGACGGATATGCGATGGGCCGCGGCTTTATCAACAGCCGCTCGAAGATAAGAGTTCGAATGCTGACAAGGCAACCTTCAGAGGAGATAGATGATTTTTTCTTCAAAAGAAGGGTACAGATGGCGTGGGAATACAGGAAGAGGACCGTCGATATTTCTTCCTGCCGCGTGATCTTCGGTGAGGCAGATTTCCTGCCGGGTTTCGTAATGGATAAATATGAGGATGTTCTTGTTGTGCAGTCGCTTGCCCTTGGCATAGACCGTCACAAGGAGACCATCATTGCTGCCGCAAAGGAAGTGATGGCTGAAGATGGCATCATTATCCGCGGCGTTTATGAGAGAAGCGACGCCAAGGAGCGTGAGAAGGAGGGGCTGGAGCGCACAAAAGGCTTCATAGGTCCTGAGTTTGATACGGATGTCCTTATCACTGAGAATGGCGTTAAATATGTAGTTGATGTAGCGGATGGTCAGAAGACCGGCTTCTTCCTTGATCAGAAATATAACCGCAAGGCTATATGGCCCATGTCAAAAGGCGCCGAGGTCCTGGACTGCTTTACTCACACAGGTTCCTTCGGGCTCAATGCGGCTCTTGCCGGTGCAAAGAGCGTTCTTTCCGTGGATGCTTCGGAAAGCGCCCTGGCTACGGCTGCAAGGAATGCCGAGATGAACGGCCTTTCCGACAAAGTTACATATATGTGTGCCGATGTCTTCGAGCTGCTTCCGGAGCTCCTTCATAACGGCAGAAAGTTTGATCTGGTCATACTCGATCCGCCGGCATTCACCAAATCCAGAAGCTCCGTGCACAATGCTGCAAAGGGCTACCGTGAGATAAACACGGCAGGCATGAAGCTTGTTAAGAACGGCGGCTTCCTTGCCACATGTTCCTGCTCGCATTTTATGACAGAGGAACTCTTTCTCAAGGCAGTGGAAGATGCAGCCAGAGCGGCGCATGTGCGGGTGCGTCAGGTTGAGTTCCGCACGCAGTCTCCGGATCATCCCATACTCTGGTCGTATGCGGATGCCGAGTCTTATTATCTTAAGTTTTTGATATTGCAGGTTATCGATAAGATGTGATCTTCAGATCATGATGGACAGAATTAATTGTGGCTCTGCTATATGGTAGAGCCATTTTTTTAATACACAAGGTCTGGTTTGACAAGCATTTTGGGTTTGAGTATAATTTAACAAAATTGTAACATTATGTTAAAGAATGCAACAAATGATTAACAGACATTAACAGTTATGAACAGAAGTATCAATCTGCTAACGGCAGCCGTATGTGTTACATCTACTGCCGTCATGACGAATATAGCGGTTCCTCCGGTTTACGGAGAAGGCGTGGAGACCGAAGTGTACGAGGTCGGTGCCACACCCTCTGTTAATCTTGCTTTCTATGATCGTGATAAAGAGGTGCAGGCTCCTGCACATGTGATCACTTCCAAAGATGTATTGAGCATATGCAGTGCCGGCGCAGGCGATGTGACCGACATCGGTGTTGATCTTACCGATGAAGAAGTGCAGGGCTATATTTATGCAGCCGAGAACGCATGGAAGAGCGAAGGCGCTCTTGTCATGGCAGATGTCAATCAGTCTGTAAATATGCGTGAAGAGCCGGACGAGACTTCCGAGCTCACAGGAAAGCTTTATAAGGACTGTGGCGGTACCATAATCGAATACACCGACGAGTGGACTAAGATAAAGTCAGGCGAGGCTGTCGGCTGGGTAAGCAATGATTATCTGCTCTTTGCGGATGAGGCACAGGCTCTTTACGAAGAAGTGGGATGCCTGCAGGCCAAGGTCAACGGCCAGACACTGCGTGTGCGTGTGGATACCAGCACTGATTCGGAAGTGCTCGGAATGGTGACCGAGGGTGATGTTTTCGAAGTGGTCTCACAGGAAGACGGATGGGTTGCCATCGATTTTGAAGGCGAGGATGCCTATATATCAGCAGAATACGTGGATCTCAGTTACAAGATAGACCACGGTGAAACGATAGAAAAGATCAAGGCCAGAGAGAAGGCCGAAGCTGAGGCAAAAGCCCGTGCTGCAAAACAGGAAGCTTCAAGGCATAAGACATTCGGAGCATATGCGGCTGACGCGGATGATGTGACTTTACTTGCAGCGCTCATTCAGTGCGAGGCAGGCAATCAGTCTTACGAAGGCAAGCTTGCCGTAGGTGCGGTTGTTATGAACCGTGTCAGAAGCGGAGCTTATCCGTCGACTCTCTACAGTGTTATCTATGCATCCGGTCAGTTCTCACCGGCCGGCAGCGGCAAGGTGGACAGAGCCATTGCATCAGGCAATCTGAAGTCATCCTGTGTGCAGGCTGCCAGAGAGGCGCTTTCAGGCACATCCAATGTCGGAACCGCAACCCATTTCAAACGCGCCGGAGCTCATGAGGGAATAGTTATAGGCGGTCATGTCTTCTGGTAAATGACGGGGTTACAAACGTGATTCTTCTATGTTATACTTTAGCTGTTCGCAGATAGTGCGAACAGCTATTTTTATATCGCAGTCAAAGAGCCGGGGGGTAAAAAATATGACTTTTAATATGACAGTGTTATGGCTCATCCTGTTTATAATAATGGTGATCATTGAAGCGCTCACTCAGGGACTTACCACGATATGGTTCGCTGCAGGCGCGCTGGTAGCACTGATCATTTCCATTTTTGTTCCGAATGTGCTCATTCAGACGTTTGCGTTCATTGCGGTATCCGTAGTGCTGTTAGTGTTCACCAGACCCTTACTTGCGGGGTATTTCAACAGGAAGGTTACACCTACCAATGTTGATTCCCTTCTTGGCAAAAAGGGCATGGTTACCGAGGATATCTGCAATTCAGAAGAAAAGGGCACCGTAAAGCTCGATGGTCTTGAGTGGATGGCCAGGTCGGCAGCAGGTGACTCGATAGTCATCCCCAAGGGATCCGAGGTGGTGGTCCAGAGAGTTGAAGGCGTAAAGCTTATGGTCACCATCGAGGCATCATAAAAACACATTTTTTTCTATGAGGAGGAGGAGAAACAAATGGAGTACATAATAGCAATTCTGGTAATAGTTCTTGTGATCATCGTCATCTCTTGTATCAAGATCGTACCGCAGGCAAATGCTTATGTCATTGAGCGTCTGGGAACCTATCTTGAGACATGGCATACGGGACTTCACTTCAAGATGCCGCTTATCGATAAGGTGGCAAAGAAGGTCATCCTTAAGGAGCAGGTTTATGATTTCCCGCCGCAGCCCGTTATCACAAGAGATAACGTTACAATGCGTATAGATACAGTCGTATTCTTCCAGATCACCGATCCCAAGCTTTATGCTTACGGTGTGGAGAATCCTCTGATGGCTATCGAGAACCTTACAGCTACCACTCTCCGTAATATCATCGGTGATCTTGATTTTGACTCAACCCTTACTTCAAGAGAAGTTATCAATACCAAGATGCGTTCATCCGTTGATGTGGCTACAGATCCCTGGGGCATAAAGGTTAACCGTGTTGAGCTTAAGAACATCATGGCTCCCGCAGAGATACAGAATGCCATGGAAAGACAGATGAAGGCTGAGCGTGAGCGAAGAGAGTCAGTTACACGTGCGGAAGGTGAAAAGAGATCATCAATCCTTGTTGCAGAAGGTAAGAAGGAATCTGCGATCCTTAACGCGCAGGCTGAAAAGGAAGCACAGATCCTCAGAGCAGAGGCTCAGAAGGAAGCACTTCTCAGACAGGCAGAAGGTCAGGCAGAGGCTATCCGTAAAGTGCAGGAAGCTACAACTGACGGTATCAGAATGCTCAAGGAGGCAGGCGCAGATGAAAGCGTGCTTCAGTTAAAGAGCCTTGAAACTCTTGGTCAGATGTCAAACGGCCAGGCTACAAAAATAATAATCCCTTCAGATCTGCAGGGTATCGCAGGTCTTGCCACAACCTTCAAGGAAGTGGTTACGAAGGACTGAACCTGAAATAACCGGAGTACCAATTGCTGCTGCGGCGGTGGCCGCGGCAGTTTTTTCTTAAAGATATACAGGAGGCATTGTTATCATGAATCTTAAAGGTCGCGATTTTCTTACATTGAAGGACTTTACTGCAGAGGAGATCCTCTATCTTGTGGATCTTGCCGCAGAGCTCAAAAAGAAAAAGAAAGAGGGGATTCCTGTTGACGTGCTGCGAGGAAAGAACGTGGCGCTGATATTTGAGAAGACCAGCACACGTACGCGCTGTTCATTTGAAGTGGCTGCGCACGATCTGGGAATGGGGACCACATATCTCGATCCCAAGGC